>OIWN01001285.1_pt1 | contig 20107 bp, 7 predicted proteins | sample 1587591 | NCBI WGS metagenome assembly OIWN01 (sample SAMEA3888901, study PRJEB22519) | human gut metagenome | biome: human gut; feature: human-associated habitat; material: faeces | place: Denmark | collected 2010 | reverse complement strand
AGAAAGTAGGCCGGGGCATGGGGCGGAGCGCCCATACAAGGGAGGAGTGCAGAGGGCGCCTACCCCCTCGCAAAAAACTAATCCGGGTACTTCGCGTTGGGGGAATGGAAGGAGTCGATCAGCCAAATCTCCCCCTGCTTCTGCAGCGTCATGGGAGCGGTTCCCTCCTGAATCCGCTCCCCGTCAAACCCCTCCTGATAATAGTTGACCTGAAGCACCAGGCGGTCATCCGCCTCCTCCTGCAACTGGTAGTCCTCCATCTGGTAATACGGCTCGGTGCGCCAGGCGCCGAGATGGTAGTATTCCCCGTCCCGCTCGGTGATGTACGGCCCGCCGCCAACCTGGGCGCTGAGCAGTTCCTCCTTGCCCGCTTCGGTAAAGAGGTGGGCGGTCAGGTCGTCGAAATCGATGAAGCGGTTTTGGGATGGGCCTTGCATGTCACTTTCCTCGACCCAGTCGCTGTAAAAGGTCTCATCTGCAAAGTAGAGATTGTTTGCCAGCACCCACATCCGTTCCACCAGCTGTTCCTGCGTCTCGCCCTCGGCTGTTTGTGGGTCGTACTGAGCAAGCAGATAATCGGCTATCTCCTCCGGGAAAGCATTTTTCTCGTTGACCGGTATCTCGGGGACGCTTTCCGTCTGTGCAGACTCGGTCTTCTCCGGCTGCTCGACAGCGGAGCTTTCCTCTGGGACAGGCTGCAGTTCGGGCTGTTCCCCCGCCGCACAGGAGCAGAGAAGCAGGGCCGCCAACAGGGCTGCGATCAGATTCTTTTTCATTAAAAACCCTCCTTGTTTGACGAATATAAATTCTACCCCCATCTTAACACGAAGCCCTGCGCCTGTCAATACACCTTAGAATAAAATCCACCTTCGCCCTAAAGCGAAGCAACCAACCTCCCCACCGCGCCACGGTTTGAAAACAGAAGGTGTGCCCTCTGCCAATCCCTGGGAGAAAAAAGACCGATTCGCTCACCTATCTCAAAGTGGCAAATCGGTATTTTGTTGTGGCTGAAGGTAGCCCGGCGCGAGCCGGAGTGCCCTCCCCACGGGGAGGAGCGCAGAGGAGGGCGTCAGCCCTCCTCGCATCGGTAGGTGCAGGGTCCACCAGTCCTGCATAAATCCCCCCGGGGCGCGGGGAGGAGCGCCCAAAAAGGTGGGTGCAGGGGCTGCCAGCCCCGCATAAATCCCCTCGCGCCGCAAGGCAGGGCCTCAAGGCTCAAAAAAAGAAGGCCCCGCAGCGGCCAGCTGCCGCCACGAGCCCTTCGATGGATCGATCAAGATAAAGAAAAACGGGGTTTCGAAAGGGGCAAGGCCCCCTTCGATCATCACCCCTTCTGCGGGGCAGGAACGCTCTCCTCCAGCCGCTTAAACAGCTTGCGCAGCACCAGAATCGCCGCAGTGGCAAGGATGACCTCCGCACAGAACTGGGCGGAAGCAAGTCCGTACAGCCCGAACAGCGCGTTGAGAATAAACAGAGCCGGAATCTCCAGAACCACCTTGCGCAGGATGGCAAACAGCAGCGACTCGCGCCCCATGCCCACCGCCTGGAAGACGCCCACCGCCAGAAAATCGATGGACAAAAATGGAAGTCCCATGCAGAAGCGGCGCAGCAGATGACTGCCGTATTCCACAATGGTCGCGTCCTTCATGAACAGCTCGACCCAGAAGCCCGGGAACAGGAAGAACAGCAGCGCCACCGAGATGATGATGGTCAGGGCCGCCTTTCGCGCAAAGCTGACCGCATGCTTCATGCGGGGGATATTGTTGCTGGAAAAGGTGTAGCTGATCAGCGGCATGACACCCTGGGAGATGCCCTGGGAGATATACATCGGTACCATGTAGATCTTCTGGCAGATGCCTATGGCGGCAACTGCGCTGGCGCCATAGGAGGAGGAGAAATTGTTCAGGATGGTCATGCCGGTGACGTTGAGCAGGTTCTGAATCGAAGCGGGGATGCCCACCGCGCAGACACCGGAGACAATGTCCTTCTGGAAGCTGAGTTTCTTGGGATCGATGCAGACAAAGGTGTTGCCGCGCTTGATAAACAACAGCACAAAGAAGTACAGGCAGGCCACGCAGTTGGAGAGGAAGGTGGCAAGCCCCGCGCCGCCCGCGCCCATATCAAAGCCCCAGGGCAGGATGAAAACAGGGTCCAGCACGATGTTGAGCAGGCATCCGCTCATGGTGCCGATGCTGGCGTGCATCGCCGAGCCCTCCGACCGCACCAGGTACGCCATGACGACGTTGAGGATGGCGGGCACCGCGCCGCAGTTGACCGTCCAGAACATATATTCGCGGGTGGCCTGCATGGTGGTCTCGTCCGCACCCAGCAGCACCAGCAGCGGATTCTGAAAGACGGTGCACAGCAGCGAAAAGATGATGCCGCAGATGATGGAACAGTAAAAGCCAAAGGCTGAGCTGCGGGACACCGTCTCATAGTCCTTGCGGCCCAGGGCGCGGCTCATCATGCTTGAGCTGCCGACGCCGAACAGGTTATTGATGGCGTTGAAGGCCAGCAGCACCGGCGCGGCTAAGGTGACGGCGGCGTTCTGCACGGCGTTGTTAAGCATGCCGACCCAGAAAGTGTCCGCCAGGTTGTAGAGCACCATGACCAGCTGGCTGAGGACCGTTGGCACCGCCAGGGTAGCGACCGCCTTCGGGATGGGACTTTGCTCAAACAGATAAATCTTGTTGTCTGCCTTCTGCAATGAGGTCATCTCCTTCAAACGAAGATAAAATTTTGTTTAAATTTTATTATAGCACGTTTTCCTTCCCTTTACAATCCGGCACGAACAAGAGCAAAACAGAAAAGATTTTGTTAAAAAGAGGAAATTTGGACGAATTTTTCTTGTCACAGGCAGATAAATGGCCGGAAATGAGAGAAAATAAGAAGGAAACTGCCGGATTATCGGGCCGGACGGAAGGAGAATGTCTGTGAAAACAAAAAAACTGCCCCCTAATTGGAGGCGGCGTTACGAAGATTATCTGAGGGAACGGGAACGCTCGGAGGGGACTATCCGACAGTACCTGCGCGATGTGGAGCATTTTTTCAAGCAGCAGAAAAGCGATTCTGCCATGCCGGACAGTTGCCGGCTGCAGGATTGGAAGGAAGGCTTGATCGAGCAGGGATATGCTGTTTCCAGCATCAATGGAATGATTGCGGCCGTTAACGGCCTGCTGTGCTGCCTGGGTTTGGAGCGGGAGAAGCTAAAGCCTCTGCGCCAGCAGCGCAAAATTTTCTGTCAAAAGGAACGGCAGCTGAGCCGGGAGGAATATCTGCGGCTGGTCAACACCGCTCTGCAGAAGGGGGATCGCCGCCTGGCGCTGGTGCTGCAGACCATCTGTTCGACCGGGATCCGCATCTCGGAGCTGCAGTATATCACCGTCGAGACGCTGCGGCATCGAAGGACGACGGTTCACAACAAGGGGAAAATTCGGGAGATCCTGCTGCCGCGCCAGCTGTGTGCCGAGCTCAAAGGCTGGGCAAAGGCCGCTCACATCCGGAGTGGACCGGTCTTTGTTACCCGGAACGGACTTCCGCTGGATCGCTCCAACGTCTGGTCGCAGATGAAGGGGCTGTGTGCCGCGGCGCAGGTGGACCCGAGCAAGGTTTTTCCGCACAATCTGCGCCACCTGTTCGCCCGCACCTTTTACCGGATGGAGAAGGATCTGAGCCGTCTGGCCGACCTGCTGGGTCATAGCAGCATCCAGACCACCCGCATCTATCTCATGGAGAGTGGGGAGGAGCACCAGCGGATGCTGGAGAGGATGCGGCTGCTGCTATAAAAAAACACCACAAAATGATCCTTTTGTGGTGCCTGGGTAAAAAAATAGTTAACCGTTTGGGTTTTATGGAAAATTTCTCCAGAATATTTTCCTGACAATACCTGTGGTATATTAAAAAATCATAGCGCAAACAAGCCGAAAAATTTCTTTTTTTTCGGCTTGTTAACGCTGTGTTTTTTTTATGTAAAAGCTTGTGTTACGGATTGCTTTGTGCTACAATGAGGATAATTTAAGCAATCAATTTTATCGTAAGCTAAACATCTTCACCACAAAAGGATCATTTTGTGGTTTTTTTTATGGAAGAAATTTTGTCTGTTCTGTGAATGTGCAGACTGCAATGATGCCGTAAAAAGTTCATTTTATTGTGCAGAAAAATGTGCGCTCCAAAATCGATTGTACAAAAAGCACAAAAAAATAAAATTTCGAAGTAAAAGACAAAAAGTGACAAAACACTCCATTAATAAATACATTGTGGTGAAATTGTAGGGGAAGTATTTATGCAATGTGATGAAAACATGGAATGTAATTGAAACAATCTGAAGCGGCATGTTATAATGGGATAAAAACTGGATTAAGGATTTGTTGCTTTGTTGGTTTTGCTGAATTTTCCCGCTGCCGGACGATCAAGAGGCGGCGATTGATTGAATATAAAAATACAACAGAAAGGAGAAGTTGGGAATAATGAAAAAATTTAGCTTGACACACAAGCTGCTGGCTGTGGCACTGGCTTTTGTGCTGGTGGCGGTCAGCCTGCCGGACTACCTCAGCTTTGCACAGCAGCCGGCACAGGAGCAGTCGGAGACGGATGAGTTTGAAGACAATCTGGCCGACGGCGATCCGTCTGATGACGATTTGTCTGGTGACAATCCGTCTGACACCGGGGAACAGGAAATGGAACAGCAGGTCGTCCTGCATCTGCAGGCGCCTGAGACTGTCCCGATGGGGACGGCGGGAAGTTTTGGGCTTTCAGCCCAAAATACAGCAGCGGTTGCTGCTGATGTCTCTATCCAGCTGACACAGGAGGAGATGGCGGCCTACCAGGCTGCCGAACAGGACGGCACACTGGCTCTGCAGCAGGTGGGCGACAGCCTGACCTTCACCCTGCAGCCGGGGGAACAGGTGGAGGGAACGCTCAGCTTCCTCTACCCCAACGGCTACAGCAGCCGGGAGGTGGTGGAGATTGCCGAGGAGGACATCTCGATTGTCCTGCAGCAGCTCCCAGAAGAAGAAACTGGAGGCGCCCCGATCGAAACCATCCCTCCCGAAGGCGAAATTCAGCCGCCGGAGCAGGGACAGACGCCGCCAGCGGATGAGACACAGCAGCCCGGCGGGGAGGGGCCGACCGACCCTTCGGATGAAGGAGAAACAACTCCACCAGAATCTGGTGATGGGGAGGAAGCAACCGATCCTTCGGACGGAGAGGAAACACCTCCTCTAGAATCCGGTGATGGGGAGGACCTGACCGATCCTTCAGATGGAGGGGAAACAGCTCCACCAGAATCCGGTGATGGGGAGGAAGCAACCGACCCTTCGGACGGGGAGAATGAAACCCTTCCGCCAGAATCCGGCGATGGAGAGGAAGCAACCGACCCTTCGAATGAGGAAGAAGCAAACCTGCCTGATGATGAAACCGACCCTTCCGTCGGGGAGGGGGAAGCTATGCCCTCGGATGAGCAGGAGCAGGTTCTCCAGACTGTAGAGCAGAGTACGGTTTCGCTGACACAGGACTACCAGACCGGCCCGGATGGGGAATTGTCAGAGGAACCCACCACTGATTCCGAGCCCGCCGATGAGAGTGGTACAACCGAAAATGAAGGCTCAACGGAGCCTTCTGGATCAGAAAGCGGCAACCCGACCGACTTGGAAAATACCGGCTCGACCGACTCGGATAATGCCGGCACAGGGGACAACAGCTCGGGCGGCACAGAGGACGACGACCAGCAAGGCAACGACCCGACCGGTTCGCAGGACGACGACCAGCAGGACGGCGGCCCGACCGGTTCGCAGGGCGATGGCCAGCAGGGCAACGACCCGACCGGTTCGCAGGGCGCTGGCCAGCAGGACGGCGACCCGACCGGTTCGCAGGGCGATGGCCAGCAGGATGGCGGCTCGACCGAAAGCGACGACACAGGGAGTAGCGCACCAACCACCCCGGAAGGCAACGACCCGACCGGTTCGCAGGACGAATCCGGGCAGGAACAGCCGCAGGTCAGCTTTGATATCGCGGGCGCGACCCTCACCTTCACCGCCTCCTTTGGTTGGGGCGAGTTGACCTTGACCGCGCAGCCGCTGGAGACAGAACAGCAGGAGGCTGCGTCTCCGGAAACTGCGCAGCCCGACCTGAGCTATACCATCGAAGCCGCCTCCCAGAACCGGGAAACTACCGGCACCATCTATACCCGCAGCTGGTCGCTGCAGCAGGTGATTGCCCTGCCGCAGGGAGCATCCTTTGTCGAGGGCGAGGCAGCGGTTGACGGCAATCAAATCCGCATCGGCGCGACGCCGGTGCTGTCGGTCGACGACCAGAGCGGCACGGCAGGGGAGCTTTCTGCCCAGCGCGACGGAGAAACCCTCCTTGTCACCTATACAAAAACCTTGTCCGACTGGCAAAGCTTAGAGGCGGAGAGCATCTCCGACCTCGGCCTTGCCATGACGCTGCACCAGGAGGCCATCGTCCGCGACGAGAGCTTCAACGAGGGGCAGGTCGATGTCGGCGCGACCTTTACGGCGACACCGGTGACAGCAGCGGCAGAGATTGCTCCTGCCGCTGTTTTAGCTGTCCTCGATACAGGGGACGAACAGCAGGACGGCTCCCAGAGTGTGACCCAGCAGGGCTCGCTGAGCCTGCCGCTCGACGGTGAGCAGCAGCCGGAGCAGCCGCAGCCCGGCGATACGCCCACGGTCACCGTTACATACGAGGGCGAGCCGACCTATACCGAGGAAGGCAAGCTCGCGGTGAAGTACACCATCAAGGTGACCAACGACAGTGAACTACAAAGCCCAAGCACCGGAGACGAGGAAGAGCCAGATGACTCGGAAGGTTCTGTCACGGTGAAGATTGAGCAGTATTTCAATGCCAAAGGCTTTTCCGAAGAGAAACCTAAGGTGGAGCAGACGGATGAACAGGCACAGTGGGATAGAGATAATCAAACCCTCACCTGGAACGATGTTACTATTGAAGCCGGGGAAGAGTGGAGCCAAACTATCACCGTCTTGATTGATACTGCAAATCTGACAAGTATAGATGCTCTGCCGACAAATTTGATTTCTCAGGCTAAGGTTTTTGATGCAGAGAGCGAAGACCCGGAAAACGAACCGTTGGCAACCAAGGAAGCAGAAGAGATCGACCTCAAAACTTTTGTCGGTGAAAAAATCAGCCCAGTGGAGGGCTTGGAGAAGGAGTTCGAGCAGGACGTCTACTGGAAGGACAACAACGACACAGAGAACAGGCCGAGCCAAGCTAACTTCCTCTCTGAAATCGGTTTGCAGTACCGAATTTATAAAGGTGAATCCGGTGAAGGAGAACCCAGTGAGGAAAGTTGGATAACGCTGGATGAAACCATGGCGGAAAAGCTGGACCTGACATGGGGCAAGATTGTCAAGAATGCCAATCCGGACACAAACGAAATGTGGGCTCTCTCTGCGACACTGCCGACAAAAATTCAGTATGGAGATGGCAGCGACGAGGGGCTGCAATTTGACATCGCCTGGCGCTTTGCCGCACCGGAAGCTGACAAGGTTGGAAAGCTGCCTGGCTACTATTTCTACCCTGTCAAAAACGAAAACGAGAATCAAACGGACTGGTACTACCTGAAAAAGCAGGAGGTCACCTTCAACATCGATTTCCGCGACGCAGTCTACGACGAAGAGATTACAGCAGAAGAAGTGAAGCAGCTGATAGAAAAACATTTTGTTCTCTATACTCAGCCCGGCGCGGACCCGGACAGAGAGGTCAAATGGAACGAAATTGACTGGGAGATGAAGGGCAGCAACGGCGACTACACCCTGACGATAACCAATGCGGTCTACTACACCATCAACAACGAGGTTGTCCATTACTACCTGCTGGCGAACAATGAAACGGAGGGCACTATCCCGATCAATGAAGACTGGCCTGGAAAAGGTCAGGGTGACAGCTACAGAATCGAGTACGACAACCACAACAACCCAAATGTCGGGACGGTGACGGATAAGGTCTACAGCGGCGGCACGCTGGTACTGACCCGGGAGGGCACGGTCGAGTACAAGGCCACCAAGGAATGGATTACCCCAAAGGACAGAGAAAGAAATAGGCCGGACGGTTACTTCGAGCTGTACCGCTACACCTATCCGGGCGGAAGCTACCAGACCGCGGCTCCGGTACACGGTGTGGAGACGGTACCCTTTGAAACTAATAGTGAAGATGATACACAAAGTATTATTTTCAAGCTTACGAGCGGAGGAGATCTCCCCAAATATGACCCCGAGGGCAACCGCTATGTTTATGTCATGAAGGAGGTCCTCACTGACACAGGAGAAGACAAAGACAGCTACGAACAAATCTTTGGTAAAGTCGGTTCAGATGGTGAAGTTGCGGCTGATTCGGACCAGGGACCTCCGGAGGATGTGAGAGAAGGAAACTGGGAGCGCGAGTCGAATGACAACTTTGTCTACAACGGCGGCACCATCACCAACCGCATCGACGAGCAGAAGACAGTTTCGGTGACCAAGGAGTGGGACGCATCTTCCTTCCAGGCAGGCCTTGGGAATGTGGAGGTCGAGATGACCCTGTACGAGCGCGTCAAAGGAAGCACGGATAAATGGGTCAAATCGAATCCGGAAAAAATTATCAAGATGGATGAGTTCTCTGCTGTCAATGCTTCGATGAGCGGCTCCACAACAGTCCCCACCTATAACGCACTGGGGCAAGAGATGGAGTACCGTTTCTTTGAGACGAAAATTACTCAGGAAGATAAAGTATACGACGTCACTCCTACAGAACAAGAATTGCAGTCTGGGGAGATTGAAGACAAAAAATTCGAGCTTACTTACAATGGCAACACCGTTGACTTTATTTCCAAACAGCCGACCGACACAGATATCGGAGAGGGAAGTGCCACAATCGTCAACAGCATCCAGGATGAGATCACCTACACCATCGACAAGATTTGGGTTGATCCTCTGGAACCTAAAGAAGTAAGTTTTGCCCTCTACCAGCAGGGTCAGGGCCAGGTCAATACCTATGTCGGTACGGTGACCTTGGATGGAGAAGCGGATACGGGAGACCAAACGGGTGATTGGAAAGGAATCAATGACACAACAAAGGCGGTTCTGACAGTTGGCGAAAAAACCTACGACATCACCTACCAAGTCACAGAAGGCAATTTTGAAGAGCTTGTTATTGAGGGTCTGCCGCGGTACGATGAGCACGGCTACAGCTATGAGTATATTATCGTGGAAATGCCAGGTGAAGGTTTTGCAGCCGATTACGAGACCACCATTGACGAGAGCGGCAACTATACCACTATTGTCACAAATGCACCCGGTGAGGGTCACCGCATCCTGGTGCGCAAACGCTGGATCGACAACAGCGACGTGCAGCACCGCGAGCCGGTAACAATCACGGCCTACTATGCGGATGGCGGCGATTTTAAAGATGACAAAGCGTTGGGTTCGGTTACACTGGGCGCGTCCATCGAGGGCACCGGGCAGACAGGCGCGTGGTACGACTACATTTCGCTGGACTGGCAAAAGGTAGTTGGGGAAGTGAAAGATTTCGACCTCAACAAGGTCTATATCCGTGAGACGGCGATCGGCGATCAGACAGATGTGGATACAGATGAAGACTCGAATCTGGAAATACCTGGCAATAGAGAAAGAGTCGATAACCAGATCACCGACCGCATCGACGGCGAGCACCACACCTATGAAGTCACCTACAGTATAGCAACTCTGTCACCTGGTCAAGATGGGGATGGAGGAGACGCGGGCAGCGCAGCAGGAGCCCAGACCTTCTATGTCGCAACCAACCGCCGCCTGGGCAACATCGACATGACTGTCACCAAAGACTGGAGCAGCAGCACCAGCCTGCTGGATGCGTTGAAGAATTCGGACATCGTCCCGGTGGTGAAGTTGGTTGTCGACACAGATAAAACTAACGCTGAGCCGCCGGGAGAAGATCAAAAGATCGAGGATATTATCAATTATAAAGATAATACTATCACTCTGACCAACGAGCCGGTTCCGATTCAAGGGCAGGCACCAGGTTCTAAAGCTGATGCCATCCAGCCGTTGATTGTAGGCGATGAGCCGGTCGAGGAACTTTACTTCTTCAACCTCCCCAAATACGACAAGGATGGCCGTGTGGCGAACTACACAGTTGAGGAATTGTGGACGACTAAGAAAAATATCGAAGCTGGAAAGATAGTCGATCCGAACTTGTGTTTCGATGAAACCAAAATTCTTGAAAAGGTCGAAGACTCTGCCCTCAAAGAACTCCTTGAAGATCTGACTGTCACCGTGACGCAGGAGAGCTACACGGAAAATGATGGCAACCACATCAACGACGATCAGCAGATTACCATCACCAACAAGCTGAGCGGTACCAAGAGCATCGAGTTCCACAAACAGTGGAACGATACCTACGCTTTCGACAGCGGCAAGCGCCCCGACCTCTATCTGACCTTGTACCAGCTGACAGGGGATAACCTGATTACCGAGTACCGGGAATACCACTGGGATAAGAGCCTCCAGACAGAGGAAGGAGAAGGCGGACAACAAGGCCAGGGAGAAGAAACAGAGGAACCTCCGCAAGAGGGCGGCACAGAGACACAGGAGCAGGATAACTATTACTGGACCTGCATCTTTGAGAACCTGCCCAAATACGATGAGAATGGAAACGAGATCTTCTACTACGCGGTAGAGAACCTGGCGGTCACAGACCCGTCCACCTTCCACTATGCTAAGCCCGAGTTCCAGTATAATAATCAAGAAGTCGAGGTGGAGTACGGGGAAGATGGAAAGGTCGCCCTGCCTGATAACAATACAGATAAGCAAACGGGCCAGGAGATTCTGAAAGTGGTAGGGGACAAAGTTGCCCTGCTGGAGAATGGCACCTTCCTCAACAATCTGGAGGAGGATGTCACCATCAACGGCGTTAAGCTGTGGGCCAACCTGCCCCTCACCGCCAGCGAAGCCGATTTGCCCGATGTGACCTTCGAGGTTTTGCAGTACAGCAGCGATGAAAACAGCGCCTCTGTAGAAAATGGAACGCTGGTCGCACAGCTGGCGGTCACCTCCGAGACGTGGAAAAATCCGCCGCAGGATGGCCCCATTACGGCCAACGGCAACCAGTACACCTTCACCATCGACGAGGTGACAGTAAATAATGTAGAGGGCTTAAATAAAGGCGACCCTCTCCCGCTCTACGACGAGGACGGCAGGCGCTACACCTACACATTGGAGGAGACTTTGGGCACGGCAGACGATGACCCAAATGTTGACTGGACCCTTGTCTACCACAACGAAACCTTCAACGAGTACCAGATCACCAACACCTACGACCCGCAGCTCGGCGCGCTGAGCGTGAAGAAGCTGCTGCAGGTGGACGCCCGATGGCCATCTGGACAATATCCAGCCATCACTATGTTCTTAGAACGAGGTCTGATGGAAAACGGAACTTGGGTCAAGGATGAAACCTATCAAGGAGAGACCATTGTCTGGACTTCTACTCAGGTTGAGGAAGCAGCAAAAGCCCAATCAAATCCTCCAGAACAGACTGTTGTTATTAGCAGCAGAGGGACTGATGGGGAAAGTATTTTCCTTTTCAAAAACCTGGAAATGTTCGCACCGAATGGCGAAGTATATTACTATCGCGTTGTAGAACAGCTGGATAATATGCACTATGAGGCGGCAGTTGTGTCGGAAGATGATTCTTCGACAAATGGTGTTGGAAAAGATTTAGGGAATGTCTCAGACATAAACGATGTGTTCGGCGATAAGGGTTATCAAGCGGAGGAAGGAAAAGCAGAGCTCGCAACCAAACCGCTCAGACCGATCGAAAATGAAGATTGGAGCAACGGTTCGGGCGGTAGTGTTGAAAGCGACGGAAATGTTAATCCAGAAGCATTAACGCCACGAGCCACCTTCGGTGACCGTTATCCTAAAGACGAAACCATCACCTTGAAGGTCACCAAGGAGTGGATCGACAACAACGATGCGCTGAAACTGCGACCTGATGAGAAGAAATTTATTGAAAGCCTGAAGGTATACCGCAAGGCTGATGGACAGGGTGGAACTGGCGGAGCAGGAGCGATTCCTGAAGAGGAGATAACTGAGAAAGTAACTATTACACCTGATGAGGTAAGCCAAGATGATAACCATTACACCTATACCATCAAGGGTAAAGATGTCGAGGGCCTCGAAAAAATCGCCCCGAACGGCATGCCGTGGATTTACATTGTTCGTGAAAATTTAAGCGGAACCTCATATGTGGTAAAACAAGGAACAACTACCGAGCTTTCAGAGTCTGCTACGAGTGCAGGTGAGGACAATATCCTTGATCTCGGAGTTCTCTCAAACACCCTCACAACCGCCCAGTCCTTCCAGAAGAAGTGGCAGAACCACGATGGTGATAGCATCATCGAGGACTACTTAGGCCTTGGAGACATCACCATCACCGGCCAGCTGTGGGTTGGGGAGAAAGGTGCGGACGGAAATGTTACCGAAATGAAAAAGGCGTCCGCCTACTTCACTGAAGCGGACTGGATTGGATCAAATAAGTGGTGGGATGAAAAACCTGACTTTACAGTTGATCTGAAAACCCAGCTTGGTGACAACGATCAGACAGCAACCATTTCAAATCTGCCGAGGGTGAATAAAGATAGCAAGGAACTTGTCTATGCCATTGTCGAAGAAAAGATTTCGTTGGGTAACGGTTATAGCCAGGAGTTTTCTTGGAACTATGCTGATGGAAAGCTGACAGTGGAGTCGAAAACTCCAGATCAAGGTCTCTTCACCCCGCAGGAGATAACGGTTGGCGGAAGCACCACCATCATCAACAACAGACTGCAAACCACCAACCTGTCGGTCGAAAAGCTGTGGAAAGGTGACGAAAACGAAACCAACCTGCGGCCGCTTTCCGTCGACGTTGTGGTACAGCGCAAGGTGCGGCAGGAGGGTGGCAACCAGTCCGAGCAAGCGGATGAACTGACCCGCGCGACCTTGATGGCGCCCAGAACCACAGAAGATGGCTGGGAGTTTGTGCCGAATGGCGACGACAAGTATCTGACAGAGACGCTTGAGGAGGCCACTGGCTGGAAGGCAAGCATCCCCAATCTGCCGTCCTATGGCGTTCAGGACGGAGCCCTTGTCACCTACGAGTACCGCATCCACGAGCTGAAACCAGGCTGGAAGGATGACGGGAATCTCAGTGATGATGAGATCCTCGATGCCGACGAAAAGTACAATGGCCACTACACGGTTTCTGCCTACAGCGAGGACGGCCTCACAGTCACCAACACCCTGACCCACATGGACATCACCGCGGTCAAGGAGTGGAAGCCGGAAGGCTTGCATGGCGAGAATACCGAGGTGACCTTCACACTGCAGAGCAGAGTGGGGGACGGCGAATGGACAAATGTGGACGAAAAGCAGACAATCGAGCTCGACGGAACACCAGATCAAGACGGAGAATTTGAAACCTGGAAAGCCCGTTGGACTGAGCTGCCAAGGACAGCTGCCGATGGTAGCCTAATCGAGTATCGCGTACAGGAAACTCTTGCAGACGGTTTGAAGGAAGAAGAACACGTCCAGTTCAGCATCACCCCGGAGACGATTTCCAGTGAGTCGGTGGACAAAACTTTTACCTTTACCGTCACCAACATCCCTCTGGGACAGATCACCGTCACCAAGGAAGATGGAGACGGAAATGGGCTGGCAGGAGTGGAGTTTACGCTGAACAGCGACAGCAGCACACCGATGCCGCTAGTCGGTAAAACCGGTGAAGATGGCAAGCTGACCTTCACCGAGCTTCCTCTCTACGGTGAGGATGGCAACGCCATCACCTACACACTGACCGAAACCTCCACTCCGGATGGCTACATCCAGCTGACCGAGCCGATCGAAGTATCCTTCACCGCCGAAACAAAGCCAGAAGGCGGTGTCTACTGGGCAACCGATAGCGGTTATCTGCTCCACGAAGTCGAATATGAGGTGGTCAACGGACAGTACTTCCAAGTTGTCCACACCGGCGGCAGCGGCTTCTACTGGCCGGGCGTGCTGGGCGCGGGCGCAGCTGCGGCGGGTGTCCTCTACCTGATTCGCAGAAAGACCAAAGGCCACAACACCGAACGATAAGCACACAGCAGCGGAGCCGCCACGCGGCGGCTCCGCCAAATGAGAAAAGGAGCGAGCATTGATGAAAAACAAGATAAAAGCGGCCGTTTCCCTTCTGCTGTCGCTGCTTTTGGCGCTCGGCTGCATGGGGACTTCGGCTTTCGCGGCAGACCGGAATTTAGGAAATGTCACCTTAGCATTTTTGACAGAGACTGGCAGCATCACCGTCGAACAGAATCTGAATGCGGTGGAGCAGCTGGGGATCACAGGCGGCCCGGTCGCAGGGGTGGAGTACACCTTGGCGCAGATCGGCAGCCTGTGCGAGATCACCTACACCGGCGGTTACATGACCGGCTACGCGGTGAAGAAATCCGTAGCGCAACAGTTAGGAATAAATACTGGAAGTTATGGAACGGAAACATATTACATCTATACGGCTAAATCTGCTTTGGATAAGATTCAGGAGCAGTTGGCTGCGATTGAACAGAGTGAGTGGAAGGGATTAGTGGAAGGCTTAACAGGTTCTCGAAAGGCGAGTACAGACGAGAATGGTCAGGTAATTTTTAATGATTTGCCCTATGGCCTTTACCTGATTGTGCAGACCGATGTCAGCGGCGCAGAATATGAAGGCGAACCGATCACCCTCTCCCATCTGCAAACCCCGATGCTGGTCTCGGTGCCGGGAAAGAATGAGGAGAAGGAGGTCAAAGTCAACGTCAAGACCCCGCTGGGCTACGGCGAGCTGACCAAGAGCATCGTCGGCGTCGGCGACATCAATGGCAACTGGGAGAATGTTGAAGATTCCGCAACCGAGGTCACCGGCCCGGGCGACTACATCCGCTTCCGGCTGGCTGTTCAGCCGCCGAGACTTTCCAGCGGCGACACGCTGGACCACTTTGTGATCGAGGACGTCCGCTCGGAAGGACTGAAATTGGAGAAACTGGAATCGGTGACCGACACGCTGGGCCAGACCTATGTCGAGGGCATCGATTACACCCGGACTGAGGAAACGGTCGCCGACGGCACCCGCATGCTGCTCACCTTCACCCAGCAGGGCCTGCAGAAGCTGGAACAGCTGGGCCGGGCAGCGGGGACGCTGACGGTGACCTACACCGCTCAGGTGACCGACGAGGCGCCAACTGCGGGCATCACCAACAGCGCACGCATCGACTACAAGGTCGATTATGCGCCTGACCGGGACAATCCGCCCCCGCCGGATGATCCGCCGCCGGAGGACGATGACGACGAGTATCATTCCGACTGGGATGTGGCGCGCAGCTACACCTTCGGCGTCCACATGACAAAATACCTCGGCGAGGAGGGCAATCTTGCCCCCGAGGGAAGCGTCACCTTCGCCCTCTATCGGGAAAAGGACGGTCAGAAGCAGGCGGTCCCACTGAGCAGAAGCGGGGACGCCTACCAGGTGGCCCTGCAGGGCAGCAACGAGCTGAGCGTCAGCGCGGACGGAACCTTCACCATCCTGGGATTGGGGGAGGGCACCTACTACCTGCGGGAGCTTTCCACCGCGGAAGGCTACGCCCTGCCAAATGAGGACATCGCGCTGACCCTTGCGGGCGAGCGCTCCGCCGGAGAATACACCGGCCGCCTGGATGCGGCACAGTGCACGGTGGACGGCCAGCAGGGAAACGCCTCGGTACAGGACGGAACCCTCTATCTCTCGGTTATCAATCCCAGAACCTTTTACATCCCCAACACCGGCGGCGCGGGCAGCTGGATGTTCACCGCAGGCGGCCTGCTGATTATTGCGGGCGGTGTGGTGTACCTGGCAGTCAGCCGCAAAAAGAAGGGGTAAGCCATGCGGGTGAAAGCAGGCACCGTCCTGGCGGTAGGGCTGATTGCAGTGGGACTGGCGACGGCGCTCTATCCGTTTGCCAGCCAGTGGATCAGCCAAAGCAGCCAGCAACAGCTGATCTATGCCCAGCAGCAGCTTGCGGGCCAGGATACGTTGGAGCAGCAGATGCAGCTGGCGCAGGACTACAACCAAAGGCTCTACCAGAGCAGCGTCTATGTCCGCGACCCTTTTAAGGAGCAGGCGGTTCAGGAATTGCCGCAGGACTATGAGCAGCAGCTCAATGTGCTGGGCGACGGGGTGATGGGGTATCTGCAGATCCCTGCCATCGACCTGCAGCTGCCCATCTATCACGGTGTCACCGAGGATGTGCTGCAGAAGGGGGTGGGACATCTGCCGGAAAGCTCACTGCCCACCGGCGGGGAGAACACCCACTGCGTCCTCTCGGCGCACGCGGGTTTAAACGACCAAAAGCTGTTCACCGACCTGGAGCTGTTGGAGCTGGGCGACCGGTTTACCCTCTATATTTTGGGGGAGCAGCTCACCTATAAGGTGGACTCGATTCAAACGGTGCTGCCCGACCAGCTGCAGTCGCTCTCGATTCAGCCGGGGGAGGATCTGGTTACCCTGATGACCTGCACGCCCTACGGCATCAACACCCACCGCTTGCTGGTGCGCGGGCACCGGGTGGAAGATGTGCAGGCAGCAGCGGTTAGCGCCGCAGTAGATACTGCCGAAGGCAGCCGCTGGATGCGGGAGTACCGCTGGGTTTTGGGCGGCGTAATTCTGCTGGCAGCGGCGGCAGGAGTCGGGATGATCTGGCACAGAAAAAGGGGGTAGCGGGATGCGCAAGCTGATCTTTTTCCTGATTGTGCTGGTGGGCTTTGGCGTCCTCAACTACCCTTACCTTTCCTCCCGCTATCGGGAGGAGCAGCAAAAACAGCTGGCGATGGAGCTGCTGGAGCAGCAGGAAAGCGAGCAATCGGAGCCGCTCGAGCTGGCGCAGCAGTACAACGAAGCGATTGCCGCAGCAGGTCAGGTGTTGGACGACGCCTTTGCGCAGGCGCAGGAGGAAAGCGGGCAGCAGGAGGACGAGGAGATTCTCGGCTTTGTCGAGATCCCCAAAATTAAGCAGTACCTTCCCATCTATGAGGGCACCAGCCCGGCGATTTTAAACAAAGGGGTGGGCCACCTGACAGGCAGCTCCCTTCCAGTCGGCGGGGAGAGCACCCACGCGGTGCTGGCCGGTCACAGCGGGCTTGCCAGTCAGCTGATCTTCACTGACCTGGAACAGCTGGAGCTGGGTGACACCTTCTATCTGCACAGCCTGGGCCAGACGCTGGCCTACCGGGTGGACCAGATTTTGACGGTCAACCCCTGGGAGACAGAAGAACTGCAGGTGCAGGAGGGCCGCGATCTGGTCACCTTAATCACCTGCGTGCCCTATGGGGTCAACACCCACCGGCTGCTGGTGCGGGGCGAGCGGGTCGATCTTCCGGAGGAAGAATCTATTACCGAAGCCGAAGAGGATGAGTCAGAGCCGCTATCCCTGCAGGCCGAACTGCCATCCGACAGCCGGATGGCGTCGCAGCGGAGAATCTTTTGGATAAGCTGCGCAGCGCTGGGCGTTCTGGCAGTGGGGATGGTGACAGTCACCTTGATTCAGCACAGAAAACGATAAGCAAAAGAAGGGGGACCGATGGGTCCCCCTTCTTTTTTTGCAGAGCATTTTCCAAAATGGAACAGAAGGTGAAGATTATCATGAAAAACAATGAACTTATACATATTGAATAAAATAGCAAAAAAAGAAGGAGCAAAATTCTGCGAAAAATAGATGGAAAAATCAAAAAATTCATTTGACTATTGGAGCAAGTCGTACTATAATGATATTGTTAAATAAATAACGTTAATAAAATAACAATCTGACGATACACAACAACAATCATTTTAGGAGGAAAGAAAGAGATGGCATCAAACGTTACCGCGCCAACCAGAGAATATCCGGTCATCGATACCGTGGAGGCGCTGCAGCTGCGCATGAAGGAAATGCGCAAAGCCCAGCAGGAATTTGCAACCTATACCCAGGAGCAGGTGGACAAAATCTTTTTTGCCGCAGCGATGGCGGCCAACAAGGCCCGCATCCCGCTGGCAAAGATGGCGGTTGAGGAGACCGGCATGGGCGTCGTGGAGGACAAGGTAATCAAAAACCACTACGCCTCCGAGTACATCTACAACGCCTACCGCCACACCAAGACCTGCGGCGTCATCGAGGAGGACAGCGCCTACGGCATCAAAAAGATTGCCGAGCCGATCGGCCTGATTGCGGCGGTCGTCCCGACCACCAACCCGACCTCCACGGCAATCTTTAAGACGCTGATCTGCCTAAAGACCCGCAACGCCATCATCATCAGTCCCCACCCGCGTGCAAAGGCTTCCACCATCGCGGCGGCGAAGGTGGTCTATGAGGCAGCGGTAGCGGCGGGCGCGCCGGAAAATATCATCGGCTGGATCGATTCTCCAAGCCTGGAGCTGACCAACGAGGTCATGAAGGAATCGGACACCATCCTGGCCACCGGCGGTCCCGGTATGGTCAAGGCAGCTTACTCCTCCGGCAAACCGGCGCTGGGCGTCGGCGCGGGAAACACCCCGGTCATCATCGACGACAGCGCCGACATCCAGCTCGCTGTCAATTCGATCATTCACTCCAAAACCTTCGATAACGGCATGATCTGCGCCTCCGAGCAGTCGGTCACCATTGTCGGCGACATCTACGACGCGGTCAAAAAGGAATTCCAGTACCGCGGCTGCTATTTCCTCAAGGGCGACGAGCTGGACAAGGTCCGCCACACCATCATGATTAACGGCGCCCTCAACGCCAAAATCGTCGGCCAGAGCGCCTGCACCATCGCCCAGATGGCGGGGGTTGAGGTCCCGGCAGGCACCAAGATCCTGATCGGCGAGGTGGAATCGGTGGACCTCTCCGAGGAGTTTGCGCACGAGAAGCTCTCCCCAGTGCTGGCGATGTACCGCGCCAAGGATTTTGATGAGGCACTCGTTAAAGCGGAGAAGCTGGTGGAGGACGGCGGCTACGGCCACACCGCTTCGCTGTACATCCATCCTTCCCAGAAGGAAAAGATTATGAAGCACGCCAACGCCATGAAGGCCTGCCGCATCGTCATCAACACCCCATCCTCCCACGGCGGCATCGGCGACCTGTACAACTTCAAGCTCACCCCGTCGCTCACTCTGGGCTGTGGTTCCTGGGGTGGAAACTCGGTTTCCGAAAACGTTGGGGTAAAACATCTGCTGAACATCAAGACCGTCGCTGAGAGGAGAGAGAATATGCTGTGGTTCAGAGCGCCGCAGAAGGTATATATGAAGAAGGGCTGCATGCCGGTTGCCCTGGATGAGCTGGGTACTGTGATGGGCAAGAAGAAATGCTTCATCGTCACCGACACCTTCCTGTATCAGAACGGCTATGTCAAACCGATCGAGGAGAAGCTGGACCAGATGGGCATCCAGCACACCTGCTTCTATGACGTTGCTCCCGACCCGACCCTCTCCTGCGCCAAAGAGGGCGCCAAAGCGATGGCTTCCTTCCAGCCAGACTGCATCATCGCGCTGGGCGGCGGCTCCGCGATGGACGCCGGCAAGATCATGTGGGTGATGTATGAGCATCCGGAAGTCGACTTCATGGACATGGCGATGCGCTTTATGGACATCCGCAAGAGAATCTACACCTTCCCGAAGATGGGTGAGAAGGCATACTTTGTCGCCATCCCGACCTCGTCCGGTACCGGCTCGGAGGTCACCCCATTTGCAGTCATCACCGACGATGCGACCGGCATCAAATACCCGCTGGCCGACTATGAACTGCTGCCAAACATGGCGATCATCGATGCGGACAACATGATGACTCAGCCGAAGGGCCTGACCAGTGCCTCCGGCATCGACGCGCTGACCCACGCTCTGGAGGCCTACGCCTCGATCATGGCCACCGACTACACCGACGGCCTGGCGCTCAAGGCGATGAAGAACATCTTCAGCTACCTGCCTGCCGCCTATGACAAGGGCGCAAACGATCCGTACGCCCGCGAGAAGATGGCCGACGCCTCCTGCATGGCCGGTATGGCCTTTGCCAACGCCTTCCTGGGCGTCTGCCACTCGATGGCGCACAAGCTGGGCGCCTACCACCACC
>OIWN01001260.1_pt1 | contig 20341 bp, 20 predicted proteins | sample 1587591 | NCBI WGS metagenome assembly OIWN01 (sample SAMEA3888901, study PRJEB22519) | human gut metagenome | biome: human gut; feature: human-associated habitat; material: faeces | place: Denmark | collected 2010 | reverse complement strand
GATCTTGAAGCCGATATCCGTAAACGGGTTTACAAAATGCGCCATGTATCTTTCTCTTCTTTTCATGCTTCAAAGATAGGAATATTGGGGGAGATTCACAAATTTGTATATAATGAAGTTTCTAAAGTTTTCACTTTTACAGCACAGTGACTTATGGGTTTGTACCATTTCTCAACTAAACTATAGGAGCATTGTTCCTGTGACAGAACATCTGGATGCTCTCCCCCTTCGGGTAGGCCTCACTCTTGTAACGGATGAAAAGCCTTTCAAAATCTTCACTGCTGTACATATCATTATAATTTTAATGTTTACAGCGCGAAGGTAGCCACATCTATCTGAACGGGCAATACGTCAGTTTTGGACGCTTACTGGTGACCAAACCTAAAATAAGATGCTTACTTTTTTCCGATTTCAAAATATGATGGGTTTGTGACCGTGAAAAGTATAATTCTTCATTTACGAGTGAGGCGAGCAAGTGTGTATTGCCTGTGCCAGTGGGTATCTGCACCAAGATGCAAGGATACAATTCCCATTCGGAAAAGAGCGAGGATTTTATCTTCTGTTGGTAATCACGCAACATATGAGATAAGAGGGTCTTGAAATAATTCACTTAAAAGTGAATAGTTTTCAAATAAAAGTAGTATATTTGCATTTGAAAATATAACAAGACGGATTTATGGCAACTGTAACACTAAAGACTATCGAACAAAGTGACAATGTAGGTATGTTTTCCATTTGTTTCGAAGGTGATGCCGAGAGTGAGTTTGAGAAGTTCCTCCTCAAATTCAAGGATAATGCCACCTACAATAAAGATTTCAATATCATATTGATGGCTTTGGCTAAAATCATAGACAAAGGGGCATTGGAACGATTCTTCCGCATCGAAGGTAAGATGAGTGATAACGTGAAGGCTTTGGCTATTGATTCAAGGAAACTGCGTCTATATTGCCTCCGCATATCAGACCAAATCCTCATTTTGGGAAATGGCGGGGTTAAACTTACACGCACCTATCAAGAGGATAATGTCCTTAGTGGTTATGTCGTGGATTTGCAAGCATTCGACAAAGCCTTGCTTGAAGCCCAAAAGGATGGAAAGATAACCATTGAGAAAAATATGATAACCGACATACAAAGTGCAACTTTTGAAATATAACAGCCATGATACAGAACGAATTATTCAGACAATGTCTTAATGCTATACCTGAAAGCCAAAAGGCCGCTTTCGAGCTTTCATTCGATATTGCGGAGCGTTTAAGTCAAGTACTTTCAGCAAAAGGACTTACCCAAAAAGACCTTGCACATATATTGGGCAAACGTGAATCCGAGATATCCCGTTGGATGACAGGTCGGCATAACTTTACCACCCAGACCATCGCACGGATTGAGACGGCATTGGGATGTAAACTTATCAATGTGGCACGATAACGCTTTTACACGCATTTGAAACAGGTGTGTTTTTCCTGTTCCAGTGGGCATCTGCACCAATACAGACTTATGATTTTGCCATGCCTCGCAAACACGAAAACAAATTTCAAGCTGATAGTTTCGGAGAAAATGAACCATCACAAGATATCAAGGAGCAAAGAATTGTGGCTGCAATAAAAGCGTTAACCGCCGACTTTGTGTTAAGATTCAAACAGGCGTAAAGCTTTTTCCACAATGTGGTGCATATCATAATACTTGTACTCAGCCAACCTTCCACCAAAGATGACGTTTGTTTCTTTATCAGCAAACTCTTTATATTTCTGATAAAGTGCATTGTTCCTTTCGTCATTCACGGGATAGTATGGTTCACTACCTTCCGTCCATTCCGAACTGTATTCTTTCGAAATGACTGTTTTTGGGCATTGGTATACGTCCTCGCCAAACATCTCGAAATGCTTGTGCTCGATGACACGTGTGTAAGGCACTTCCCGTTCCGTGTAATTCACTACCGCATTGCCTTGGTAATTCGGCATGTCCAGTATTTCCGTTTCAAACCGTACCGTGCGGTATTCCAGTTTGCCAAAACGATAACCATAATACTCGTCAATGGCACCGGTAAACACCACTTTGTCAGCCAATGATTCCAATTCCTCGCGATTAGCGAAGAAGTCACAATCCAACCGTACATCCACATCTTCCAGCAATCGCTCTATCAACACATTGTACCCTCCAATAGGAATGCCTTGGTATTTGTCGTTGAAATAATTGTTGTCGAAAACCATGCGCACCGGTAGGCGTTTGATGATGAAGGCAGGCAGATCCGTGCATTTCCGTCCCCATTGCTTTTCGGTATAGCCTTTGATTAACTTTTCGTAAATGTCCTTTCCGATAAGCATTTGTGCCTGTTCCTCTAAGTTGCGTGGCTCGGTCACGCCGTCCGCCTTCATCCGTGCTATCGCTTCGGCTTTCTGTTCATCTATCTTTGCCTGGGCTTCGGCTGGCGTGGTCACACCCCACATTTGGTAAAACGTGTTCATGTTAAAAGGCAGGTTGTACAGTTTGCCCTTGTAGTTTGCCACAGGTGAATTGGTGTAGCGGTTGAACTCCACAATCGAGTTGACGAAATCCCATACCTTTTTATTAGAGGTGTGGAATATATGCGCCCCATATTTATGTACATGGATGCCTTCCACATCTTCACAATAAAGATTCCCGCCTAAATGCTGACGGCGGTCAATCACTAGGCATTTCTTGCCTTGTTCCTTGGCTTTGTAGGCGAAGACAGAGCCGAAAAGGCCTGCACCTACTATCAAATAATCGTAGTGCTGCATGAATAATATTAAAGTTTAATGTAATTTTATGGATTTATCTGCTTTGCGTATATTTCTTGCCAAAGAACTTAGCCGCCAAGAAGTATTTTATTTTTTGAGACCAGTTCTCGTTTCCCAGCTGTATCATTTTTACCTCTTTATAGGAATATCCTTTGGTCTCTATCCATACATCAAGTAGCAACTCGCTGATTCTACCGAACAGACGGGCATCAAATGCTGACAAAGTAGAGAAATCTATTTGTTTCTCCACTTTAAATAGAATGTCAAACAACCATGCACAATACTCATCCGCATAACTCTTCTTCATGATGAACATGTTAAACATGTGTCCCCACGTTCGTTTCATTACCTTGTTGAAAGCGGGCAGATATTCTAGGTAGTCTTTTGTGATAATCGCTTTGGTCTTTTCTAAATGTGAAATGTCGTGCGTGTGCTCATAGTGTGACCATAGCGACTCTATATAGTATCTCCGTTTCTGTGGCAATATAATGTCATACTTCTTGCATAGCGTTTGGGCTTCTTCCTTTGTCAGCAGACATTGCCATTTATCTTTCCCGTGTTTCATTCCGAGATATCTGCGGTAATGTACCAGTCCAATATAGTCTACCTTCAGATTTTTCCAAGCCCAATAAACAGCGGTCAGTTCACTGTAATACGGATTCTTTTCCGAGATATTCTCTCCGTCATTATCGGGTTGATAACCTAAGTTCAAATCTGGATGCAAGGCCTTGCCTACCTGTATTGGTAGGTACACGTCACTCTTGGGCATCTCACACTGCTTGTGAGCCGCCACCAAAATCTTGATATTCATAAAAGTATGGAAATATGGTGTTAGAAATCAGTAAAAGTTGACATTTGAGCCATAGCTTTATTCATTACAATTCAATTGCCCAATTACTCGACATATCGGATGTTCTATAATTAGTTAGCACAATGCATATTTTGCAACACTAATGACTTCAATTTCCTGAATACAAACATAAAAGCGACAGGAAAGAATAAGCCGCATAACGTATAGACAATCAGCAGGAATACATTATGCCCTAAATGAGGTGTCATCAGATTTTCCAATCCACCGTCAATGATGCCCAAAGCCATCAGCAACATGGTGCAAAGTTTGAAGCCCACGATGTGCAGTCCCATGATGTAAAAAGATTCCCTGCCGCATAGTTCCAACACCTTCCCGATGCGCCACGTTTCTAACTTTTTTGAAATGAAACAAACGGCATAAAGTGCTGCTGTACTTCCCACCGTAAGTTGTAACACATCCTTGTAACTATTATGGTTTAAACCTACCGGACCAATCAATAACGAAGATTCATACACCACCAATAGGGCTACCACGAAAAGGTAAGGATTGTCAAATTTCACTTTCAACCGTCCATGCAATTGTTGTCCGACATATAACAACAACATCACCGATATGGCATTGCTGAACCGTGGAATCGTAATCTCATAGACATTAGTAGCTACACAAGAAACGATTTGCAATGCCAGCAATATAAGCGGAACGCTGTACCCCCCCCCATTTGCATTTATTAACAATATAAACAATAATACTATAGCCACACAATGCAAACAAAAGCGCATACACAAACCACATCGCTCCCATTATAGGTTCACGTCCTGTACATAGCAAAGTCTTAGCAATGCCTATTACATATTCCTTCAGGTTCCATTCGGCTATGATTTTCCCTCCATACACTGCGTCAAGAGAATACCAACCCCAATCAAACAGGGCATTATGCAATAACGTGGCAGGCAGATAAATGTAAAGAGCCAACAAATAAAGTGACTTGAATTTTCCTTTGATAAAGGAAACAGGTTGCAACAACCGTTCTTCTTTCAAGAAAAATCCGCCAATCAAAAAGAATACTGGAACATGCCAATACCATCCCAACATGGCACTGATGTTGATAAACGAAAGTTTTGGGTAAACGAAGTCTACGTGGAGCAAGACTACGGATAAAATGGCAATGCCTTTGGCGATGTCGACGTAGGGAGTGCGTTTATATATATGATTGCTCATTTCTTTTGATTATACAGATAAATAAGAAGCTTTTACTTTTTGCTTAAATAGTGCAGCTATACAACTTTCTAATTCTTCTTTATTCAGAGATGTGAACGGATGAAAACATTTGCCCAATTCTTCATATTTGTTTTTTCCTAAAGCATGGTATCCCAACAATTCTATTTTATCAATATGATGGTCTTTCAATTTCAGAATGATATCTTCAAACTTATTTATTATTTCACCCATCACAACCATTCGATAACATATCGAATCGGCATCAACTATTGATTGGATATATGCAAGATTCTTTTCAACGTCTATATTCATGGAGCATGCATCTTTATTGGCAATATAGCCATATTGAAACTTTAGGTCTATAAGCCAATAATCCGTATATGGTTCCAACAAACAAATGTTTTCATAGGGGACATACAGGCTGGTTTCCATGGCAATATGCACTCCTTCGGCTTTTAATTTCTGCAACAAAGGCAGCAAAGGAGTACCTTGGTATAGTGGCTCACCACCAGAAAAAGTAATGCCTCCGCCTTTTTCATAAAGAGACTTATCACGCATCAGCAAAGCGAATAGTTCATCTATGTCATAATCCGTATAAGTTTTTTCGTATGCGTTTATTGGGCATTCTTCTTTGCTTCGGGTTCCACCAATAAGAACACAGTGTCTACATATTATTGAAGACTTGTCCTTTTTGCATACACCTTTATTATATAGGGCATCCTCCCCGTAACGTATAGTCTCCGGATTGCAGCACCAAGGGCATTGCAGATAGCATCCTTTTAAGAAAACAGTTGTCCTCACTCCCGGCCCGTCATGCACGCACAGGCGTTGGATAGCCGTTACCCTGATTTTATTCTCAGCAGGCATACGCTTCGGCACGTTTTATCAGATTGTCTTTATATTCCTCAGGCAAATCATTGAAATAAGCACTGAATCCCCATACGCGGACAATCAAAGAAGGATATTTCTCCGGATGTGCCTTTGCGTCTTTTAATGTCGCAGCATCAAGAACATTCAATTGCAGTTCATAAACACCACCGGTCATGGCATTTTTCAAAATCGCAATCAGTTTGTCCGGCATATCCGAATATGCTTTAGGTAAAATGAAGTCTACCACATTTCCGTTCATCCGGTTTCCCGAATAATCCAACGCCCCTGCAAAATCCAAAACTTCCTGCAAATCAATCTTCGATGACACAGGAGAAATGTGTACAGCAAAAGGATCACCATTATGTCTTCCGTCCAAAGAAGCTCCTACTCCTTTGCTGACTATAATGTAATGCGACGAACTGAATCCCACCTTTGTCTTTTGCCCATTCATGGTTTTATGCGCCACGGTATCACTGATAAATCGCATCAGTTCACGTGTTAGGTCCAATACCGTTTTATCCGTGCTGCCGAATTTTAACGGATTAGCCAATAAGGCATCACGCATGTCCTCATAACCCTTGAAATCCGCTTTTATCGCTTGACTGCAATCGCGTATGGAAAATAGTTTGCGGTCGAACACATAAGTCTTTATGTTTAGCAACGCATTGACCAAATTAGGAAAACTTACTATTTGCACGCCATGATAAGCATACGTAGCACCGCCTTCAGAAAAATCTTTCTGGCACTTGATACAGTCATCAAAGAACAGGGAATAAAGCGGAGAACAATCAAAATCCACGTCCTGTATGTTTTTCAGGATTTGTTTTTCCAGTTGACCTTTGTAAGCTTGCATGAAACTATCAAAATCACCAAATGTCTTTTCTTCCCTGATAAATTTAGTAAGCGAGTCTACCACAGGAATATTTAGCAACGGATTATTTTGGTCGAACGACTTGCCGATAATCAAAGGCTCCCAACATGCGGATGTACCGAAGTTCCAAACATCTTCCTTTTTATATCCGAATTCCTTCATGCCTTTCATCACCAAATCCTCATTGATGATAAGTGGAGAGCCACATCCGGTTAAAATGCAATCTATTGCCTTTCTCCATATCACGTCCGATGTGTTTGGATTGACCCTTAAAATCAATTTCGGGTCAGGCACTTTCAACTCCGTGAACACTTCAAGGAAAATCTCTGTCAATTCATTCTGTACCGTTTTTCCGTCTGCATCTATACCTCCCAGCAGAATATATTGCCCGGTGTCGCCGATTAAAGCACGGCTCTTAGCCTTCATATCTCTACCCAAGGTCAAACACATTTGCCGAATCAACTCCTTGCCGCTTTCGCGGTTGATGACACCCTTGGCAAGGTCTTGTGCATAATATGTATAAAGCACCAAATCCAAACGTCCCAGTCCGCACTGCCAATGGCCTGCTTGCCAAAACAAAGCGTTGTAGAAAAGCAATTTCTGTATAGCTTCATCCAATGTTTCAGGAATGTTGTCCAGCAAACGTTCTACATACTTGGTCAGGAGTTTGCCTCGCTCATCCTTCCTATCAGCTAATTTTGCGACAATCTTTTTTTGTAACCCACGGATGTTGCTTATCATTTTCAATTCCCTTTGTGCAAATTGAACATCTGGCATATTCCGTAATGTCGCATCCAATTCCGACAAGTTGGAGTCAACAACAGTCGCATAGTCAGGCGTAACGCTGGTTATCATCGTCTTTTTATGATACACGATTCGTGCCACCCAAGAATCATACGGATAGATGTAATAAGCATCCGTATCTATTTTCATAAGCTCGTATTGCTTGGCTGATTGTTTTATGAAACTATTGGTCGCATGATGCTTTGAGCCACCTTTCACCAGCTTAGTCCTTTCCAACACTTCCTTGATACTTGAATCAGGATGCTCCCTCTTCATAATGGCGTATGTCATGACTGAAGAAGGGATAAAAGACTTCAAAATCTGTTTATATCTGATGATGTCCATATCTAAAGTTTTTATTTGTTCATACAAAGAAAAAGCCTATACCACTTTTCATAAATCACATCAGGAGACAGTTCTTTCCTAATCTGTTCCTTATGTTTCGAACATTCCAATCTGTATTGCGGATGTTCAATCATATATACAATGGCATCTGCCAATTTTATCACGTTTTCTTTTTCAACTAATATTCCGCCGCCATTGGCAAGCAATTCCGCACAACCAGACGGGCAATTAAATGCTACAGATGGTATGCCCAAAGACAAAGCTTCAATCAGTGCCAAAGGGAACCCCTCATAGCGTGAGGATAAAACAAAGAATGAGCTCTTGGCATATTCCGACACAATATCACGTGTAAATCCCTTCAAAAATACATGTTGCTGCAAATGTTGACTATCTATTTGATTTTGTAGTTCGTCATGCAAGTCACCTATTCCCCAAATATTCAGAATCCAATCGTTATGTTTGTCTATAACTGTTCTCATAGCTTCAATCAAGAAATCAAAACCTTTTTGTGGTTGTAGCCTGCCTACAGCAATGATAGTCTTGCTATTCATATCCAATTCAATGTCCGTCTTCACCGTCACCATATTAGGAATCGTAATAACCCGATTTTTCCCTATGTGTTTTTGGAATTTGCCGGCATCCACATCCGTTAAAGTCACAATCTTTCCAAACCTCGCATACACAAAGTTTCTTATCGCAGCTATAGGGGTAGGGTAGATATCATATTTAAAGTGCTCGCAACCTATGGTGTATTTACCCAATCCAACCAGCCACAGTAACATATTAGGAAAAAAGTTTTGACCTATATATACATTGCCCTTGACGGGTCGCAAGCTACTTTTAGTCAATCCTCTCAGTTTTCTAAAGCACTCAACAAATGACTTGAATCGCGCTACATAACCTTTCTCTAAAGGATAAGCTTTCTCGTTCAGGTAAATCACCTTCACACGTTTATCAAGTTTGCTTCCTATTTCTGGATTACTCTTGAAAAAAGAAACAATAGACACCTCGTGGCCTTTTTCTACAAACAAATTTGCAAGGCTCACTGTAATACCCTCCGTTCCACCTTTAATGGTTATGTCTAAAGCGAAATAGTAAATGTGCATGATGATATCAACTTTTATTATTCATGTAATAATTATTCTTTAATTGTTCAAGAAGTTTCAATGCCAAGTCCATATATTCTTCATTAAGATGTTGAACTTCTTTGGAATTAAAATTCTTTATGGTTATGGGGATACAATCTACGATGTCATACAATTGCTTCGCATTGGCCAATGTAAAATGGTTTTCTTCCAATCCATAATCCTTTAAGATGCGTAATGTCTTTGAATCCCCATTTGCTGAAAAGCGGTTCTTTTCCCAATCCACGGCAATTACAGGTTTACAATTACGCAGCGCAAATAGAGAATCATGGAAACGTTCGGTTATGACGATGTCGCAATATCTGAAAATGCCTGCCCATTCTTTCGGTCCTATTGTGTCTATCTTGATATCCGCATACGGATTATATACAGACGAGATGACCGTATAACCTTTTCCGCGAATTAAATCTGCCAATTCTTTGCGATATGGAAAATTGGGGCTGAAATTATAGAATGCTATTTTCTTTCCTTTCAGCTTGCGTGCATAATGTTCAGGTAGCTGAAATTCATTGATGTCCAAATAATAAGAAGGGTCAGGTTGTTTATACACGGTGGCATGCACTTTCATCTTATTCGTAAACAAGTCTACCGTCAATCCGTCACGTAGGCCGATGTAAATAAACTTGTCAGCTATAAGTTTCAATCTTTCCAACAGAGATTTATCATTAGCGAAGTTGGCAGGTGACGCACTGGCTGCGAAAAAGACATGTGGGGCATTACACAATTCACTGGAACCCCAGTTTAAGCCCAATTGTTGGCTACCACCTGTTACCTTTTCCAGAATAGTATCACTTCCTACTACAACCAAATCATATTTCCGCAAGATAGATTTTGCTTTGTCTATGTCATAATCAAATAAGTCTATCGTAGGCGTATAGGAAAATACTTGTTGCTCCAGTTTTCTGTATTTCAACAAGCGGTAAGCCGCAAATGCCTTTTGAAGCAGAACGTGCCCAATAAAATCTTTCTTTCCACACTTCCCCTTGTCCCATTTGAAGTCGGGGAAACTAAGGTAGTTGATTTCTGCATTGGGAAAGATTTTTAAAAGCCCGGTTCTCACTCCGTATGCCTGCATAAAAGTTCCCGGGTTCAATCCACGGGAGAAAGTGATGACGAGGATTTTCATTGATTAATAAAGGTATATTCTGTATATGGATATCGATGTGATTCTGCCACTTTAAACTCTTCCTTATAAGTTCCTGCTCCAATCAGCAATATCGGAACTTCGTTTGAAGGAAGATTCAACTGTTTTTTTATTGCTTTTATTTGGGCATTTTTCAATCCCAAAGTGAGAGGAATAGCAGCCACATCATAATAATGCAGTGCGTATAATAGATTCATGGCGTAGATACCTCCATCCACATAAGGAAGGTTTAACTCCGGAAATCCATAACTATGTAAATCAACGCATATCAAAATAGCACATTGCATTTTATCGTAAAAGCCATTACATCCACGTTGAAGTTTAAAAAGTTCTTCTTTTAAGGCTCTGTCTGTATAAACATGAATTTTCCAAGGTTGTCTGTTGCATGCCGAAGGAGTCCGTTCACATAACTTTACAGCTTTGAATATTAAATTATAATCCAACGGAGCATCGGAGAAATCTCTTACAGAATATCGACTTTGGGAAAACAATGCGAAATTGCCCTCGTTCAATTTACGTATATTCTCATGGTTTAAATTCAAGATACCTCCATATTCATTGAGCGTGATATTGTTCCTTGTGATGAAAGCCTTGAATGCGTTCTGCACTTCATCCATGTCTGCTCCCAACCCTTTATTATAATCGATGTATTTTGAAATGACGCAACAAGAATCGTTTACAAAATCTCGACTTCCATTCTTATCAATGTATTTCTGTAAATCATTCAGTAAAGACAAGGCTTTGGGTTTTCCAAAACCAATTTTTACGTGTCCAATAGACATGCCTTTTTCTAATGCATGTGTTCTGATACTCAAATCACATGTCATCTTCTCAGGATCTTTACGACTTTTGCGGTTAGCCATATTTCCTATGCAAAGCATGGCATCTTTCCATTCTTCAGCAAAAACACGTAAGGCAAAAATCCATTTACGACTGACTAAAAAATCCTTCATTTTATTCATCGTATTATCAGATTAAAGAAATCAATATATTTTTTAGCAACGACATCCAAGCTATATGTCCGTTTCACATAATCACACAATTTTTCTTTCATTTTTTCATATTCTATGCCTGGGAGTGTTATGGCCTTGGACAGTACGGAAACTAAAGAGGTTTTATCGTTAACATGAAACAAAAAGCCAGTTTCATTGTCTTTGATATGTTCCGTGAAACCATTGATGTCAGACGCTATAACTGGCAAGTTATAATAATAAGCAATCATGTGAGGTCCACTTTGAGCCACGTTCTCATAAGGTAAAACAAGATACTGATGCTTGGTGAAAAGCTCTGGTATCTCTTCATCTTTAATTCTTCCAAAGAAACATGATATAGCGGTACAACTGTCAATCAAACGAAGATAATGTGTTGCATTATCACATTTACCCGCAATAGTCAAATGCGTTTTTTGTTGCAACTCTATGGGCAAAGATTTTATAGAGTTGATAAGAAGGTCTAGCCTCTTATTGTCCTTTATATTTCCAAAGAATAAAAGGTTGCATTTGTTTTTATCTACAAAATAATTATTCGTGCAAACCTTTCCATAGCTTTTCAAGGTCATTGGGCAAGACAATATTTTCTTAGTCGGATATCTACTTTTAAAATAGCCTTCCAAGTGTTTTGAAAAAATCTGGAAATATTCATTCTTTCGGAAAACGTAGTTGACATACCATGTCATCAATCGCTTATGAGGCCATCCGTCATAAGGAATAATGTTGTGGGCTGCATGAATAATAGGCGATTTCTTACAATAGTGAAATAACACAGGGTAATAAAACGGGACATCTAGATAATCAGAATAAATCAGATTCGCAGAATATATATGCTCTCTTTTAATAATAGAACGAAAATTAAACATTATACGTGGGTCTCTCGTCCTAAAATGCAACTCATAGACGATGCAATCAAGGCTCTTGGGAATCTGGATATCCCTGTTCTTTCCTTTTAACACTATCCACCGAATGTCCAACCCATATTGCTCCCTCAAATAAGGAACCAACGCACAGTCTACATCTATAAAATAATCCCCCGTTATCCAAACTATCCTCTTGCTCATCACTTTCTCTTGTCTACAGCTGCATATTTGTTTCTGCAAAAAGCCACGGCTTTTCCATAAGCGCGAGAACCTCTATGGTTTGTGTTATAAGCCAATAATGCTGACTCAAACTCATAGATGGCCTGTGTAGGAGTACATTCCCCTTTCCATAGAGTAGAAAATGGAAGTTTCTCTTTTTCCTGGCTATCTTGACATCCGAATCGTCTTACGATGACATTTTCAATCTCATCTTGCCATCCTTCATCCAATAAGGTCTGCTTAATAAAATCATTAATATTTGGAATTTCTGTCGTGTCCAAATCATATGAGAGGACTGTCACGTTAGAAACTTCTATCTCTAAGTCTTTTACTTCTAATTCATTCATTTTTACTATCTTTTTAATTACAACTTTAATATTAACTAGTCTTGACAGAAACCATATCTTGGCTATATAATTGTAATAGATTCATTTTCTAATAATGATACCTATAAACAATTTAATGACATCGTGAAATATATATTTTAACTAAAATATGGTTTCCGTATATTATGAAAATATGCGAATCCAGTACAATCATAATTGAGGTTTTGTTGACGTACACCTACTTTCTTTGCAGGTATGCCAGCATACACACCATAAGGCTCACAGTCCTTTGTGACAATAGCACCGGCAGCAATTACAGCGCCTTCTCCGATACGTACACCTTTCAAAATAATTGCATTTATTCCAATCCAAACATTATCTCCAATGAATATTTCTGCAGCTTCATAGTCGAAATGCTTTGAATTGTAGTTATGACTTCCTGTAATCAATTTTACATAATGAGATATTGATACATTATTTCCTATTCTTATGCCTCCTCTAGCATCAATCATACATTGCCTGTTTATATGACAATGAGAACCAATATATAATTTTTGTGGAGATAAAATATAATATCCCATATCTATAATGCTATGCAAACCTATGTGTAAACCTAGCAGTCTCAAATAAAAAGTTCTTATAAATAAAAACGGACAATATGCAATAATATAATTCATAAAATAACGATTAATTATTGTCAGCAGATAATGAATTAAATTAAAAATAATATACATCTTTGTGGCATTTGATTTTTACATTACATGATATTATACAAAAAAGACAGACAATTTATGGTACAAATATGAAAACCATTTTCCTTTTAGAAATAGGTTTATTGCCTTTCGATAATAATGTTCCGATAGTAATTTATAGATTTTATCTTTAATGAGACCTGTTGTGTGAATTATTAAATCTCTGTGGTTCGGATAATTGTATTTATACCATTCTTCATAAGGAAAATAAGATAAGGCCGATACAGAACTTGAATTGAACAATGTATCTGCATTATATATTAAAAGAGGAATATTACAATATCCAATTTTATAGTTACAAAAAATTCTTAATATTAAATCAAGATCTTCACCACGTTTAACATGCTCCCTAAACGGACGGAGTGTATGAAATAGCTGTTTTTTAACAGTTAAACTACTTGTCCTGCAATATTGAACATTTCCAAATAATTTATCTAATATAAAGTATTTATCTTTTGATGGCATTTGTAATAATTGTAAATGTCCATCTGGCGTACGAATGAATCGTGCTGTAAAAGATGCGTGTATATTTGGAAATAAATCATATAGCATACTTACATTTTTTAAGAAATCCATATCCCATTCATCATCAGCGTCTAAAAAGCAAATAATATCTCCCTTTGCTACTTTTATTCCGTTGTTGCGCGCGATGGAAACGCCTGCATTCTGTTGATGTATAGTCCTAATTTTAGGATTTATGGCACTATAACGGTCACACATCAAAGGACATTTATCCGGACTGCCATCATCTATTAAAATGATTTCATAGTCAGAATATGTTTGATTAAGAACAGACCGAACTGCTTTTTCTAGATATGCTTCTGCCTTGTATATTGGTATAATTACTGAAAATTTCATATTGATTTAAGATAAAGCATAGATTTTTGACGCATCTCTTTTAACTTGTCTGATATTAAGTTGTAATCAACCTCTTCTATTGTCGGTGTAAATTCGCCAGACACCAAAAATTTCTCACCACCTATATTTTTCAATAGACTCTCGTAACGTTCATCATATCCATCGTTCAACTTCACAGCACAAAACTTTTTGCGGAATATAAGAGAAAACACGGTAGCATGAAAAGAAGATGTCAATATATATCGTGCATATTTAATGGCAGAGACAAAATCTTGCGGAGAATATTCCTTGGAAGAAAGGTCTATGACATCACATTCCAAGGATGTAGCCAATTTTCTTGCCTTCTCCAATAAGTATTTCTTTCCTTGTGGATAACGAACCTGATATACGACAATATAATTTTTATCTCTCCACTGTGGTACAATCAAGCTATCCCATATTGAAGCATCAGTTAACAATGTGGGGTCAACATCTATTCTATAGTCTCTTCCAGTCAAACGCTTAAATTCTTTTCCAACTTTTGCTTCTCGAAAAGAAATGACATCAATGTTTTGTGCATAGTGCTTTAACTTTTCATCTCCAAGTTGAAGCAATGACTGAACATTGGTACTAATTGCATAAGTCAGCACTTTACTATCAATAGGATGTTGAAAATTTCCCATATAGACAGGGTCTTCATGTCCGCCTAAACATACCAATCCCCATACTTGGTCGCTTCCTATCACATAAGCATCCAAATCCGTAGGAATATTTCTTTTCGTGCATGTCGTTGTAAGATTTAAATGCTGATGCATAAATTCACGAAACATCTTCTTTCTTTCTTTTCGCCATTGGTAATCGATTAAATAGCGAAACATCCTTCTATAATGCGGAAATAACAGGCAAAGCCTCTTTACGCTAAAGCTTTTATAGATTAATTCCGTATGTGGTTGCACATAATCAATCACCACGGAGTCATGCCCAATAGACTTCAGCACTTCTTGTAAGGCATAACATTGGAGTACCGCTCCAAAATTACATGCACGATGAAATGTCAGAATTCCTATTTTCATTCTTTTGGTGTTTTATTATTCTATTTTTTGGAATATACTGATTTTCAATATAATACAAAATTATCCCGACAATTAGAAGATTTCCCTGTCTGAACAATTCCATTGATGTGACAATAGAACCTACAAGAACAACGAGTAGAGCAAAACGAATAAATTGCAGGTCCTTAGCAGAGCACTTTTTTATCATCAAGAATGCCATCCAAATCAATAAACACACAGCAGGTATGCCAATAATGAAACTTAGTCCGATAAGCCCTAAATCAACCCAATACATGCTATAGTTGTAAGAGGAATCATACATCTTCCTGCCGTATGCAGTTGAATTGTCCATGACGGGGTAACCTCCTCCAAAAAAACGCTCAGCGGGCTTCACAAAAATAGTTTCTGTGAAATAATTATACTCAATATACCGAATATAATCGCTGTTGGAAAAATCTTGACCAGCCTCTTGTCGTTCAACCATTTCGTTTACTTTATTATGTACGATTGGAATGTTGTTATAGGAAAGATATATCAAAAATAGAAATGAAATGCCGAACATTATGCTTTTGAAAAACTTCTTGGTGACGAACGTTATCAATAGAATGGCACATAACACAGCCAGTACTGTTAATGACCTGAATCCCATAATCAATATTGGGAGAAAACCTAATAGCGTGTATAAGATATTTTTCCTGATATTCTTTCGCGATACTAATCCATTAATACCCCAAAAGAAAAGGAGGTAAGCACAGATGCTACAAGGCATTCTCATTCTGAATTCATCGTCAGTAATATTTACCTCATTTAAAGCAGTCGCAAATAAGATTGTAGGATAAATCAACCACTGCAATAAGTAGCTGCAACACCAGGCTATACAAATAATTTTTATTGTAAGAATTAATTTTTCAGAAGTCAATTTATAATGTGCGGCAATGAAATACGACAGAACGCCTAAGCAAGGGTAGGAGGCAACTATTGTTTTGACAATGTTTTGACCATTAAAAAGAGTTGAATAAAGACATGATAACAAGATGAAAAAAAGATAAACAAAAATAAGTTTGGCATATTCATGCTTTTTCTTCCTTTCAATAAAAGCAAAAATAAACAATATTAGAACAAACACATAATTTAACGCATATACGTTGAGAAATACCACTCCAAAACAGTTGGAAAGGAGCAGAATCAACCCTAAAAACCTGTAATTTATCGCTTGTGTTTTGGTTGTCATATAATCTATTCTAAATCAGATTGTTTTGAAAATATGTTTTATTTTTGCCTTTACTCTGTTGAGAAACTTCTTCATCTGATAGTTCATTCCCATATCTCCATACTTCCTCATCACATACAGGAATCCTTTCCGTTGGTAATCCCTTTCGAACTCCATGCGTTTAGGATGAATGACAGAAGGATGCTGTAAGTTGGGTTGCAGGCAGTCTTCCAGCTTTGCCGGAATAACTGTCATGCGGTTCTTTACTGCTTCGAATAATTCACGTCCCTTTTCTGTATTTACTAAAACCAAAGACACGCCTTTGTCATCTGCATTGATATTCGGGTCGGTCTTCTCCCAGCCCCAAAAGTCGGCAATGGTAATGTCACTGGGACGTTTCGTATTGGTATAATGGCACTTTCCACACGAATGACGGAACATGATGTGCTGATAGAATAAATATGTAAAGCTCATTTTACCCCCCCCCTTAACAAATTTAAACGTTTCATGATGTGCTTTCCAACCGTATTCCTGTTTGTCACGGAAGTTTACCCAACAGATCTTGTCTCCTTGCTTCTTTTCAAGGTAAGCGATATAATCTCTCCACATATATGGACTTGGCACTCCATGACACACAATGTCAACCAAGATAAGATTCTCACGCAGCTTCTTTCCGATATAAGCGTTCAACCCTGCCGTCTGGCAAGGAGTACCAGAAAAGAGTACAGTCAGACCGTCTTTCAAGTCTTTCTTCACTTGTCGGAACACATGGTCCAAGTCGCTTTGTACATATTTGCTGCCTTTGAACTCATCACGTTCCTCCTTGGTCGTGGCACGTTTATGTACTACACGGAAATGGTCCGCATAACCAGCTCCATAAACCACGCCGCCATTCTCCAATACATAATCGGATATGGCAATGAATGCCGCACCACTCCGGCTGGTCTCCACTTCTTTCATGTCCTTATGCCGTGCGGCGTATGCATCGGGCTGGGGCAGGTTGAGGCTTGTGTCATAATGGTCATTGAAAGCACAAACCTTCTCGCACAGCCCACAGTCCACGCATTTATCCTTATCCACCACCGGATAGAGAAAACCCAATGCGTCGGGCTGCATCGTGATGGCATCGTGCGCACAGATGCTGGCACATGCCGTACAGCCGCAACACTGCGATTTGTCTGTTATCTGAATCATCTTTTGTTCAGTTTATTTTTGATTGTATGTAATTTGTTCAATACGAATTGTCGTTCAGTCTTGTTGCAGCCTACGTAATAAATAGTCGTCCCCGTACAAATAAGAGCCACAAAACATAACAGGACAAAGTTCAAGAAAGACTCTTCCAGCTTCGTGGACAGCAGAAAGGGAAGTATGGCGGCTATGACCGTCACTACCAAAACATTTATATATACTTTCTTCATGTATTTCCGGATGGACAGCCCAATCATGCCCCGTAGCATGACAAGACGTGCGGCAAGACAACATTGCGAAATAACTATTGCCACAAAAATCACCACTTCAGGGAACATTCCCATACGCAACAACAGGTAAGATATAGGCAGGTTCATCATTTGCAACCCGCCCACTACAAGCTGGTAATTCCGTATCTTTCCTGTGGCAAGCATGGCGGTTATCAACGGATTAGAGATGGACTCGCTCATGGCGAATATCAAAACCAACTGCACAAAGAGTACGGCATGGTCGGGTACGATTTTCAACCAAAGCCCTAATATATAATGTGTGTTGACCAACACGGGAAGCGACAACAACAACAGCATATAGAATGAAAGTCTTGCCCCTTGGTAAATTAAGGTCATCATATAGTCACGGTCTCCAGAAGCGTACGACTTGGTAATCTGCGGGTTCAATGCCGTCATGAAGTTGGTCACAAAACCACTGATTGCCGTATTCACTTGGAACGCAATTCCACGCGCCGCATTGACTGCTGGACCGCAAAATAGATTTATCACCACGTTGCCTCCTTGGTCTCGCAATACGGCTGAAGTCGCCCCGATAAAATTCCACCCGGCAAAACCAAACATACGTTTCAATAAATTCTTGTCGAAAATGAAGTGATAGGTGCATTCTTCAAAATGCTTCTTACAATAAGCCACGTAGGCAAAGCGTACAACCAAGGCAACCGCACACATCAGGATGGCATAAAATACCAGCTTATCCATGGGTGAAATCACAATCAGGAAAGCAATCGCCAGTTTTCCTATAGCCTCCAAAATACTGATGTATGCAAAGGCTGACATTCGTTCATGGGCAATGATGCTTGCATTATAAGGTACACTAATCAGGTTGATGGCAAACGTCAATATGGAAAACTGAAACACCCAATTGGCTGCTACCATCCTTGCATCGGGGATATTCATCTTCACGTTCAAGAACCATACGCCTACCACTTCGGCAAGCAGGATAATCAATACAGCAAGACCAATCTGAATAGTCACGGATGAGGAAAATATCTTTTTTAGATTCTCCCGATTGCCTGTACCCAATTCGTAGGTAATGAATCGGGTAATGGCAGAAGACAATGACCCAGATAGCATGGAAAACATAGCAACCACTCCGCCAACCACATTGTAGATTCCGAAATCTTCCACTCCCAAGGCGTTCAGCACGACACGCGAAGTATATAGGCTGACAGCCATCATGAAAAGCATCCGGAAGTACAGCAGTAAGGTGTTCTTGGCTATGCGTTTGTTATTGGCTGAAGTGTCGGTCATAAGATTTTAAAATTGCACATCCAATTTTATGCTTTCAATATTCAACAACCGTTTGAATTCCTGTTTCTCTTCATCTGTCAATGTCGCATCGTTGTTAATCCATTGTTCCGCAAATCGCATTTGTGCTTTTGCCGCATTGACAATATCATCACGCATAGATTCTATTATTCCCCTTTTTTCTGATGAAGTTTCGGCAGAATCTAATCTCTCTTTTAAATCTTTATTTGTCATGGTTTTTGTATTTAATATTTAATCTCTTCTGAAAATATCTCGCGTATACACTTTCTCTTCCACATCATCCAGACAACCATCATACCTATTCGCAATAATCGCCTGACTCTGTGCTTTGAAAGCATCCAAGTCATTTACCACCTTGCTGCCGAAGAACGTACTTCCATTCTCCAACGTAGGCTCGTATATTATTACTTCCGCACCCTTGGCTTTTACCCGTTTCATTACACCTTGAATGGAGGATTGGCGAAAGTTGTCGCTATTCGATTTCATTGTCAGGCGGTAAACACCGATGACGCACTTCTTTTCTTCTGATGGATTGAAATCGCCACGGTTGTAATAATCGTAATAACCTGCCTTATGAAGAACACGGTCAGCAATAAAGTCCTTACGTGTACGATTACTTTCTACGATAGCTTGGATGAGGTTTTCGGGTACATCGGCATAGTTGGCAAGAAGCTGCTTGGTATCTTTAGGCAAGCAATAACCACCATAACCGAAACTTGGATTATTGTAATGTGTACCGATGCGTGGGTCAAGACAAACACCATTGATGATAGCTTTCGTATCCAAGCCTTTCATTTCGGCGTAAGTATCCAATTCGTTGAAGTAGCTTACCCGTAATGCTAAATAAGTATTGGCGAAAAGTTTCACCGCCTCGGCTTCGGTTGTACCCATAAACAGCGTGTCAATGTTTTCTTTTATTGCTCCTTCCTGCAACAAGGCGGCAAAGGTGTGTGCCGCTTCATCCAAACGCTTGTCATTTTCGGGTCTGCCTACGATGATGCGGCTGGGATAGAGGTTGTCGTACAATGCCTTGCTTTCGCGCAGGAATTCGGGTGAGAAAATGATGTTGTCGCACTGCATTTTCTTGCGCACACTTTCGGTATAACCTACGGGAATGGTGCTCTTAATGACCATGATGGCGTGCGGATTGACGCTCATGACCAGTTCAATGACTTCTTCCACATGGCTGGTATCGAAATAGTTCTTTACCGGGTCGTAGTTGGTGGGGGCGGCAATCACCACGAAGTCTGCGTCACTGTATGCCTTTGCCCCGTCCAAGGTTGCGGTCAGGTTCAAATCTTTCCCGGCAAGATACTTTTCAATGTATTCGTCCTGGATGGGTGACTTGCGTTGGTTGATCAAGTCTACCTTTTCGGGTATCACGTCTACAGCCGTTACCTGAT
>OIWN01001259.1_pt1 | contig 20349 bp, 17 predicted proteins | sample 1587591 | NCBI WGS metagenome assembly OIWN01 (sample SAMEA3888901, study PRJEB22519) | human gut metagenome | biome: human gut; feature: human-associated habitat; material: faeces | place: Denmark | collected 2010 | reverse complement strand
CAGAAAGAGCGAAAACAGCAGCCATCGCCGCCAGGGTCGATTTGAACATGAGATTTCCTTAACAAACAGAGCAGAAAAAAAGCAAGTGAAGAGATTCTAAATAGCCTTCAAGAACAAGGCCATCCCTTTACCTAATTTTACGTATCTGAAATATATGTAACCTGACGATCACTTTTTATTCCGTGATCAAAATCACCTCTTAAAATGCAATTTAGCAACCGATTGCAATAAAACATTTAAACAGATCACAAAATCACCTAAAATCGCCCGCTCGCGGCATATCCCGCTATGCCATTTTATTTTTGAACGCAGGCCAATCATGACTAACAGCAATCGCATCAAGCTCACATGGATTAGCTTTCTCTCCTACGCACTGACTGGTGCGTTGGTTATTGTCACCGGGATGGTGATGGGAAATATCGCCGATTATTTCAATCTGCCTGTTTCCAGTATGAGTAACACCTTCACCTTCCTCAACGCCGGCATTTTAATCTCTATCTTCCTCAACGCCTGGCTGATGGAAATCGTCCCGTTGAAAACGCAGTTACGTTTTGGCTTTCTCCTGATGGTGCTGGCGGTTGCCGGTTTGATGTTCAGCCACAGCCTGGCGCTGTTCTCGACGGCGATGTTCATTCTCGGGGTGGTCAGCGGCATTACTATGTCGATTGGTACATTCCTGATAACACAAATGTATGAAGGGCGTCAGCGCGGTTCCCGCCTGTTATTTACTGACTCCTTCTTCAGTATGGCTGGGATGATTTTCCCAATGATCGCCGCGTTTCTACTGGCGCGCAGCATTGAGTGGTACTGGGTTTATGCCTGCATCGGGCTGGTGTATGTCGCTATTTTTATTCTGACCTTCGGCTGTGAGTTCCCGGCACTGGGCAAACATGCGCCAAAAACGGATGCTCCGGTAGAGAAAGAAAAGTGGGGGATCGGCGTACTGTTTCTCTCTGTTGCGGCGCTGTGCTACATCCTCGGTCAGTTAGGTTTTATCTCCTGGGTGCCTGAGTATGCCAAAGGCCTGGGCATGAGCCTGAACGACGCGGGCACGCTGGTGAGTAACTTCTGGATGTCATACATGGTCGGCATGTGGGCGTTCAGCTTTATTCTTCGCTTCTTTGATTTGCAACGCATTCTGACCGTACTGGCTGGTCTGGCTGCGATTCTGATGTACGTCTTTAACACCGGAACACCAGCACATATGGCGTGGTCAATTCTCGCTCTGGGCTTCTTCTCCAGCGCGATCTATACCACCATCATCACCCTGGGTTCACAGCAGACCAAAGTACCGTCGCCAAAACTGGTTAACTTTGTCCTGACCTGCGGAACCATCGGTACTATGTTGACCTTTGTGGTTACCGGCCCGATTGTTGAACATAGCGGTCCGCAGGCGGCACTGCTTACAGCAAACGGTCTGTACGCTGTCGTCTTTGTGATGTGCTTCCTGTTAGGTTTCGTCAGCCGTCACCGTCAGCATAACACCCTGACCTCTCATTAATTGCTAATGCCGGACGGCACTATCGTCGTCCGGCCTTTTCCTCTCTTCCCCCGCTACGTGCATCTATTTCTATAAACCCGTTCATTTTGTCTATTTTTTTGCACAAACATGAAATATCAGACAATTCCGTGACTTAAGAAAATTTATACAAATCAGCAATATACCCCTTAAGGAGTATATAAAGGTGAATTTGATTTACATCAATAAGCGGGGTTGCTGAATCGTTAAGGTAGGCGGTAATAGAAAAGAAATCGAGGCAAAAATGAGCAAAGTCAGACTCGCAATTATCGGTAACGGTATGGTCGGCCATCGCTTTATCGAAGATCTTCTTGATAAATCTGATGCGGCCAACTTTGATATTACCGTTTTCTGTGAAGAACCGCGCATCGCTTATGACCGCGTACACCTCTCGTCTTACTTCTCTCACCACACCGCCGAAGAGCTGTCGCTGGTGCGCGAAGGCTTCTACGAGAAACACGGCATCAAAGTTCTGGTCGGCGAACGCGCTATCACCATCAACCGTCAGGAGAAGGTGATTCACTCCAGCGCCGGACGTACCGTTTTTTATGACAAGCTGATCATGGCAACCGGTTCCTACCCGTGGATCCCACCAATCAAAGGTTCTGATACTCAGGACTGCTTTGTCTATCGCACCATTGAAGACCTCAACGCCATTGAATCCTGCGCCCGTCGCAGCAAACGCGGTGCCGTTGTTGGTGGCGGCCTGTTAGGTCTGGAAGCCGCTGGCGCGCTGAAAAACTTAGGTATTGAAACCCACGTTATCGAATTTGCCCCTATGCTGATGGCGGAACAGCTTGATCAGATGGGTGGCGAGCAGCTGCGTCGCAAAATCGAAAGTATGGGCGTGCGCGTTCACACCAGCAAAAACACCCTTGAGATTGTGCAGGAAGGTGTCGAAGCGCGTAAAACCATGCGTTTTGCCGACGGCAGCGAACTGGAAGTCGACTTTATCGTCTTCTCTACCGGTATCCGTCCGCGCGATAAGCTGGCAACCCAGTGTGGTCTGGACGTTGCTCCGCGTGGGGGTATCGTCATTAATGATTCCTGCCAGACTTCCGATCCGGATATCTACGCCATCGGTGAATGCGCAAGCTGGAACAACCGTGTATTTGGTCTGGTAGCACCTGGCTACAAAATGGCGCAGGTCGCCGTTGACCATATTCTCGGTAGCGAAAACGCCTTTGAAGGTGCTGACCTTAGCGCCAAGCTGAAACTGCTGGGCGTAGACGTAGGCGGTATTGGTGATGCGCACGGTCGCACGCCTGACGCACGTAGCTACGTTTACCTCGACGAAAGTAAAGAGATCTACAAACGCCTGATTGTCAGCGAAGACAACAAAACCCTGCTCGGTGCGGTACTGGTGGGCGATACCAGCGACTACGGTAACCTGCTGCAACTGGTGCTGAACGCTATCGAACTGCCGGAAAACCCGGATTCCCTGATCCTGCCAGCACACTCGGGTAGCGGCAAGCCGTCTATCGGTGTTGATAAACTGCCGGACAGCGCGCAAATCTGCTCCTGCTTCGACGTCACCAAAGGTGATCTGATTGCTGCCATCAACAAAGGCTGCCACACAGTTGCGGCGCTGAAAGCTGAAACCAAAGCGGGTACTGGCTGCGGTGGCTGTATCCCGCTGGTCACTCAGGTACTGAACGCGGAACTGGCGAAACAGGGCATCGAAGTTAACAACAACCTGTGCGAACACTTTGCTTATTCGCGTCAGGAACTGTTCCATTTGATCCGCGTTGAAGGCATTAAAACCTTCGAAGAACTGCTGGCGAAACACGGCAAAGGCTACGGTTGTGAAGTTTGTAAACCAACCGTCGGTTCGCTGCTGGCCTCCTGCTGGAACGAATACATTCTGAAGCCGGAACATACTCCGCTGCAGGATTCTAACGACAACTTCCTCGCTAACATCCAGAAAGACGGGACCTACTCGGTGATCCCGCGTTCTCCGGGCGGTGAAATCACCCCGGAAGGGCTGATGGCAGTGGGTCGTATCGCGCGTGAATTTAATCTCTACACCAAAATCACCGGTTCCCAGCGCCTGGCGATGTTTGGCGCACAGAAAGACGATCTGCCGGAGATCTGGCGTCAGCTGATTGAAGCCGGCTTCGAAACCGGTCATGCCTATGCGAAAGCACTGCGTATGGCGAAAACCTGCGTGGGTAGCACCTGGTGCCGCTACGGCGTTGGCGACAGCGTCGGCCTCGGCGTGGAACTGGAAAACCGCTACAAAGGCATCCGTACGCCGCACAAAATGAAGTTCGGTGTCTCCGGCTGTACCCGTGAATGTTCAGAAGCTCAGGGTAAAGACGTGGGTATTATCGCCACTGAAAAAGGCTGGAACTTGTATGTTTGCGGTAACGGCGGCATGAAACCGCGTCATGCGGATCTGCTGGCAGCGGATATCGATCGCGAAACGCTGATCAAATATCTCGACCGCTTCATGATGTTCTACATCCGTACCGCCGACAAACTGACGCGTACCGCGCCGTGGTTAGAAAACCTCGAAGGCGGCATCGATTATCTGAAAGCGGTGATCATTGACGACAAACTGGGGCTGAACGCTCATCTGGAAGAAGAGATGGCGCGCCTGCGTGAAGCGGTAGTGTGTGAGTGGACTGAAACGGTCAATACGCCGTCTGCGCAGACTCGCTTCAAACACTTCATCAACAGCGACAAGCGTGACCCGAACGTGCAGATGGTGCCAGAGCGCGAACAGCACCGTCCGGCAACGCCGTATGAACGTATCCCGGTAACTCTGGTGGAGGACAACGCATGAGCCAGTGGAAAGACATCTGCAAAATCGATGACATCCTGCCTGAAACCGGCGTCTGCGCGCTGTTAGGTGACGAGCAGGTAGCGATTTTCCGCCCGTATCACAGCGACCAGGTGTTTGCGATCAGCAACATCGATCCGTTCTTCGAGTCCAGCGTGCTATCACGCGGGCTGATTGCGGAACACCAGGGCGAGCTGTGGGTCGCCAGCCCGCTGAAAAAACAGCGTTTTCGCTTAAGTGATGGCTTGTGCATGGAAGACGAACAGTTTTCCGTCAAACATTACGAAGCACGAGTGAAAGACGGCGTGGTGCAGCTGCGCGGTTAATGTTTTAACGGGAGGCGCAATGCCTCCCCTTTTTGCATGGTCCTGTAATGACCTTCGGTATATTGCAGGACATTTTTTAAACTTTTTGTTTTATTTTTTTGTTTTTATTTTTTAAAGGATAATCAAATGTTTACAGACACTATTAATAAGTCTGCGGCTAACGCTGCGCGCATTGCACGCCTGTCGGCAAATAACCCGCTCGGATTTTGGGTCAGCTCCGCCATGGCGGGCGCGTATGTGGGTCTTGGGATCATCTTGATTTTCACGCTCGGTAATTTGCTCGACCCGTCCGTACGTCCGCTGGTGATGGGCGCGACCTTTGGTATCGCCTTAACGCTGGTGATTATCGCCGGTTCTGAACTGTTCACCGGACACACCATGTTCCTCACCTTTGGGGTAAAAGCGGGCAGCATCAGCCACGGGCAAATGTGGGCAATCCTGCCGCAAACCTGGCTGGGTAATCTGGTCGGTTCCGTCTTCGTTGCCATGCTCTATAGCTGGGGTGGCGGTAGCCTGCTGCCGGTAGATACCAGCATCGTTCACTCCGTCGCGCTGGCTAAAACCACTGCACCGGCAATGGTACTGTTCTTCAAAGGTGCATTGTGTAACTGGCTGGTTTGCCTGGCTATCTGGATGGCGCTGCGCACTGAAGGGGCGGCGAAATTTATCGCTATCTGGTGGTGTCTGCTGGCGTTTATTGCATCCGGTTATGAGCACTCCATCGCTAACATGACGCTGTTCGCGCTCTCCTGGTTCGGCAACCACAGCGAAGCCTACACGCTGGCGGGTATTGGTCATAACCTGCTGTGGGTGACGCTGGGTAATACTTTATCAGGTGCCGTATTCATGGGATTGGGTTATTGGTATGCTACGCCGAAAGCGAATCGTCCGGTTGCGGACAAATTTAATCAAACTGAAACGGCTGCCGGTTAATTACTAAGGGGTTTTTACGTGGATCATTTGCCTATATTTTGCCAATTACGCGATCGCGACTGTCTGATTGTCGGCGGTGGTGATGTCGCGGAACGCAAAGCAAGGTTGCTGTTAGACGCAGGCGCTCGCTTAACGGTGAATGCATTAGCGTTTATTCCACAGTTCACCGCATGGGCAGATGCAGGCATGTTAACCCTCGTCGAAGGGCCATTTGATGAAAGCCTTCTCGACACCTGCTGGCTGGCGATTGCAGCGACGGATGATGACGCGCTTAACCAGCGCGTCAGCGAAGCCGCTGAAGCTCGTCGCATCTTCTGTAACGTGGTCGATGCGCCGAAAGCCGCCAGCTTTATTATGCCGTCGATTATTGACCGCTCACCGCTCATGGTAGCGGTCTCCTCTGGCGGCACCTCTCCGGTTCTGGCACGCCTGTTGCGCGAAAAACTTGAATCACTGCTGCCGTTACATCTGGGCCAGGTAGCGAAATACGCCGGGCAATTACGCGGGCGAGTGAAACAACAGTTCGCCACGATGGGTGAGCGTCGCCGTTTCTGGGAGAAATTGTTCGTTAACGACCGCCTGGCGCAGTCGCTGGCAAACAACGATCAGAAAGCCATTACTGAAACGACCGAACAGTTAATCAACGAACCGCTCGACCATCGCGGTGAAGTGGTGCTGGTTGGTGCAGGTCCGGGCGATGCCGGGCTGCTGACACTGAAAGGACTGCAACAAATTCAGCAGGCAGATGTGGTGGTCTACGACCGTCTGGTTTCTGACGATATTATGAATCTGGTACGCCGCGATGCGGACCGTGTTTTCGTCGGCAAACGCGCGGGATACCACTGCGTACCCCAGGAAGAGATTAACCAGATCCTGCTGCGGGAAGCGCAAAAAGGCAAACGCGTGGTGCGGCTGAAAGGTGGCGATCCGTTTATTTTTGGCCGTGGTGGCGAAGAGCTGGAAACACTGTGCAACGCGGGTATTCCGTTCTCGGTGGTTCCGGGTATTACCGCAGCTTCTGGTTGCTCTGCCTATTCGGGTATTCCACTCACGCATCGCGATTATGCCCAGAGCGTACGCTTAATTACCGGACACTTAAAAACCGGTGGCGAGCTGGACTGGGAAAACCTGGCGGCAGAAAAACAGACGCTGGTGTTCTATATGGGGTTGAATCAGGCCGCGACTATTCAGCAAAAGCTGATTGAACACGGAATGCCAGGCGAAATGCCGGTGGCAATTGTCGAAAACGGTACGGCAGTCACGCAGCGCGTGATTGACGGTACGCTCACACAGCTGGGAGAACTGGCGCAGCAAATGAACAGTCCATCGCTAATTATTATTGGTCGGGTTGTTGGCCTGCGCGATAAACTGAACTGGTTCTCCAACCATTAATTTAATCAGGGCCAGAGAATTCTGGCCTTTTTCGTTTACAACTCTCTTTATATATTCAGCAGATAAAAATATAACTCATTAACAAAAATCATTTGTTTTTGCCCCGTTATATTCACCGTTACAGCGACTTACAAAATTAAGTCATTCGCTCACTGACGCCAATTAAATATTCCTGTATCGTTCTTAACGAGCAGTCTGCTTATATTCATATAATCAATGAATATTAATTAATATATAATACATAGGGAATGTAAATGAACAAATTTATTAAAGTTGCACTGGTAGGTGCAGTACTGGCTACGTTAACTGCATGTACTGGTCATATTGAAAACCGTGATAAGAACTGCTCTTACGACTACCTGCTGCACCCGGCAATTTCTATTTCTAAAATCATTGGCGGTTGCGGTCCTACTGCACAGTAAGTCTCTGACAGAAATCGGCTAACACCGGTTTAATTGCCCGACGCCCTCTGGATTTTCCGAGGGCGTATTTGTTTCTATGTCCTTCTTGCCCCCGCCCGTAAAAATATTTTCACTTTAAATTCAATTTGATAACTACATCCATTAGCCACAGCGCGATCCTGTGCGAAATTTTGTGATCTTCCTCCACATTACATAACATCATATGTTGTTATATTCATCATGCATTGTCATGTTACCTTTTAAATGACTGCAAACTCTCCCCTACAACGTATTGGACAAGAAAAAGGTATCGCTATGGGAAGCCAGGAACTCCAACGCAAGCTCGGATTTTGGGCCGTTCTTGCAATCGCCGTCGGGACAACCGTCGGCTCCGGTATTTTTGTATCTGTGGGTGAAGTGGCAAAAGCAGCGGGCACGCCGTGGCTTACGGTGCTCGCGTTTGTCATTGGCGGGTTAATTGTGATCCCGCAAATGTGCGTCTATGCGGAACTATCCACCGCTTATCCGGAAAATGGCGCAGATTATGTTTATCTGAAAAATGCCGGAAGCCGACCGCTGGCTTTCCTCTCCGGCTGGGCCAGCTTCTGGGCCAACGATGCGCCGTCATTGTCGATTATGGCGCTGGCGATTGTCAGCAATCTTGGCTTTTTAACGCCTATCGATCCGTTGCTCGGTAAATTTATCGCCGCCGGATTAATTATCGCCTTTATGTTGCTACACCTGCGCTCCGTTGAAGGCGGCGCAGCGTTTCAGACGCTAATTACCATCGCCAAAATTATCCCGTTCACTATCGTCATTGGCCTTGGGATCTTCTGGTTTAAAGCGGAGAATTTTGCCGCCCCTACCACCACTGCGATTGGCGCAACGGGCAGCTTTATGGCGCTGCTGGCGGGGATCTCTGCCACCAGTTGGTCGTATACCGGCATGGCCTCTATCTGTTATATGACCGGCGAAATTAAAAACCCCGGAAAAACCATGCCACGAGCGCTGATTGGTTCCTGTCTGCTGGTTCTGGTGCTCTACACCCTGCTGGCGCTGGTGATTTCCGGCCTGATGCCCTTCGACAAACTCGCCAATTCTGAAACGCCGATTTCCGACGCCCTGACCTGGATCCCCGCACTCGGCAGCACCGCTGGGATCTTTGTTGCCATCACGGCGATGATCGTCATTCTTGGTTCGCTTTCCAGCTGCGTGATGTACCAGCCGCGGCTGGAATACGCGATGGCGAAAGACAACCTGTTCTTTAAATGCTTCGGCCATGTGCATCCGAAATACAACACGCCGGATGTCTCCATCATCCTGCAAGGGGCGCTGGGGATCTTCTTCATCTTCGTTTCCGATCTCACCAGCCTGCTGGGTTATTTCACCCTGGTGATGTGTTTCAAAAATACCCTCACCTTCGGCTCCATCATCTGGTGTCGTAAACGCGACGATTACAAACCGCTGTGGCGTACTCCGGCTTTCGGGCTGATGACCACCCTCGCCATTGCGTCAAGCCTCATTCTGGTCGCCTCAACCTTTGTCTGGGCACCGATTCCCGGCCTTATCTGCGCCGTCATCGTTATTGCTACTGGTCTGCCTGCTTACGCCTTCTGGGCGAAGCGCTGCCGCCAGCTCAACGCTTTGTCGTAATGTTATCTGGAGAAAATAAAATGTTGGATATTGATAAAAGCACCGTGGACTTTCTGGTCACCGAAAATATGGTTCAGGAAGTGGAAAAAGTTCTCAGCCATGACGTTCCGCTGGTGCACGCCATCGTGGAAGAGATGGTGAAGCGCGACATTGATCGTATTTATTTCGTTGCCTGCGGCTCGCCACTCAACGCGGCGCAAACGGCGAAACATCTGGCGGATCGCTTTTCCGATCTTCAGGTCTACGCCATTTCCGGCTGGGAGTTCTGCGATAACACCCCGTATCGCCTCGACGATCGTTGCGCGGTGATTGGCGTTTCTGACTACGGTAAAACGGAAGAGGTAATCAAAGCGCTGGAGCTGGGCCGGGCCTGCGGCGCACTCACTGCGGCGTTCACCAAACGCGCGGACAGCCCGATTACCTCGGCGGCGGAATTTAGCATTGATTATCAGGCCGACTGTATCTGGGAAATTCACCTGCTGCTCTGCTACAGCGTGGTGCTGGAGATGATCACCCGCCTCGCGCCGAACGCGGAAATCGGCAAGATCAAAAACGATCTCAAGCAGTTGCCGAATGCGCTCGGTCATCTGGTACGCACCTGGGAAGAAAAAGGCCGCCAGCTTGGTGAACTGGCCAGCCAGTGGCCGATGATTTATACCGTTGCTGCGGGTCCGCTGCGTCCGCTGGGTTACAAAGAAGGCATTGTAACGCTGATGGAATTTACCTGGACGCACGGCTGCGTGATTGAGAGCGGAGAGTTCCGCCATGGCCCGCTGGAGATTGTCGAACCGGGCGTTCCGTTCCTGTTCCTGCTCGGCAATGATGAAAGTCGCCACACCACCGAACGCGCCATTAACTTTGTTAAACAGCGTACTGACAACGTGATCGTCATCGATTACGCCGAAATTTCGCAAGGGCTGCACCCGTGGCTGGCACCGTTCCTGATGTTCGTGCCAATGGAGTGGCTCTGCTACTACCTGTCTATTTACAAAGATCACAACCCGGATGAACGCCGCTATTACGGTGGTCTGGTGGAATATTAATCCCTCTCCCGGCCCGGCAACGGGCCGGATTTACGCAAGGAGTTACCCGATGAAAACAGGTATGTTTACCTGCGGCCACCAGCGGCTGCCTATTGAACACGCATTTCGTGATGCAAGCGAGCTGGGTTACGACGGCATCGAAATTTGGGGCGGTCGCCCGCACGCGTTCGCGCCGGACTTAAAAGCGGGCGGCATCAAACAAATCAAGGCGCTGGCGCAGACGTATCAGATGCCGATTATCGGCTATACGCCAGAAACCAACGGCTATCCGTATAACATGATGCTGGGCGATGAACATATGCGTCGCGAAAGCCTCGACATGATCAAGCTGGCGATGGATATGGCAAAAGAGATGAACGCGGGTTATACGCTGATTTCCGCGGCCCACGCGGGCTATCTCACGCCACCTAATGTTATCTGGGGACGGCTGGCAGAGAACCTAAGCGAACTGTGTGAGTACGCGGAAAACATCGGCATGGATCTAATCCTCGAACCGTTAACGCCGTATGAATCGAACGTCGTGTGTAATGCTAATGATGTGCTTCATGCGCTGGCGCTGGTGCCTTCGCCGCGCCTGTTCAGCATGGTCGACATTTGCGCGCCGTATGTCCAGGCGGAACCGGTGATGAGTTATTTCGACAAACTGGGCGATAAATTACGTCATCTGCATATTGTCGACAGCGACGGGGCCAGCGACACGCATTACATTCCTGGAGAAGGCAAAATGCCGCTGCGGGAACTGATGCGCGATATTATTGAGCGGGGCTATGAGGGTTACTGTACGGTGGAGCTGGTGACGATGTATATGAACGAGCCCAGACTCTATGCCCGCCAGGCGCTGGAACGCTTTCGCGCGCTGCTGCCGGAGGATGAGAGATGAAAACCCTGGCGACAATCGGCGATAACTGCGTCGATATCTACCCGCAACTGAATAAAGCGTTTTCTGGCGGTAATGCGGTCAATGTGGCGGTGTACTGCACTCGCTACGGCATACAGCCGGGATGCATTACCTGGGTGGGTGACGATGACTACGGCACAAAGCTGAAGCAGGATCTCGCCCGCATGGGCGTCGATATCAGCCATGTCCATACGAAACACGGCGTTACCGCACAAACTCAGGTGGAACTGCACGACAATGATCGCGTTTTTGGCGACTACACCGAAGGCGCGATGGCCGACTTTGCCCTGAGTGAAGAGGATTACGCCTGGCTGGCGCAGTATGACATTGTGCACGCGGCAATCTGGGGACATGCGGAAGACGCATTCCCACAGCTGCACGCTGCGGGCAAACTTACCGCTTTCGACTTCTCCGACAAGTGGGACAGCCCGCACTGGCAGACACTGGTGCCGCATCTCGATTTTGCCTTTGCCTCCGCACCGCAAGAAGACGAAACGCTGCGTCTGAAGATGAAAGCGATTGTTGCCCGTGGCGCAGGAACAGTGATTGTCACGCTGGGTGAAAACGGCAGCATTGCCTGGGATGGCGCGCAGTTCTGGCGTCAGGCTCCTGAACCGGTGACGGTTATCGACACCATGGGTGCCGGAGATTCGTTCATTGCCGGATTCCTTTGCGGCTGGTCTGCGGGGATGACATTACCGCAGGCGATGGCGCAGGGAACGGCGTGCGCGGCGAAAACCATTCAGTACCACGGTGCCTGGTAGGTATAACGTTGGCGTGAGCATCTTCACGCCAACGTGCTGTTACTTGCCGGAAAACGACCCTATAATCCGAGTAATTCATTCTTTATTTCAGGGTCGATTATGTCAGCTACGGACCGCTACTCTCATCAACTCCTCTACGCTACCGTCCGCCAGCGACTGCTGGATGATATCGCGCAGGGGGTTTACCAGGCCGGGCAACAGATCCCTACCGAAAACGAGCTTTGTACACAATATAACGTCAGCCGCATTACCATTCGCAAAGCCATCAGCGACTTAGTGGCAGACGGCGTACTGATCCGCTGGCAGGGAAAAGGCACCTTTGTACAAAGCCAGAAAGTTGAAAACGCCCTGCTTACTGTCAGTGGTTTTACCGATTTTGGCGTCTCACAAGGCAAGGCGACGAAAGAGAAAGTGATCGAACAGGAACGGGTCAGCGCCGCGCCGTTTTGCGAAAAGCTGAACATCCCCGGAAACAGCGAAGTGTTCCATCTCTGCCGGGTGATGTATCTCGATAAAGAGCCGCTGTTTATTGATAGTTCATGGATCCCGCTGTCGCGTTATCCTGACTTTGATGAGATTTACGTCGAAGGAAGCTCCACCTATCAGTTATTTCAGGAGCGTTTTGACACGCGAGTGGTCAGCGACAAAAAGACCATCGATATCTTTGCCGCCACCCGCCCACAGGCAAAATGGCTGAAATGCGAACTGGGCGAACCGTTGTTTCGCATCAGCAAAATCGCCTTTGATCAGAATGACAAACCGGTGCACGTCTCCGAACTCTTCTGCCGCGCCAATCGCATCACCTTAACTATTGATAATAAAAGACATTAACCGTAGGCCGGATAAGATGCGCCAGCATCGCATCCGGCGATGCTGGCGCGTTGAATTTTACATCCCGTACGTTCCCCTCACCCTAACCCTCTCCCCAAAGGGGCGAGGGGACCGTTCAGTACGGAATTTAGCTTGACGGTGCTATCCAGCATTAAATACTGGCAATACTCTCACGCAAAATCCGCAGCACCGTCTCTTCACCGCTGCGATTCGGGTTAATGCGAATCGCACAATGTTCTGATTGTGGATTCGCCTGGCGAAACGTTCCGGAAAGGCGATAAAAGAGCGGCGGGATTTCATATTTCGACTCTGCACCCACCGGGTAAGGCAAGGCACCGCGCTTTTGCGCCTCTTCCAGCACTCTGGCGGCAATCGGCTGATGAAACTCGACAATCAACACCTTCGACTGCGCATTAGCAATCACCGCGCTTTTCACTTCCGGCACCGCACCACCGTTAAGCAAAGCCAGCAACCGTTCAGATACCCCTGCCTGCACCGCGTGCATCACTGGCGCAAACACCAGACCACGCAATACTTCCAGCGCCTGTGCGCCCTGGATCTGGCTACCGCCGGAGTAAAGCGTGGCGCGAATACGGTTGATAACATCAGCATCGCCGACCACTGCACCAACACCCTCTGGCCCAAATAGCTTGAAGCAGGAAAATGTCGAGACATTCGCGCCGCATTCACAGCCGATTCGCGCCACCTTCATCACCGCATAGTTGTCATCGGTTAACGCTGGAACACCTGCCGCGCGCAACGTTGCCAGCACATCTGCCAGCACATAGCGGTCATGTGGCTGCTGGCGCGTATGCTGCACCAGCGCGGCATCAGGTTGTTGCTCGTCGACGACCTGCTTCAGTGCCGACAGGTCATTGAAATCAGCTGTAATAAGCGTCAGCCCCATCTGCTCAATAATGACCTGAGTCGTCGGGTAAACAGGCGCGTCATGCACCAGAAGACGCTGCCCCGGTTTGAGCAAAGCCGCCAGCCCTGCGCGAATCGCGCCAGTCCCCGCGCCCTGCACCAGCGCCGCAGCCTGTGCGTGAAATGCATCAGCCAGCACCTGTTCCACACGCTGGGTAATGCGCGGTTGATTCAGTCCCGGCGTTAAGCCCAAATCACCGCCAGTAAGAAACTCGCTGCCGGGGAAATGGCGGCAAATCGTGTCCACCAGCGCAAACTGCTTTTGCTGCGCCTCAATAAGTGTCAGGCTTTGCAGAGGAAACGTCTTCATAGGTGCCTTCCTTAAGCCGGAACGAACAGGCCAAGCCAGTAAAGAACATTCAGCAGAATACCGGTGATCATTACTGCCACGACCGGTGCCGCCATTTTCTGTACCGGACGGCCCAGGGATTCGTTGAAGAAGTAAATGGCAACCGCGATAGAGAATCCGGTATAACCCGCCATCTTAATTGCTGCGAAAATCGAACCGACCAGCAGCGCCACTTCCATCAGCATATTCATGGCGTTACGGATGTTATCCGACGCATTACGCACCGACGGATAGCGCCCCAGCCATTTGCCAATCGAACGAAGTAACAGGACTTCTGCCGAAATAACCACTGCGCCTAATACCGCTGCAACCATCGGATTCGGCGAGAGATAGCCCACCGCATAAACAAAAGTAAAGCCCGCAACTGCATACACACCCGTTGCTAAGGCGGTGGTGGCAATCAACGGTACAAAACCCAGCCCGCGCATAAATTCTGCCAGTGCCGCCTGGTTGATCAGCGTTTGCGATTGTTCCGGCGTTACGCCTGCGGAGTACGCTTTCTCCAGAGTGAAGATCGACACTTCACTGCCGGCGAAAATCTTCATACTGGCAACGGCGGCAATCAATGCTCCCACGATGGCGATATAGGGTAAGTTTTTGATAATCCGCGACGTGCGCTCTTCAAACACCGAAAGCCCGCTGGCATCGATGTCATTTTCATCACGATGACGCAGGTCGTGAGTTATCGCGATCCCCAGCAGCATCACCATGCCAATAAAGATTTCGATGGATTCAGGGTTAAGATGTGGGAAATAGCGCACGACTACCACACGGGTCATCAGAACAACCACGGCGGCGACCAGACTTTGCTTCCAGCCAAACTGGTAGAAAATCGCCACCAGCGGGAACAGTGCAAAAGCAGAAACCACCGGCGAGCTTAATTCCCCGAGGCTACCTAATACATCCACCGGCAGCGCGGTCAGCAGCTGGTTTACTGGCAACAGGCAAGTAAGGATCAACACGCCCCAGATAGCGCCAAGACCAAACGCCATCAGGCTGTTTATCGCCAGTACGCCGAGGATATCGGTAGGAAGAAAGAGTAACCATGCGTTTAGCAGCCCGGTTTTCAGGGTAAAAGAGATCCCCACCGAGGCCACAAAACCAATGCTCAGACCAAAAGCGATACTCCCCGCCTCGCGACGGTTCATATAGCCTTCAATCAGTTGCGGCAGGATCGGGCGGATGCCGTCATGAAAAACAGCCGCCGAGCGATGCGCCAGAAGCGATGTCATACCCGTCAGGCACGCCACCACGATAATCTGAATATACAGATCCATAGTCGTGCCTTTTATTTCAGATGGTTAATCAGCATCGGAATCGCGTGTTCGACGTGCTCAACGGAAAGGCCAAACGCCACTTTTCCTTCAGCGATCATTTTGGCGATATGCTCGTCTTTCGCTTTAATGCCTGGTTTGGCAATGGTGCAACTTTTGTTATAGCCAATCACCGCGATGGCAATCGACAATGCCGCGCCCGCACCGGTATTACACGCGCCGATGTAATAATCCAGTTGCCCGGATTTCACCTTCATTGCCGCTTCCATGTCGTTGTGAATGAAAACTTCAAAACTGCCAGGAGCAGTTGCTTCAATGGTTTTTTTAATCTGCTCACGCTGTAAGCCTGCAACGCCAATCTTTTTCATGAGTCTGTCCTTATTGGAAAAATTGAGAGGGAGTTTCACGTAACATCACATCCACATCGGCCTGACTGAATCCTGACTGGCGCAATTGCGGAATAAAGGTGGTCAATAAATAGTCATAGCCATAACCACCGTTGGCTTTTAAATGGGAGCGGCGCGTAATATCCATCGACAGCATGACGCGGTTCAGCAACCCACGGTCGCGTAGCGCATGAAGCATCGCAATACGCTTTTCGTCCGGGTAGTAACTGTTCTTACCAATGGTGTCGAACTGCACGTACGCGCCGAGATCGATCATCTTCAAAATGTTGTCGAGGTTGTCTTTCAGATCGCAGTGACCAACGGTGACGCGCGAAAGATCAACTCCGTGGGCTTGCAGTAGCGCCAGTTGTTCCAGCCCCATCGTGCTAAACGACGTATGCGTGGAGATCGGGCGTCCGGTCTGGTTATGCGCCAGCGCAGCGGCAATAAATACCTTCTCTTCCAGCGGCGTAATCTTTCCTTCGCTGGTGCCGATCTCCGCGATAATCCCGGCTTTCAGTTCCGTGCCATCGATACCCTGTTCAATTTCATCGACCATCTCCTGCGCCAGTTCCTGCACGCTGCGGATCGCCACATGTTCCGGGAAAAACGCGTCCTGGTAATAACCGGTACAGGCCACCACGTTGATCCCCGTCTCGCGCATTACATCGAGCATAAATTGCGCATTGCGCCCCATGTAACGGTTGGTCATCTCAATCACATTACGCACGCCCCGGGTCATCAGGTCGTTCATCTCCTGGCAAATGAACGCATACTGATCAAGGCGGCAGTCCACGTTGTTTTTAAAGCCGGAGAGATCAATATGCAGATGCTCATGGGCCAGGGTGTAACCCGTCGGATCAAAACTCATAGGGTGTCTCCTGCAAACCGGAGGGAGGAAAGAAAAGAGCGACCATTTTGTGGCGGTGGCGCGCGGAAAAATTCACACACGGTAGCCCCCACATCAGAAAGCGTGGTGCACACACCGAGCTGCGTAGCGACCAGCCTTTGCTGATAAACCAGCACTGGCACTACTTCACGGGTATGGTGGCTGTGACCAATGGTCGGATCGTTGCCGTGATCCGCCATCACGACCAGGCAATCATCTGGCTGCATCGCCTCAACAAGCCGGGCAAGGTTACGGTCAACGACCTGCAAACGTTCGGCATAACGTGCGACGTCTTCTGCGTGACCAGCGAGGTCGGTTTCCTGGATATTGGTGCAAATAAACGCCGTCGGATGCGTGTTAAATTCGTCGAGGGTGATATCCATAATCCGCTGGCTATCCACCAGGTTTTGCCAGCTCACGCCATAAGGATTGCTGACGATATCCGCCACCTTACCCACCAGCACGGTTGGCACGCCCGCTTCATACAGTTTTTGCGGCACCTGCACTTTCTCATTGACGCCGTAGCCCATATGCACGACCTGGAAGCCGTTGTCATAAGCGCCTGAACGCGGCGCATTGATGCCAATAAAGCGCCCTTCTTTGCTTTCTGCGGCATCGAGAATGCGTTGACTGTCGGTTAACAGGCCGCCAAATGTAATGACCCGACCGACCTGTACCTGCTCACGCACGATACGACCAATTTTGATTGCGTCGTCAAAAGAGATCACAGAGAGATTGGCGGTAATGTTATAGACCTGGCCTAAATCCGCCTCGAGATTATCGCCAATCGCAACCGCCTGATTGACCCACAGAAATTGCAGATCATCGCCACGGCGCTCCACCTGCCAGCCAGCGGAAACTAATGCCTGCTCAACACGGTCAATCACATCGCGAAAGGGCATCCGCAGCGGCGGTAACGGGCGCGTGCCTAAAATTTCCTGATGCCCCATAAAGGTATCGCCACCTTCATGTTGCAGCTCTGCCACACCCCAGGTTGCGGAATCTGACGGTTGCATATCGCCTGGCGCATAACCCAATGCGTTGATTAGCCCCAGCTTCTCCAGCGTTGGTAGCTGCAAATGCGGCAACTGGCTCAGGATGTGACCACATGTATTCGCTCCCGCATCTTGCGGACGCACCAGCGTGACATCTTTCATTGCCCCTACGCCAAAGCTATCAATCACTAACACCACAAATCGCGCCATTACGCCCCCAGAGAGTTTCCAAGACTGTCATAACGACCGACGATTTCCGGTTCGCCACGATGAATACCAGACACCAGCACCACATCACTACGAGTGACAAAAATCTGCGTGCGAAAACAGAGCACTACTGCACTGCTTACCGGAAACTCGCCTGCCAGCGGCAGGGTGTAGTCGATACTGCTGTCATCCACAGTTTTGAGATTGGTTTCAGTAATCTTTTGATTTTCTGGCGTAAACACCAGCGCATGTTGCGCATGACCACGACGGTAGTAACCGCCGCCGTAGCAGTAGCTGTCGCCACGGAAATGATGGGAGATTTCACTTAACCAGAGCATCGCGATACGTTCAGGCTGATCGCCCTGCTGGTTTGCCGGAATAGTGCCCGTCAGCGCATGACCGGGTTCGGCATGAGTCGCACCGTATTCCGCCAGCAATGGCAGCGAAGTGCAGCTGGTCGCTGAAGGCGCGTTCAGTTGCTCAATCGCAATACCAGATTTCGCCAGTTGATCCCGTGCTTGTACCAGCGTGTGAAGATTCGGTGTCGGCAAAACTTTCCCGGCAGCCTCATCCCAAAGCAGGCAAGGGAAATGGGTTAGTCCGGCTAAATGCAGCCCCGGCAGTTTCTTAATTTCAGCAACCACCTCGTGCAGCGAATGCTGTACAAAACCGCTCTCCTGGCCCGGATAAAGAAAATCATCGTCGCTATAAACTTTAAGCAGCACAGACTGGATTCGCCCGGCCTTCACCGCCGCCGCAGAAACTTCCCGCGCTTTGTCGAGAGTAAACACGGTGATGACGTCGGTGCCCTGTTCAACGGCGTCAGCAACCTGATGACAAGGGATTTGTACCAGATGCCCCTGATGCGCCACAGGCAAACCAGCGCGGCGCATGACTCGCGCCTCTTTGTAATCCACCGCCACAATGCCGCTGTAGCCTAATGCCAGCAATTTTTCCGCCAGCCACGGATTACGACCAAACTGCTTGGTCATCAGATACAGTTCAATGCCGTAAAGCCGCGCCGTCTCAATCAGCCGCTTACCGTTTTCCAGTATCTGATCCACGTCGATCACCCAGCTGTCCGGGGCGATCTTGCCCTGCTGCCACAGGCTTAGTGCGGCGGAAATCAGCGCCGGGTTCTGGCGTTTCAATGCTTCTACAAACATCTTGTTGCCTCGTTTCTGTTCCTTGAATTAAATATTCATTTTTTTGAATATTTAGGTTGTGCGACGTGGATTTGTCGGGAGCTTCAAACCTCTTCGTTAGCAGCCATCCATAATCCATAAAGGTTGGCCAGCAAATAGCCTTCTTCACACGGGTTAACTTCCAGTGCGAATTCCTTCAACAACACCTGATGCAATTGCACAACGGCTTGCCAGTGGCTGGATTGCGCCAGTTCTGCCAGCAACTCGTTATCCAGCGGCTCTATTTCTTCACCACGGCGACTGCGCATCAGTGCACTCGCCATATGTGTCATCGCCATCGTTCCTTGCTCACTGCGCACCGGCAGATGGCACTCTGTTTCCAGTACGTTGACGACCTGCATCATGCCTTTGCAGATGTCCTTATCAATAACGCCTGCCTCGCAAAGCAGGTTGAGTCTGGTTTCCATATCAGATGCCTTTCGTTTAATAACTCGGTTCCTGTTCCCCACTCACTACCCGTTGTTGATGGGCGAGCAGGGCGTGTTTATCTACAACGGCACGCAGCAGTTGTTGCATTGGGTAATCATCGACTCGCGTCAGGACCACGGCTTCGGTGGCCTGTAAAAATCGCGGATCGTCTGTGAGCGGCGTCGCCTCTAATCCCAGCATGGTCAGTTCGTTTTCCGCCACCACGTTCCAGATCACCGCATCGACATCGCCTTTAACAATGCGTTGTAAACTCTCGTGATAAGAGAGATCGACTCGTTCCACATCACTACCGCCAAAAAAAACATCGGTCATGATTTTCTGATCCGCCGAACGGTTATCCAGCCCCACGCGCTTCACGTTTGCGGACTCGCCTTTACGGCAAATCAACTGGTGCTCGCCAACGTAGGTGTGCGGCCCCAACTCCAGCGCGAGGCATAACCCTTTTTGCGTGAGATAACTTTCCGCCGCCAGTCGGGAAACCACCGCCATGTCATACACGCCGTTAAGTAAACACTCCACGCGAATATCCGCGCCGCGCATATGCGCATAGTAAAAAGGAATGCCATCAAACTGAGCTTTCAGCCCGCTCGCTAAACCTTCGTACAAGCGGGTATAGGGCAAAGGCATCGCACATACCACGTTGTTGATATCCACATGACTCAGCAATGCTTTGTTATCCATCTCGACCAGATAACTGCCATTGCGCCCACGGCGTTCAATCCGTATCGCTCCGCTTGATTCCAGCGTTTTCAACGCGGCCTGCGTCAGGCCAACCGATGAACGGCATTCAGTTGCCAGCTCATCTATGGTTTTCAACCTATTACCGCATTTTTCACCCAACAAATAACGGGCCAGCGTCGTGATAACGACGCCTTCTTTTTTGATAAACGTTCGACGCATAATAAATTTTCAGTAAATTGAATATTTATATCTTCAGGAATTTGAAGATAAGGCGCAACAGCGAGATGTGGAAACGGCGAGGCACTTCACATTTTTTCGGATTATTGCAAATGAGGATAAAAAAACCGGGTTTCCCCGGTTTCAGAGTGATGATAAAAGCAAAATTGCCTGATGCGCTACGCTTATCAGGCCTACATTTCCTTGCAATATGTGCATTACTTTGTAGGCCGGATAAGGCGTTCA
>OIWN01001252.1_pt1 | contig 20411 bp, 18 predicted proteins | sample 1587591 | NCBI WGS metagenome assembly OIWN01 (sample SAMEA3888901, study PRJEB22519) | human gut metagenome | biome: human gut; feature: human-associated habitat; material: faeces | place: Denmark | collected 2010 | reverse complement strand
CTTGCATGTGTTAGGCGCGCCGCCAGCGTTCGTCCTGAGCCAGGATCAAACTCTTAGATTTTATGGTATCATATCGACCTTGCGGTCGGTACAATCTAAAATAAAAGTTTGAAACTTTAACTCACAAACAAATCACTTGCGTTTGTAAAGTACTTAAGCTTCAAAGAAATTAACTTGATTCTTTGTGATTATTTCGATATAATCTTTAGCTTCATGTTGTTCAATTTTCAAGGTCCTTAGCCGAATCTTGTTCGGCTTGCTGCCCTCTCGGAACAGCTTATTTATTATATCATGCTGTTTTCAGTTTGTCAAGAGGTTTTTCAAATTTTTATTTTCAAAACCTTTTTGATTCACTCACCGAAGCTCTCAGGAGCTTGTCTCGGTGACAGCTCATTTATAATACCACGCCCTTCCCGTTTTGTCAACACCTTTTTTTGAAAAAAATAACATTTTTTCAAAATTCTTCTCTTTCCCCTTTTTTAAGACTTTTCTTCCTTCAGAGGCCCCTCTCCCTTTCCGAAAAATCTTCCTCTTTTCGCTCTTTACTTTTGCCAGCCTTTCTGTTATAATATATAGGTCGCCAAGAGATACGCGCCCGTAGCTCAGTTGGATAGAGTGTCAGACTCCGACTCTGAATGTCGTGCGTTCGAATCGCATCGGGCGTACCAAGCTGAGCCTGGACGCAATTCGCGTTCCGGGCTCAGTTTTTATTTTACCTTTTCACTCGCGTTTTCAGCGGGTATCTTTTTCATCAACACTTCCCACGCGTGGGGTGAGCAATTCGCTCATCCCACGCTTTTTTTGTATTCGCTCCCTTCTCTCCCATCGTTTCATCTCTTTTCCTTTTTCCTCTTGAATCGTTCACAAAAAAGTTCTATACTAAAAAAGTAAATATTTTTCGTACGCAGAAAGGAGCGATGTTTATGCCAGGACCAGCAAGAGGCCCCGGAATGGGCAGAAGAGGCGTACCCGGAGGTCCACATATGGGCGGAAGAGGCGGACCGGGAATGGGCCCGCGTCCAGGAGGCCCTGTGCCGCCACCCCCTCCGCCGCGACGGTTTGGCGGCTTTTATCGGAGGCCCTATCCCCGCGGCGGGTGTCTTGGATGCATGACCATGCTGATGATTCCCGCCGTCCTGGTGGTGGCCATCCTGGTTCTCCTGCTCCTTTAATCCACCTTTAAAATCCAAGCTATATCTTACTGCGAAAGGAAGATCACCCGATGAAAATAACCAAACGCCTGCTGCTCACCCTCTGCACCGGCGTCACCGCCTGTGCAGCTCCCTCTGGCGGATCAGATGCCGGCTTCACCCCCATCTCCCCGCAAAAAGCTAAGGAAATGATGGACGCCGGACAGGAGCTGCTGATTTTGGATGTTCGGGAACAGGACGAGTACGACTCCGGCCACATCCCCGGAGCCAAACTGCTGCCACTCTCCACCATCCGCCCCGCCAGCGCCGCACAGATCATCCCAAACAAGGACCAGGCTGTGCTGGTCTACTGCCACAGCGGAAGGCGCAGCCGCAAAGCCTGCCTCCTTCTGTCCAAGCTGGGATATACCCACATCTGCGATTTGGGCGGCATCCTGGACTGGCCCTACGAAAAAGAATAAAAAGCAGCACAAAAGCGCCGGTGGAAATCCCGCCGGCGCTTTTGCTGTTCTATCATACAAAAAGGGAAAGTGGAAAGCTATTTTTCCTGCTCTGTCAGGGTCTCCAGTTCCTTTACCGCTCCTTCCTTGCCCTCCTCCGGCTGATTCTTCCGCTTTTGGGTCAGCAGGAAGCCGGAACAAAGTGCAGTAAAGGGCGCAACCGCCACCAGGCCGATCGAGCCGACGATGGTGTGGACAATCTCCGCCGCCACATATTTATAGTTAATCATGTTGATCAGCGGGGTGCCCTGCGCCATGAAGACCATCAGCATCGCGATATAGCCGCCGGAATAGGCCAGCAGCAGGGTGGTGGTCATGGTGCCCATCGCCGCGCGGCCGACATTCATGCCGGAGCCGGTGGCTTCCTTCCAGCCAATATCCGGGCGTTTCTGCACAACCTCCGAAACCGCGGAGGTAATATCGACCGACAGGTCGATCAGCGCGCCGGAAGCGCCGATAAAGATGGACGCCATGAAGATGCGGGTCAGGTTCAGATCCTGATAGCCCGCGTACAGCAGGCTCTCCGAGGAGGACATGACCGCGCCGTGAATCTTAAACAGGTCGGTGAACAGCATGCCCAGCAGGCAGGTGACCAGGACACCCAAAAAGGTTCCGGACACCGCCGAAGCGCATCTGCGGTCAAAACCGTAAACCAGCGCAATGATCATCACGCTCAAAATCAGTGTGAAGGCGATGCCGATCCAGATCGGGTTGTAGCCCTTGAGGAAAAAGGGCACCAGCACTTTCCAGATCGTCAGGATTGTTAAGATAAAGCACAGCACTGCGCGCACGCCCGTCTTGCCGGCAAACATCACCAGGAAGATGACAAACAGCGCCAGCAGCACAATCTCCATCGGGATGCGGTCGTGGTCGATCATGGTGACCATGATGATTTGGCCGTCATCGTGGCTGACAACCACCTGCGCGCGGTCGCCAACGGCAAAGATCTTGTCCTGCTCCAGCGAGCCGTTGAGCATGTTGACGCCCTCGACAACCTCACCCTCAAACTGCCCATTCAGGATGCGCAGGGTGCAGCTCTGCTCGCCGCTGCGCACAAGGCCGGTGTCGATGATCTTGCTCTCGTCGGTTTCCAGCACCTCGGCCACGCACTGCTCCGCCTCGCGGTAAATCTCCTGGTAGCCGGTCGGCAAAAAGAAGAGAATCACGATGAAGATCAGGCAGACCAGCACCGGCGCGTTATACTGTATTCTTTCTTTGGTCAAAAACTTTTTCATAACAATTCCTTTCACACCGCAAAAAAGCGGACGGCAAATCCATCCGCTTTCTGCGCTTTGGAAAACTCTTGGGAGTGAGAAGTGTAGCTTACTGAATGTCCATCAGGTCGGCCAGCTTGTGGTAGATGTCGGTGTTGTCATAGAAGCCGCCGAAGTTTTCCTGTCCAATGCCCTGAGCGAATACCGCTACCGGCAGGCCGGTGTGAGCATAGGAGCTGAAATCGATACCGGACTTGTTGTTGAGCAGGTGGGTGATGGTGACGCTCAGCGGCTCATAGGTGCCGTACAGAACGTACTCTTCCTGGTTGTTCTCGTCTGCTTTTTCGTCAGCCAGGGTCTTTGCATACGCATCTCTGAGCAGGCCGATTTCATAGTCGGTCAGAACCAGTTTGTCGTCAGCGTCGCCGCTCATCTTCAGGCCGAACATTTCCTCAACATCCTGCATCATGGTCTCGAATGGGGTCTGCTCCGCTTTGTATTTGGTGACATAGTCGCTGTCGAATTTCGCGTAGGAAATCTTCTGGTTGGAAAGGTTGGTCAGGTAGGTGTCGTAGTCGGTGCCAGCGTAGCCGATGGTCAGACCGCCGGTCTCGTGGTCGCCGGTTACCAGAATCAGGGTCTCATCCGGATGCTCGTTGGCAAAAGCGACTGCTTCGTCAACTGCGTCAGCCAGAGCGATGGTGTCGTTGATGGTGGAACCAGCATCGTTTGCATGGCAGGCCCAGTCGATCTTGCCGCCTTCAACCATCATGAAGAAGCCTTTGTCGTTGTCTTCCAGGACCTCGATGCCCTTGGAAACGTAGTCGGACAGCGCCCACTCGCCGTTTGCTCTGTCGTTTTCGTAGGACAGGGAGTCGCTGTCAGCCAGGGTCTCGCCGACGATGACAACCTTCTCGTCCTCAGCAGAAACCTGCTCAGCCTCTGCCTGGGTGGTAACAACCTTGTAGCCGGCATCTTCTGCCAGGTCGTATACGCTTACCTGGTCGCCGTTCTCGCCTTCCGGATCCAGCAGAGCGCCGCCCGCGAAGTAGTCAAAGTCGGAAGCAACCATTTCCTGGCCGATCTCATAGTAGTTGTTGCGGCTTGCCTGGTGGCAGTAGAACGCAGCCGGAGTTGCATGGTTGAGGTTAACCGAGGTGATGACGCCGATGTCGTAGCCCTCGTCTCTGAGCTGCTCGGCGATGGTCTCATACTTCACGGTCATGGTCTCGTCCATGTTGATGGTGCCGGAGTAGGTCTTGTGGCCGGTGGAGATGGAGGTTGCGGTAGAAGCGGAGTCCGGGCAGAACGAGGTGGAATCGTAGGTGACTGCGGAACCCGCTACCGGGAAGTTCATAAAGCTCAGCGGAACGTTTCCGTCGAGGATGTCGTCGTTGTCGGTGTCAGCCACTGCACCCAGATAGTCGGACGCTGCCTGGAACTGCGGATAGCTCATACCGTCGCCGATGAACAGAAATACATATTTTGGTTTTTTGCCGTTGGTGGTGGCGCTGGCAGAAAAGTTGCCGTTGCTTTGCGCGGCGCTGGACATGGTTCTGTCCGGCGAAGCGGCATAAACACAGCTGAGCAGCATTGCGGACGCAAGGGCTGCAGCCAGTACCTTGGAAATTACCTTCTTTGCTTTCATGGATACACTCTCCTTCAGATTATCTGCATTGCTCGTGCATTTATATCTTACTAAATCCATGTAAAGTCTTCATCCTAAAGGAGGTTAAAGCATCGTTAAAAAAAAATTCTTGTGTTAGCCACAAGTTAAATGGTATACTTTACAGTGTGTTCACATTTTACAATTCTCTTGTTTGTTGGAGGCAACCATGCGACAGACCTTTCCCTCTTTCTACCCCTTTTTTGCCTGCACCGCGTCCGCCTGTTCGGACAACTGCTGCATCGGCTGGGAGATCGACATCGATTCCCGCACCGCCGGGCATTACCGCAGCCTTTCCCAAAGCAGCAACCCCTTTGCGCGCCGCCTGCGTGAGGAAATCTGCTGGGACTCCCCGCCCCACTTTCGTCTGACTGCCGGGGAGCGATGCCCCTTTTTAAACGAGCAGAACCTCTGCGACATCTACCTCCACCTGGGGGAAGATGCCCTGTGCGAAATCTGTGACCAGCACCCCCGCTTTCACGAGTGGTTTTGCGACTACAAGGAAAGCGGCCTCGGCCTTTGCTGCGAGGAGGCCGCGCGCCTGCTGCTCAGCGACCCCGAACCGCTCAGGCTGCAGACGGTCACCACCGATGAAAAGCCCGACCTCGACCTCTTTGACCCCGACCTGCTGCGGGAGCTGCTGCAGCTGCGCGGTCAGCTTTTCTCCCTGTTGCAGGACCGTTCCCTTTCCCTGTTCGAGCGGTTCACCCGGCTGTTGAGGCTGGGCAGTTTGGCGCAGTGGCAGCTCAACAACTCCGAGCTCCCGTTTTCCCTTGCCTCCGATTCCCCGCTTCCCTGTGCCGGCAATGCGGAACCGGACGCCCAGCCGCTGCGGGAGCTGCTGGGGTTCCTCGCCGGCCTTGAGCCCATCGACCCGCAATGGCCCGCCTATCTGCAGGACCTCTCCCGGCGGCTGGAGGAGCTGCTGGCCCACCGGCAGGATTTTCTCTCCGCCTGCGCCCCGCAGCTGTACGTCTATGAAAAGCTCTGCGCCTACACCCTCTACCGCTACCTGCACAAGGCGGTGTGGGACGGCGAGCTGCTCTCCCGCATCAAATTTGCAGTCTGCTTTGCGCTGCTTGCCCTGCTGCAGGACCTGGACACCTTTTCCCTGACGGGCGCCCTCCCGCTGCGCGACCAGATCCTGCACACCAAAGCCATCTCCAAGGAGCTGGACTATTCCGAAGAAAACCTCGACTCCTTCTGCGACCAAAGCTGGAAATCCCCCTCCCTTTCCTGCGAAGGATTCTGCTCGATGATTTCCCTGCTGCTCGGATAAGATTCTCCACCAAAAGAACAAGACCGGTCTGCCCACTCAACGCGGCAAACCGGTCTTTCTTTATCTGTTTATTATTCCTCGGCCCAGCCCAGACTGCGGCCGACCGCCTTGTGCCAGCCGTGCAGCAGCTTTTTACGGCGTTCCTCCTCCATGCGGGAGGAGAAGGTCACGTCGCAGTTCCACAGGCTGCGGATCTCCTCTTTATCCTTCCAGACGCCGACCGCCAGACCCGCCAGATAGGCCGCACCCAGCGCGGTGGTCTCCCGGATCATCGGGCGGCGGACCTCGCAGTCCAAAATGTCCGCCTGGAACTGCATCAAAAAGGCGTCCCGGCTTGCGCCGCCGTCCACCTTCAGCTCGCTTAACCTGCGGCCGGTGTCCTGCTCCATCGCCCTGACCAGGTCGTAGCTCTGGTAGGCAATCGACTCCTGCGCCGCGCGGATGATGTGCTCCCGCTTGGTGCCGCGGGTGATGCCGATGATGCACCCCCGGGCGTACATGTCCCAGTGCGGGGCGCCAAGCCCTGTGAAGGCCGGCACCAGATAGACCCCGCCGGTGTCCTCCACCTTCTGCGCGTAGTACTCCGCGTCCTTGGACTCGGTGATGAAGCGCATCTCGTCCCGCAGCCACTGGATCACCGCTCCGCCCACAAAGACGCTGCCCTCCAGCGCGTACTGCACCTTGCCGTTTAGGCCGATGGCGATGGTGGTGAGCAGACCGTTCTCGCTGACGCACGGCGTCTCGCCGGTGTTCATCAATAAAAAGCAGCCGGTGCCGTAGGTGTTTTTGGCCTGTCCCTTCTCAAAGCAGCACTGCCCGAACAGCGCCGCCTGCTGGTCGCCCGCGATGCCCGCGATGGGCACGCTCTCCCCCTGGATGGTGGTGTAGCCGTAGATGGCGCTGGAGTCCATCACCTGCGGCAGCATGCAGCGCGGAATGTCCAGCGCCTCCAGCAGCCTGTCGTCCCAGTCGAGGGTGTGGATGTTGTAGAGCATGGTGCGGGAGGCGTTGGTGTAGTCGGTGACGTGCGCCTTGCCGCCGGTCAGCTTCCAGATCAGCCAGCTGTCCACCGTCCCAAACAGGATTTCTCCCCGCCGGGCCCGCTCCCTTCCCTCCGGGATGTGGTCGAGAATCCAGGCAATCTTGGTCGCGGAAAAGTAGGCGTCCGGCACCAGGCCCGTGGTCTCGCGGATATATTCCCCCAGGCCCTTCTTTTTTAGCTCGTCCACCAGGTCCGCCGTCCGGCGGCACTGCCAGACAATCGCGTTGTAGACCGGGCGGCCGGTCTTTTTGTCCCAGAGGATGGTGGTCTCGCGCTGGTTGGTGATGCCGATGCCCTTGATGTCGCTGACCTCCACCCCGCTCTGGGTGATGACCTCCATCATCACCGCGTACTGGGAGGAGTAGATTTCCATCGGGTCGTGCTCCACCCAGCCCTCCCGGGGATAGTGCTGGGTGAATTCCTTCTGCGAGATGCCGATGATGTTCTGCTGCTGGTCAAATAAAATCGCCCGGGAGCTGGTCGTCCCCTGGTCGAGCGCAAGGATATAGCTTGCCATTCGGATTCCTCCTCATCAAATTCTTTGAAAGAAAAAAATATCCGGCCCTCCCGCAGCACAGCAAGCCTCCCCGGGAAGGGCAAGATATTGTTAAGGGTTCCTTTAGAAATTCTTTTTTAAAATCAGGCTGACCCACAGTCCGGTCAGGCCGTCCACCAGGATCACCGCGCCCAAAACGCGCACCGTCATCACCAGCGCGCCGAAGGGATTGAGCACCAGCACAACGCCCAGCACCATGATGGCGATGGCCAAAACCAGCGCCGCCACCCAGCGCGGATACCCATAGCGGCGCAGCATCAGCGCCCGCTGCAGCTTGGAGATGCCCTCCACCAGCACCAGGATGCCGAAGATAATCGGCAAAATGGCAAAGATGCCGCCCGGATTCAGGAAGGAAAACAGGCCGATGCCCACCAGCACGACGCCCAAAATCAACTCTCCGGCGAAAAACGGGGAAATATCACGATTCTTAAAATAATCGACGATCCGCACGACGCCGTAGACCAGCGAGACGATGCCGATGCCGTAGGTGATGACATTGATCGCCTCCTGTGGAAAAACAAGCAGCAGCAACCCCGCCGCGATGCCGATGATCGCCGCCAAAAAATCGTTGAGTTCAATTTGAATGGTTTTCATTCCTGTCGCTCCCTTCCTCTGTTCTTACCCGCTCTTATATCTCAAAGGAAAATGCCTGCGCGTTATCCAAAAGGTTGTCCAGCAGATTGTCCTCCTCTTTGGAAAAGCCCGCGTAGCTGGAAACCGGCGCAAACACCCCGCCGTGGGCCACCAGCAGCACACTGCCCTCTTTGCCCTTTAAGGTATCCAGAAAGCCATAGACCCGCCGGTAAAAATCCCGGATATTCTCCGCCTTCCGGTAGTGCAGATCGGCGGTGTAGTCCCAAAAGGCGCGGGTGTCAAACTGGTGCCAGGTCATCCCCTCAAACTCGCCCATGTCCCGCTCGATCAGCCGCTGCTCCAAAATGATGGGGATGTTTCTCCCCTCGCAGATCATCTGTGCGGTCTGGCGGGCACGCTTGAGCGGCGAGCAGTACACGCAGTCAAACACCTCATCCTTTAACAGCTGCGCTGTCTTGCGGGCCTGCTCGATGCCGGTCTGGTCCAGCGGAATATCCGCCAGTCCCTGCTGCTTTCCCAACCGGTTCCACTCCGTCTGTCCGTGACGGACAAAGGTCACCTTCATGTTGCTCCTTCTTTCTGCTTTCCGGCTCCCTCCTCAGGCAGCGGAAACTCCTTTTTATTTTTCCATGATGCGTGCGGCGGAAATCAAGCTTTATTTTAGCAAACAGCTTTAACCGCCCCAAGTCTCCATCTCTCCCGGTGAATCGGGGCCAAAGGCCACGATTCGTGCGGCGGAAATCAAGCTCTGTTTCAGTACAAGCTGAAACCGCCGCCTACATACCAGACCCCCGTTTGGTGAACGGCTTATACGGCTTGTTGCCCGAGCCTTTGGTGTAAGACTTGCCGTACTCGCGGCGCGGTGCGCCTGCGCGCTCCCTGCCCCGGCGCTGAGAGCTTTCCCTCTCCTCAAATCCGCGCTGGCGCTGCTGGGACTGATACTGCACCCGTCCCGCCGGGCGGCCCTTTCTGGACGCGCTCTCCAAAATGCCCTCGTCCAGGTCGCCCAGCGTCTCCGGCGCGCCGGTCGAGGTCTTGACCGCGTTGCGCAGCATGCCGATCTCGCCGGGACGCAGCTCACGCCACTTGCCCGGGGCCAGCATCCCCAACTTCAGCGGGCCGATGGCGGTGCGTTTGAGCCTTGCGACCTCCAGCCCCACCGCCTCGCACATCTTTCTGACCTGGCGGTTTCTTCCTTCATAGATGACCATCTGCAGCACCACCCTGCCCGGCTCCTTCTCCAAAACGGTGACGTGGGCGGGACTGGTCTTTTTGCCGTCGATCTCCACACCGGTGGAAAGCTGCACCACCTGCGCGTCGCTGATGTCCGGGCGGACGGTGACGCGGTAGGTTTTGGAGACGTGATGGCTGGGGTGCATGATGAGGTTGGCGAAATCGCCGTCGTTGGTGAACAGCAGCATGCCCTCGCTGTCCTTGTCCAGCCGGCCAATCGGGTAGACGCGCTCCGGCACATCCTCCACAAGCTCCGCCACGCACTTTCTGCCCAGCTCGTCGCTCATGGTGGTCACATAGCCGCGCGGCTTGTGCAGCATGATGTAATATTTCTGATTGCTCTTCTGAAAGTAGACCCGTTCGCCGTCGATGGCGACGACGTCGCGGTTTGGATTGATCTTCTGTCCCAGCACCGCCGGACGGCCGTTGACCTTAATTTTGCCCTGGGTGATCCACTCCTCGACCTTTCTGCGGGAAGCGATTCCCTGCTCGGAGAGCACCTTCTGTATTCTGATTCCGTTTTCCATTGAAAGCTCCTTTATCTCGATTCAACCATATTCCAACAAAACTTTATCCCTATTGTAAAGCAAAGGAGGCGACCTGTCAACTGGCGGGCTGAGCCCGCACCCAATTCAACGCGAGGGGCTGGCGCCCCTCTGCGCTCCCCATGCGAGGGGCGTGTCCCCTGCGGCCCCGGGGGATTTATGCAAGGACCATAGTCCCTGCACCCACCGATGCGGGCGCTCCGCCCCGCGCCCCGGGTGACTTTCTCCCCGATGAGAAAGTCACCAAAGAATCTCCCAGAGGGGACACCCCTCTGGGTACTCCCCCTGAGGGGGACGCTTCGCTCCCCCTGCGGCGGTGCCGCACCCCCTCGATAGGGTTTCAGCCTCTGACCCAGACCGATTTGCCACTTTGAGAAAAGTGGGCAAACTGGTTTTATTTTCTCCCCGGGGGTGGCAGGAGTCACACCTTCTGGTTTCAAGCCGTGTCGCGGTGGGTGGGCTTCGCGGCGCGGTGGCGATTAGGGGGGAGTGGCAATCACAATTCGCTCACATCGTTATGATACTTTCACTGCAACGAACGGTCAAACTCTCTCTCCCTCTCTATATTATTATATTATCTTTTTTATATAAAGAGAGTATCTTTCGTTACAGTATCCCAACAAATGGCTTACCTATGCGGTTTGTTGGTGATACTGGGGGTGATACCAGCCTGATACTCACCTGATACCAGCGGGCTTTTTGGGCGAACGAACGGGTTCGTTCTTTTGAGGGAATCGCGAGCGGCCCGGGTATTGGGCGGTTGGTTACAGGGGGCAGTATCACTATTTGTAACGGATGTTGCTTTTGTTTTTTTACCCGCGGCTAACTGCTGCCATCATCGGGGAGAGCCGCTCTCTTGCAACCGGCCCACAATTGTGTTAAAATAAGGACAACTTCATCCGCGCATCCTGTGCAGAACATCCATTTTCTTCCGTCTCTCTGCCGCTTTGTTGCGCACACCTTACAGGAAAACCATCATCTTTTTTTGGAAAGGAGAGGTGTTTGTTTGAAAATTCAGGAATCCGGTGAAAACTATCTGGAGACAATCCTCATGCTCGAACAGAAAAACGGCACGGTGCGTTCGATCGACATCGCCAACGAGCTGGAATTTTCCAAGCCCAGCGTCAGCCGCGCCATGAGCATCCTGCGCACTGCCGGCTACATCACCATGGATAAAAACAATCTGATCCTGTTGACCGAGGAGGGCCGCAGGCGGGCGGAGGCCATCTATGACCGGCACTGCACCCTCACCCGCTTTTTGGAGGCTCTGGGCATCAGCGCCGAAAACGCCGCTGCCGACGCCTGCCGCATCGAGCACATCATCAGCGAGGAGACCTTCGACAGGATTAAGGATTTCCTCCACAACCAGCAATCTCAAAACAGCGAGGCGCAGCGATGAGCGCCCGCAGCACCCCTCAGGAGCGGCTCGAACAGATGGTGGAGCCGCTCTTATTTTGGTTTTCGCAGTCCCACCGCGACCTGCCCTGGCGGCGCGAACCCTCCCCCTACCACGTCTGGATCTCGGAGGTGATGCTCCAGCAGACCCGCGTGGAGGCGGTCAGGCCCTACTACGAGCGGTTTTTGGCCGCGCTGCCCACCGTTCAGGCGCTGGCCGGCTGCCCTCAGGAGCAGCTGCTCAAGCTCTGGGAGGGGCTCGGCTATTACAGCCGGGCGCGCAACCTGCAAAGGGCAGCGCAGGAGATTGTGCGCTGCTACAACGGCCAGCTGCCCGCCAGCTGCGACCTGCTCAAAAAGCTGCCCGGCATCGGCGACTACACCGCCGGCGCCATCGCCTCCATCGCCTTCGACCTGCCGGTGCCCGCGGTGGACGGCAACGTCCTGCGGGTGCTGACCCGGGTGCTGGCCTGCCCCGACGACATCGCGCTGCCCGCTACCAAGGAGGCCTTCCGCCAGCTCCTGCTTCCGGTCGAGCCCACCCCCGGCGCGGGCGCCTTTAACCAGGCGCTGATGGAGCTGGGGGCGGTGGTCTGCCTGCCCAACTCCCCGCCCCAGTGCTTTGTCTGTCCGCTGCAGGGGCTGTGTCTGGCCCACCAGCAGGGCTGTGAAACCGACTACCCGGTCAAGGCCCCCAAAAAGGCCCGCCGCATCGAGCAGCGCACCCTGCTCCTGTTTGACTGCACCTTCCCCGAGGGAAAACGCATCCTGCTGCACCGCCGCCCGGAAAAGGGCGTGCTGCGCGGCATGTGGGAATTTCCCGCCCTGGAGGGAAAGCTCTCCCAGGACGAGGCCCTGCGGCAGGCGCTGCAGCTGGTGGAGCCGTACGGCCTTTTCGTCCACAAGATTGCCCCGCTGCGGGACGCCAAACACATCTTCACCCACATCGAGTGGCAGATGTCCGCCTGGCTGCTTTCGGCAACGGCGGACAGTCTCCCCGAGACGCAGGCCGCCCTGCCGGAGGATTTTTCTCTGGTGCAGTGCCTTGCGGACATCACCCTGCCCTCCGCCTTCAAGGCCTACCGGACGGTGTTCGGGGAATAAAATATTGCAAAAAAGGGACGCGATGCAAAGCTGCAAAGCGCCCCTCTTTTTTATACATTGAGGATAATTTCCTGCGGATATTCCGCATCGATGAGCAGATAGTCACAGCCGTGCCTTCTGCACTGTTCGAGATTTTCCGCGTTTTCCCGCAGCAAATGCTGCTGCATCTGCTGCTGCTCGATGCCGTCGTCCAGCCGCTGCTCGATGTCGTTGGCGTGGGAGAGGATCTCCCCAAAGTGCTCCCGGATATACCGCTCGCTCATCACCAGGCAGAGGTAACGGATCTTAGCAAGGTAGCTTTCCGAAAAGCTCTCCTTCCAGTTAAAGGGGATGTAACACCCCTCCACAATCAGGTTCTGCCGGTTCTCGATGGCGGTCTTGACCATCTCCCGCACAATCGGCCAGAGGTAGTCGGTCAGCTCCCGGTCGTCCTCCGGGGTCAGCGCGGTCTGCCCGCTGCGGATCAGCCCCATCTTCAGATGATCGATCGAAAGGTAAGGGTAGTGATGCCGCTCCAGCAGCCGCTGGGCCAGCAGCGTCTTGCCGGTGTGGGAACCTCCCGCAATCAAAATAACCATACCCTGCCTCCTATCGCTGTCTGGTCCGGCGCTCCAGCGCCAGCAGCTCTTGCTTCACACTGAGTCCCCCGGCATATCCGGTCAGCGAACCGTCCGCGCCGATGACCCGGTGGCAGGGCACGATGATGGCGATGGGGTTGCGGTTGTTGGCCATCCCCACCGCGCGGCCGGCTTTTGGATTGCCCACCTGCGCCGCAATCTGTCCGTAGCTTCTGGTCTCCCCGTAGGGGATAGTGCGCAGCGCCGCCCAGACCTTCTGCTGAAAGGGCGTGCCCTGCATCCGCAGCGGGAGGTCAAACGCCTGCCGCTGCCCCGCAAAGTATTCGGCAAGCTGCTGCTTTGCCTGCCCGAGCAGCGGCGTCTCCTCCTCGGTTTGTGAGGCCGCATCCGGCTGGAAGGATACCCGCACCAGCGCCCCGTCCTCCTCCTGCAGCCAGAGCTTGCCGATGGGGGAAGGGAAGGAAAGGGTGTGCTTCATCTACACTTCCTCCTTTTTCTCCACGACCGCCGGCTCCTCCTTTTTGCCAAAGGAAAATTCCGGCAGAATGATCGACGCCAGGATGATGACGCCGCCCACCACCATCTGCGCGCTCAGCGGGTCGTAGCCGAGCAGCACCGAAAAGATGCTGCCGAACAGCGACTCGGTCGACAGGATGATCGCCGCCTTGGTGGAGTTGACATGCTTCTGGGCGGTCGTCTGCAAAAAGTAGCACAGGCAGGTGCTGAACACGCCCAGGTACACCACCGCGCTCATGCCGTCGGCGTTGAGGAAGGCGGAAAAGTCCCGGTCGGTCAGAAGGAACATCAAAAATCCCCAGGCCGCCGCCACCACAAACTGCAAAAAGACGATCACCTTGGCCTCCATCCGCACCGCCAAAATGCCGGTGGTGACAATCTGGCAGGCAAACAGCAGGGCGCAGCCGAGGGTCAGCAGGTCGCCGATCTGGAAGGAAATGCCGCTCGAGAGGTTCACCGACAAGATGCCGATGCCGATCAGGCACAAAAAGGAGGAGAGGATATACTTGGTCCCCGGCTTCTTCTTGCTGACCGCCCACCACAAAAACGGCACCATCACAACGTTTGCGGCGGTGATGAAGGCATTGTTGGAGGGGGTGGTGTACTGCAGCGCCACCGTCTGCACATAAAAGGCGAAGAACAAAAAGGTCCCGATCAAAAATCCGCCCTTCCAGTGCTCCTTTTTGAGCTGCTGCTTTAAATCCCTGTGGAATACAAGCCCCACAATCAGCGCCGCGATGGCAAAGCGCACAAACATGATAAACGCCGAGCTCAAATTGGCGTCCAGCGCCATCTGCGAGGCGATAAATCCTGTCCCCCAGATCACCGCTACCAGCAGCAGGGACAGGCTGCCCATCACTTCTACCCGTTTCTTTTCCATCTTCTCTCTCCTTCTTCTCTTTTCTTAAAGCTGGTCGTGCAGCTGCTGCCGCTCAAGCCAGTGCGATTTGTAATAGTAGATCAGCATCGTCAGCCCGCTGCCAAACCAGGTCAGCGTGTAGCCCAGATAGACCACCACAATGCTGTGGAAAACCGGCATCGCCAGCGTCAGCCAGATGATGCGCAGCACGCACATGTTGCCCACCAGCGCCAGCATCGGCACAATCGAGATGCCCGCTCCGCGCACCACGCCCGCATAGGTGTGCGCCACCGACAGGCAGACATAGCCCGGCACCAAAAAGTGCATCATGTTCACCGCGTAGGAAAGCACCTCCGGGTCGGAAGAAAAGACCCGCAGCAGATTGCCGCCAAAGGCATAGAGCAGCACCGAGAGGGTGACGGTGACCGCAAGGGAGAGCTTTAAGCAGGTGGAGGCGCCCTTCTTCACGCGCTCATAGTTGCGCGCGCCGACGTTCTGACCGGTGAAGGTGGTGACCGCCATCGAAAAGCTCATGACCGGCAGGACGGCAAAGCCGTCGATCTTGGTGTAGGCGCTGCAGCCCGCCACCGCCGCCGCGCCAAAGCTGTTGATGTTGTACTGCACAATCAGGTTGGAGAAGGAGACGACCGCGTTCTGGATGCCGCCCGGCAGGCCGATGCGGATGGTCTCCAAAAGCGCGTGCTTGTGGAAGCGGATGTCCCTGGGGATCAGGCGGTAGCACTCCTTGGTTGTGATCAGCCGGATCAGCACCAGGCCCGCGGAAATGACCTGCGCGATCAGTGTGGCCCAGGCCACGCCCGCCACGCCCATCTGGACGTTGATGACAAACACCAGGTCCAGCACGATGTTGACCACGCTGGACACCATCAGAAAGTAAAGCGGGGTGTGCGAGTCGCCGATGGCGCGCAGGATGCCCGAACCCATGTTGTAGATCATCAGCGCGATGACGCCCATGAAGTAGATCTGCAGGTAGGTCACCGAGCCCTCCATGATCTCCGCCGGGGTGTCCAGCAGCCGCAGGATGGCCGGGGACAGCCCCACCCCGATAAAGCCCATCACCACGCCGGCCACCAGGCACAGCGCGATGGTGGTGTGCACGCCGTCGTGGACGCCCTTCTCGTCCTTGGCGCCAAAAAACTGCGCGATGACAACGCCCGCCCCGGTGCCAAGGCCGGTGAACAGCCCGACCATCAGGTTGACGATGGGGGTGCTGGCGCCCACCGCCGCCAGGGCGTTGGGGCCGATGTAGTTGCCCACCACGATCGAATCCACCGTGTTGTAAAATTGCTGGAACAGGTTGCCCAGCAGCAGCGGCAGCGCAAACAGCAGCAGCTGCTTCCAGATGACGCCCTCGGTCATCAGTCCCTTGTTTTGCTTCATCTCGATCCCTCTTTTTCTTCTAAAAGTCTCTCCCCTCGGGGCGGCTCTTTTTACCGCCCCGGCAAAGTTTTCTCCTGCAGCCGCTTAAAGTGCCACATCTGCGAGAAGTAGTCGCCGTTTTTCCACCGCAGCGGCAGTCCCAGATTCATCAGCATCTCCCCGGTGTAGCAGCTGCCGTCCTCGTCCTGATAGCGGGCGGTCTGCTCCAGCCCCGTCAGGCGGACGTTGATGTAGGCCTCCTCCGGCTGACAAAAATCCTTGTAGTACCAGACCGCAAACTCCGACCCGTCCTGCGAGACGGTCATCCAGGCGGTCTGGTTGCCCGCAAAGGGGCTGAGCAGGCGGTAAAATTTCCCCTGCTGCACCAGCGGCCGGAGCTGTTTGTAGAGCGCGGTCTGCTCCGCAATCTGCTGCAGCTCCCCGTCGCTCATCGCGCACAGGTTGAGCTCATACCCCAGATTAAACGGATAGGCCACCGCCGCGCGGAAATCAAGCGGCGTCTGCCGCAGCACCTGGTGGTTGGGGGAGGCGGAGATGTGGGCGGTCGTCATCACCGGCGGATAGCACAGCGATGTGCCGTACTGAATCCTGAGCCGGCAGACCGCGTCGCTGTTGTCGCTCACCCAGGTCTGCGGGAAGTAATACATCATCCCCGCGTCCATCCTTGCGCCGCCGGAGGCGCAGTTTTCAAACAGCACCTCGGGGAAGCGGCTGGTCAGCGTCTCCAGCACCCGGTACAGACCCAGCACATAGCGGTGCAGCAGCTCGTCCTGGCGCTCCGGCGGCAGGCCATCCGAGCCCGGCTCGCTGATGCGGCGGTTGCAGTCCCACTTGACATAGGCGATGTTGGCGCCGGAAAGCACCCGGCTCAGGCTGTCGATCAGGTAATCCTGCACCTCGGTGCGGGACAGGTCCAGACAAAGCTGGTGCCGCCACTGGCTGCGCTTGCGCCCGTTGATGTGGATGCACCAGTCGGGGTGGCTGCGGTAGAGCTCGCTGTCCGGCGACACCATCTCCGGCTCCACCCACAGCCCAAACTGCAGCCCCAGGGCGTTGATCTCCCCGGCAAGCCCCTTCAGGCCGCGCGGCAGCTTTTCTTTATTTTCAAACCAGTCCCCCAGGGAGCTGGTGTCGTCGTTGCGGCGACCAAACCAGCCGTCGTCCAGCACCAGCATCTCGATGCCCGCCTTTGCCGCCCTGCCGGCCAGCTCCATCACGCTCTGGTGGTCGAGCCCAAAATAGAAGGCCTCCCAGGTGTTGAGCACAATCGGACGCGGGCGGTCCTTCCATCTTCCCCGGTAGAGCTGGTTGCAAAACAGGTCGTGGAACTTTTCCGACATGCCGTTTAGTCCCTTTGGCGAATAGCACAGCACGGCCTGCGGGGTGCAAAACTGCTCGCCCGCGTCGAGCTGCCAGCCAAAATTGGTCGGGTGGATGCCAATCTGCACCCGGGCGCTGCGGTACATGTCGCAGGAAACGCCCGCCAGAAAGTTGCCGCTGTAGACTAAGCTCACCCCGTAAGCGTCCCCGCCCGTCTCGGTCGTCTGATGCTCCACCAGGGCAAAAAAGGGATTTTGCTGGTGGGAGGAAATGCCCCTGGTGCTCTCTAGGTACGTTTCCCCGATCCCCAGTTCCCGCTGTTCGATCCAGTGCTCCCGCAGGGCGGTCCCCGACAGCTGAATCATCCTTGCCGGCGCGTGCTTCATGTCCAGGCTCATCGAAAGGGCCTTTTTCAGTTTGAGCTTTCCACCGCCCTGATTCCGAAAGACGGTGTGGCGGGTGATGGCGCCGCTGTGCTCAAAGACGGTGTAGTACAGCTCCACCTGCAGCCCGAGCAGCTCGTCGCTCAAGAGGAGCCTGAGCGTCTGCGCCTGGTCCTCCCTTGCCCACACCGACGGCAGGCCGGGCAGCGCAACCGAGCCGTCTATGATCTCATACCCCCGATAGCGCAGCTCGCAGGCGCAGCACCCATCCTGGCCCACCACCTCAAAGGCGGCGGGGCGGTAGTCGGACAGGCCGTACCCCGGATATTCAAACGGCCAGTATTCGTGCAGGAACATCGGATCGTCCGGCTCGGTGCCCTCAAGCAGCTTTTTTCTGCGGTAAGGCGCTTCCAGATACCAGGATATGGCCGGGTCGGACAGCCGCTTTCCCCAATACAGGTGCATCGGGAAGGCATCCCGATAAATTTTCAGGATGTAGCTGACATCCCCGCCGCACAGATGAAAAAGATTCTCCTTCTCCAAAAAACAGACGCCCATCATTCACCCTCATTTCACTTTTTCCTTAAACTTTCCTTTCAAACGCACAAAAAAATGTCCGTCAAGTCAAAAGGCTTGACGGACATCTTTGGTCTGAGTGGCGGGACTTGAACCCACGGCCTCTACCACCCCAAGGTAGCACGCTACCAGCTGCGCCACACCCAGATGATAGAGAAAATTATACCACAGCCAAACACAAAAATCAAGAGCTAACCGGAAGGATTTCCGGCAAAGATTCTATTCTTTTGTGAAGTGGCTCTTGTCTACGCCGCACAGCGGGCAAACATAGTCGTCCGGTTCCTGGGTGAGGTCGCCCTCATATACATAACCACATACGTCGCATACCCAGCGCTCTGTCTCTGCCATATTTGTTTCCTCCTTATGAAAATGTGTTTTATCAACACCGCACAGCGGGCAGATGTAGTCGTCCGGCTCCTGTGTCAGGTCGCCCTCGTACACATAGCCGCACACGTCGCACACCCACCGCCCTGCGGATGCCTGCCTGTTTTCCTTCTCTTCCTTTTCCGGCGCGATGTAGGATGGGGCGTTCTTCGGCGCGCCGCCGCGGATGACCTCGTGGTAGTAGCGGTAGGTCATCGGGACGGTGGCTGCCAGCTCATACGCCTCCGCCACCGAGGCCAGCACCACCATGTGGGTCGGGGTCTCGGTGACAGAAACCACCTTGCAGATCAGCGCGCCGCAGCACTGCTCGTTTAATACCGGCAGGCCGTCGCGCATCGTGTAGTCGATGCCCTCATATTTGTCGTGGTCCCTGCCCGAGACAAAGCCCAGCTTCTGGATGACCTCCTTGCGGGTCTTTTCCGAGAGGATGGACACCGCAAAACGGCCCTCCCGCTCGAGCAGCTCCCAGGTGTAGTTGTTCTTGTTCATGCTGATGGCGACAATCGGGTTTTCGCTGGTCACCTGAAAGACGGTGTTGACGATGCAGCCGCAGGGGCGCTCGCCGTCCATCACGCCGATCAGGTACAGCCCATAAGAGAGGTTGCGCAGTACTTTTTCCTTGATGTCCATTTTCAATCTCCTTACTTTTATACTATAGATATCCGTTCAGGCCGCGCACCGAGACTTCCCCCGCGCGCACCTTGATTTCTTCTCCTTCTTCGGTTTGGCAGATCAGCTGCCCGTCCCGGTCCAGCCGGGCGGCAAAGGCGGTGTACTCGCCCGCCTCTGTCTTTATTTTGACGGTTCTGCCGAGGGTTATGCAGCGGGCCGAAACATCCTGCAGCAGCGCCTGCGGCTCTGCTACTGCCTGTGCGCATCTTTTTTGCAGGCTTTGGCCGATTGCCCGCAGCAGTTCTTCGCGCTTTAAGGGCGCTCCCAGCACGCCCAGCACCGAACCGGCGTCCGGCAGGCCGCGCCCGTCAAACACCTCCTGCGGCTGCAGGAGATTGACCCCGATGCCGCAGACCGCAAAGCTCTGCTGCCCCACCCGGTGCTCGCAGAGGATGCCCGCCAGCTTGCGGCAGCGGCCGTCCCGCTGCGCGACAATGTCGTTGGGCCACTTGAGCGCTGCGCCCTGCGCCCCCAGGCTGTCCAGCGCGTCCAGCACCGCCATCCCCGCCGCCAGAGGCAGCAGCAAAAGCGCGTCCCCCTGCAGGCTTTTCAGCAGCCAGGAGGCCAGCAGGCTCTGTCCGGGGGCGTCCTGCCAGCTTCTGCCAAGGCGGCCCTTGCCCGCTGTCTGGTGGTCGGCCACCACCACGGTGCCGTCGGGCAGCGGCGCTCCCTGACGCTTGAGGTACTCGTTGGTGGAATCCACCGACTCCAGATGAATCACCTGCCCTGTGCTCATCGGGCAGTCTCCTCCAGCTTCAGGTGGGCGCAGACAAGGCTTTTGCCCTGTATATCGATCACCCCATAGGTCGGGTACAGCGGCCCGCGCGGGCTGCCGAGGCTGCCGGGATTGAGGAAATGGATCCCATCCCGATACTCATAAAAGGCCTCGTGGGTGTGGCCGAACAGCACCACCGACGCCCCCTTCTTTTTGGCTTCCAGGGCAAGCTCGTCCAGCCCGGCCTTGACGCCCCACTGGTGGCCGTGGGTGCAGAAAAACTTGACGTCCCGGACATAGGAAATCAGATTATATTCAACGTCGCTGACAAAATCGCAGTTGCCGCAGACGCACCATCCTTCCTTTGGCACGCCGCGCATCGCCTGGCGGAAGTCCCGCAGCCCATCGCCCAGGAAGATGAACAGTTCCGCCTGCGGCTGCTGCTCGATCACCTGTTTGACGCGGTCGGCTCTGCCATGGGAATCCGACATCACAACAATTCTCATAGGTTCCTCCTCTATTTTGGCTCACCCTTATTATCGTACAAATTCGCCTTTTTTGCAACCACCTTTTTGCGGTTTCTGCTTCTTTTTAGCCCCGCGCCCCGGGGAATTTTGCAGGGGCGCTGCCCCTCTGCACTCCCCTTGAGCGGGCGCTCCGCGAGAGCATGGCCTTGCCATGCTCGGCACCCGGGTGACTTTCGTTTCACGACGAAAGTCACCAAAGGC
>OIWN01001245.1_pt1 | contig 20514 bp, 23 predicted proteins | sample 1587591 | NCBI WGS metagenome assembly OIWN01 (sample SAMEA3888901, study PRJEB22519) | human gut metagenome | biome: human gut; feature: human-associated habitat; material: faeces | place: Denmark | collected 2010 | reverse complement strand
TGATGATCGTGTTGAATCCGTCACCGTTTGACGCTTACCTGGATCGCTGCGATTGGAATAAAATCGATGTGTTCTTTATCAATGAAGTAGAGGGCGCGCAGATCAGCGGAAAAGAGACGGCGGAAGATATCCTTGCATGGTTCCGGGAGCACCATCCGAAAGCACTTGTGGTGCTGACGCTGGGCGGCGCCGGTTCCTGCTGCATGAAGGATGGTCAGGTATACCGGCAGGAGGTTATTCCTGTGACAGCAGTGGACACCACGGCTGCGGGGGACACATTCACCGGATTTTTCATGCGGGCTTACCTGGGCGGGCAAACGATTCCGGAGGCGCTGGCGTTGGCGGCCCGGGCATCCTCTGTTACAGTATCCCGGCCTGGTGCAGCCGAATCCATTCCCGCTATGGCAGAGCTGGACGGCTGAACAGGGTAAACTATTGCACGGCGCACAGGGAGGGAGGCTTTCCTGTGCGCCTTTTCCTGCTTGCGCATGGGCAGAGAATCGGGTATACTATAGCTGTCGATTTATTATTTGTATTTGATGCGTTTGTTTCTTCGTCCGTTCCCGGCGGCCAAGAGACAACACGGAAAAGGGGAGCATATATATGGCACAGCAGCGCAGTGTGAAACTGTCCAGGATTGTTGATGAATTTTCCTTGGAGATTCTGCATAAGGGCAGCGATTATGACAGCGCATTGCTGACGATCGTGGACGTGAACCGTCCGGGGCTTCAGTATGCGGGGTTTTTTGAATATTTCGATCCCCGCCGCCTTCAGGTGGAAGGTAAGGCGGAACATACTTATCTGTCGTCTTTGCTGCCGGAGGAGCGCAGGAAGAGCTATTCCAATCTGTTTTCCTATGAAATTCCGGCGCTGGTTCTGTCCCGCGATATGGAACCTTCTGCAGAGTGTCTGGAAACAGCGCGTGAATATGAGCGCACTTTGCTGCGCACGCCTGAGACCACAGTTGTGTTCACCAGTCAGATGATCGATGCGCTAAACCGTTATTTGGCCCCCTGCATTACCCGCCACGGCGTACTGATGGAGATTTACGGCGAGGGTGTGCTGATTATGGGCGATTCCGGCGTCGGCAAAAGCGAAACGGCCATCGAGCTTGTCAAGCGCGGTCACCGGCTGATTGCCGACGATGCGGTGGAAATCAGCCGTGTTTCCGATGTGCTGACCGGTACGGCGCCGGAGCTGATCCGCCATTATATCGAACTGCGCGGCATTGGCGTGGTGGATGTGCGCCGTCTGTTCGGCATGAGCGCGGTCAAGGTGGAATCCCAGATTGATCTGGTGGTGAATCTGGAACAATGGAAAGAGGGCTTTGCCTATGACCGGCTGGGGCTGGACGATCAGACTGTTTCGATTTTGGGTGTCCAGCTGCCCACGTTGACCATTCCGGTGCAGCCCGGACGAAACCTGGCGGTGATTATCGAAGTCGCCGCTATGAACAATCGTCATAAAAAAATGGGATACAATGCGGCGCTGGAACTGACGACACAGCTCAGTCAGCATATGGAGCAGCAAAACGGTAAGGGAGAGTAATGGGGCAATGTCGAAGAAATACGTCGGAATCGATATCGGTGGTACGAATTTAAAAGCCGGCGTGGTGGATGAAACGGGTACATTGTTGTCTGCGGCAAAAACGCCATTGCAGTTTACTACGCCTGAGGCGTTTGTCGAAACATTGGCCGGCCTCTCCCGGCAGGCGGCAGAAGCGGCCGGGATTGGGGCGGAGGAGATTTGTGCCGTGGGCATGGGAGTGCCAGGCGAGGTGGACACGGAGCACGGTACGATCCTGTATACTTGTAATATCCCCCTCGCTGATCTGCCTGTCGGTGCGCTGTTCCGCCGGTATCTGGATGTGCCGGTTTATTTGGAAAACGACGCCAACTGCGCAGCCTTGGCAGAATATTGGGCCGGTGCGGGAAAGGGATGCCACAGTCTGATCGTGGTTACACTGGGCACCGGCGTCGGCGCGGGCATCGTGCTTGGCGGGAAGCTGCTGCGAGGAATCAACGGAACGGCGGGGGAGGCAGGCCATATGGTGGTGGAGCCGGATGGCGTGCCCTGTCGCTGCGGCCGCCGGGGCTGCTGGGAGCAATATGCTTCGGCCAATGCGCTCAAGCGCATAACGCGGGAAGCCATGGAACGCTGTCCGGACAGCGCACTTTGGGTACACTGTGCAGGAAAGCTGGAGCAGATCAGCGGCCGGAGTGCCTTTCAGGTGGCTCGGGAATGCGGTGATGAAACGGCGCAGGCAGTATGCCGGAGCTATGTGCGCTATCTGGCGCTGGGAGTGGTCAATCTGATCAACCTGTTCCAGCCGGACGTGTTGTGCATTGGCGGCGGTGTCAGTAATGAAGCAGATGAAGCGTTGCTGCACCCGCTGCAGCGCATCGTGCAACAGGAACGTTTCGGGCATGATCCGCGCCGCACGGCCAAAGTGGTCAAGGCGGAGCTGGGCAATGACGCTGGGCTGATTGGCGCGGCGCTGCTGGGCAGGATGGAAACCAAATAAGGATGGAGTGTTTTTATGGCTTGGGTCGAATCCTTTGATGCATTTGTACGAACACACCTGCCTGCTTTGCGGGTGGAGCAGGATGCCAAAATGGCACATTATACGTCGTTCCGTATTGGCGGCGGCGCGCGGCGTATGGCATTTCCTCGCACAGAAGAAGATGTGGAGCGGCTGCTGTCCTTTTGCAGGGAACATGAGGTGCCTTGCCTTGTCATCGGAAAAGGTACGAATCTGCTGATTTCCGATCAGGGACTGGATCAGCTGGTATTGAATATGCTGGAAATGAATGCGATCCGCGTAGAAGGCACGCGGGTGTATGTCCAGGCTGGTGCGCTGCTCTCCCACGTTGCCGTCGCAGCTCAGAAGGCTGGCTGTGCTGGTTTGGCGTTTGCCCACGGCATTCCTGGAAGTCTGGGCGGCGCTGTGGCCATGAATGCCGGAGCATACGGCGGTGAAATGCAGCAGGTAGTGGAATCGGTCACTGCACTGTTCCCCGACGGTCTGCGCACGCTGCGCGGCGAAGCGCTGCGCTTTGGATACCGGCACAGTGTGTTTACGGAGGAGAAGGGAGTCGTTCTCGCTGCGGTGCTTTCCCTGCAAAAAGGGGACAGTACGGAAATCCGTGCCGAAATGGACGATTTGATGGCCCGGCGAAGAGCCAGTCAGCCGTTGGAGTATCCCAGTGCCGGCAGTACTTTTAAGCGGCCGGAAGGTTATTTTGCTGGAACGATGATCGACCAATGCGGGTTGAAAGGCGCCGCTGTGGGTGGTGCGGAGGTTTCCGAAAAACATGCTGGATTCATCATCAATAAAGATCATGCCACCTTTGAGGATGTGGTGACGCTGATCGGTGTGGTGCAGGATACTGTGTTCCGGGAATTTGGCGTGGAACTGGAGCCTGAAGTGAAAATTATCAGCTGAGCATGTACAATGCCCTTTTATGAGCGATAAGAGAGTGAGAAACACTATGAAATTTTTGATTGTATCCGGGATGTCCGGTGCGGGAAAAAGCAAAGCCGCCTCCATTTTGGAAGATTTCGGCTTTTATTGTGTGGATAATATGCCCGTGGCGTTGATCCCCAATTTTGCAGAAATTTGTATGGCTAACCAGGGAAAATACGAAAAGGTGGCACTGGTGACGGACGTGCGCGGCGGAGAGACCTTCGACAAACTGTTTGAATCGCTGGGAAAACTGGAGCAGATGGGCTGTCCCTATGAAATCCTGTTTGTGGAAGCCAGCCCGGAAACCATTATCCACCGTTATAAAGAAACGCGCCGCATGCATCCGCTGGGCAACGGTTTCACCACCATTGAAGAGGCTGTGCGTTACGAGCGCCAGGTGCTCAAAACAGTGCGGGAGCGGGCGAATTATATTATTGATACCACGGCACTGTCCACGGCGAAACTGCGTGATACGCTGCGCAATCTGTTTGCCAGCGAAGAACCGGCCGCAAAGATGGCGGTGAATGTCATTTCCTTTGGCTACAAATACGGGATCCCGATTGAGGCGGATCTGGTGCTGGACGTGCGTTTTCTGCCCAATCCTTTTTACATTGACGAGCTGCGGCACAAGTGTGGGATGGATAAAGAAGTCTATGATTTTGTGTTTCAGTTTCAGCAGACGCAGGATTTTATGAAATATCTGGAACGGCTGATTGCTTTCCTTCTTCCGCTATATAACGAAGAAGGGAAAAGTGCATTGGTCATCGCCGTGGGCTGCACAGGCGGCCAGCACCGCAGTGTAGCGGTCACGCGGGCATTAGCGGAGTTTATCCGCCGCAAAGGGTATCAGGCGACAGAGAGCCACCGGGATATGACACGGGCCTGAACGGGTTCCGGGAGATGTGGGGAGGCATAGCATACGATGAAACAGCATAGCGCCGCTTTTAAGCCGCGGCGCGGCGGAATGGGACCTAAAATTGTTGCTCTGGGCGGCGGAACCGGACTTTCCACCATGCTGCGCGGCTTGAAAGAGTATACAAAAAATATTACGGCCATCGTTACCGTGACCGATGACGGCGGCGGCTCCGGCGTACTGCGTCAGGATCTGGGCATGCCGCCCCCCGGTGATATTCGGAACTGTCTTTTAGCTCTTGCCAACACCGAACCCGTGATGGGAGAATTGTTGGGGTATCGTTTTACGGAGGGAATCCTGAAGGGACAGAGCTTTGGCAATCTCTTTTTGGCGGCCCTCAATGAGATATCCCCATCCTTCGATGTGGCAGTGCGCCGCATGAGCGAAGTGCTGGCCATTACCGGGCGGGTGCTGCCGGTGACCAATGAAAATGTGGTGCTGGAAGCCGAGTTTGAAAATTGTGCTCAGGTGGTGGGGGAGTCGAAAATTTTTCAGTGCAAAAAACAGCAGGACTGCCGTATCCGCCGCGTGCGGCTGCAGCCCCGGCATCCTCAGGCGCTGCAGGAGAGTTTGGAGGCCATCCGTGCCGCGGATCTGATCTTGTTGGGGCCGGGAAGTCTGTACACCAGCATTATTCCCAATCTGCTGGTGGATGGCATTGTAGAGGAAATTACCCGGTCGGACGCACTGAAACTGTACATCTGCAATGTTATGACCCAGGAGGGGGAAACAGAGGGATACTCGGTCAGCGACCATATCCGGGCGCTGTTCCATCATGCTGATGATCATATTTTTGATTACTGCCTGACCAACTCGGCCGCCGTTCCAAAAGAGATCTGCGCGCGCTATGCCGCCGAGGGCGCGGCTCCCATTGTATGCGACCGCGAGGAGAGCGAAAAGCTGGGTGTCTCGGTTATTGAGCGGGAGGTGTCCCTGATCGGAGCCGATGGGAAAGTCAAGCATGACACCGCGGCATTGGCTCGGGAGATTTTTGCCGTTTACGCAGAATACGGTTCGATCCGCATTGCGGAGGATTCCTTTTGAGGCGTGTGCGCAGACAGAAAGCGAGGAACGATCATGTCATTTTCCGGCGAAGCCAAATCGGAGCTGTGCCGTGCGGCGCTGCAGCGGCAGTGCTGTGCCCGGGCGGAAGCTCATGGCGTGCTGTTGTTTTGCAATACCTTTCAAAGGGATAAGATCCGCATTGTCACAGAAAACCGGGCTTTTGCAGCCCGGCTCCCCAAGCTGTTTCACAAAGCCTTCGGGCTTGCGTTTGACCGTATGCCGGAGGGGGGCGAAGAAGGGGCCAAACTGACGTTTGAGATCTCGGAGCGGGACAAGCTGGCCGATATCGTCAATGTTTGCGGCTTTTCCATGGAGCAGAATCTGTCGCTGCACATCAATTTTGGATTGCTGGAAGAGGACTGCTGCCGCGTTTCCTTTTTGCGAGGCGTCTTTTTGGCAGGCGGCAGTGTAACGGATCCGGCCAAACGGTATCACATGGAGTTTGTGACCTCCCACTATAAAGTCAGCCGTGAACTGGAAGCGTTGCTGATCGACATGGGATTCGTCTCCCGTGAGACGACACGGGGCGGTAACTTTGTCACCTATTTCAAGCAGAGTGAGCACATTGAAGATCTGTTGACGCTGCTGGGTGCGCCGGTGGCGGCCATGGATATCATGTCGGCTAAAGTCGAAAAAAATCTGCGCAACGAAATGAACCGGCGCGTGAACTGCGATACGGCCAATGTGACAAAAGCCGTGGATGCGGCGCAGGAGCAGTTGGCGGCGATCCGGCGGCTGGAAGAGACAGGCCGGCTGGACACGCTTCCCCGGAAGCTGAAAGAGACGGCTGCCATGCGTGCGCGGTTTCCGGAGATGACGCTTTCGCAGCTGGCGGATAGTTTTGAGCCGCCGCTGACCAAATCCTGTCTGAACCACCGTCTGCGCAAGCTGACGGAGCTGGCAAAACAATCAGAACCGTAAAAGCGAAAGAGATCTGGATACAGCAAAGGAGAATGGAACGATGAACCGAGCAGAACGGGCAAATGCATATCACAACAGCGGTTACAATTGCTGTCAGGCAGTGGCAGCTGCGTTTTCTGATGTGACTGGACTCAGCGAGGCCCAGTCGCTGGCCATCGGCGGAGGATTTGGCGGCGGACTGCGCTGTGGGGAGATCTGCGGCGCAGTGTCGGGGGCGGTTATGGTGCTGGGCATGACGCATCCTTATACCGATTGTACCGATCTTGAGCGGAAACAGCAAATTGCCCATTTGACGAAAGAGTTCCACCGCCGGTTCAAAGCGGAGTTTGGCTGCGAGCGATGTTTGGATCTTTTGCAGGCCGACATTTCCGACACCGAGCGCTTCAAGGCGGCCAAAGCCTCCGGCGTAATGAAAAAGTGCCCGGTGCTGATTGCCGCTGCTGTAGAAATTGTGGAACAGATCCTGCGCGAAAAAACACGCTGAAAGAAAGGAGACGCCATGTCCTTTGCTCATTTGCATGTACATACGGAGTACAGTCTCCTGGATGGTGCCTGCCGGATCAGCGAACTGCCGAAACTGGTCAAGTCCATGGGGCAGACTGCGGTAGCGATCACGGATCACGGCGTGATGTATGGCGCCATTGATTTTTATCGCGCCTGTAAAGCCGAGGGGGTTAAGCCCATTATCGGCTGTGAGGTGTATGTTACGCCCGAAGGGCGTACCCGGTTTGACAAGATGCACGAATTTGACGCTGAATCCCGCCATCTGGTGCTGCTGTGTGAGAACGAGGAGGGCTACCGCAACCTTTCTTTTATGGTCAGTGCAGCGTTCACTGAGGGGTTTTATATCAAACCGCGCATTGATCTGGAGCTGCTTCGCGCTCATTCCAAAGGGCTGATCGCCCTTTCGGCATGCCTGGCCGGTGAGATCCCCCGCCGCCTCCGGGGCGGGGATTACGAGGGCGCCAAGCGCTATGCCCTGCAGATGAAGGAGTTGTTCGGTGCAGACAACTTTTTCCTTGAGCTGCAGGATCACGGGATCCGCGAGCAGGCGGCGGTGAATGCCGGCATCCTGCGCATTCACGATGAAACGGGCATCCCGCTGGTGGTCACCAATGACGCCCACTATCTGCGCAAGGAGGATGCATATAGCCATGATGTGTTGCTGTGTATCCAGACGGGGAAGACTCTGAACGACACCAACCGCATGAAATATGAGCCGCAGAACTTTTATCTTCGCTCCACAGAAGAGATGGCGGCGCTCTTTCCCACCCACCCGGAGGCCATTGAGAATACCGGACGGATTGCCGAGCGCTGCAACCTGGAGTTCACATTCGGAAAATATCATCTGCCGGAATTCCAGCTGCCGGAGGGGTATGATTCGGCGGCATATCTGCGTGAATTGTGCGGCAAAGGGTTTGCCGAGCGCTATCCTGACCGCCCGGAATGCCGCCAGCAGCTGGAATATGAACTGGACATGATCGAAAAAATGGGATTTACCGACTATTTCCTCATCGTGTCCGATTTTGTAAACTATGCCAAACATGCGGGGATCCCTGTGGGTCCCGGACGTGGCAGCGCAGCGGGAAGCATGGTATCCTATTGCCTGAATATTACAGAAATCGACCCACTGCAGTATAATTTATACTTTGAGCGCTTCCTGAACCCCGAGCGTGTGAGTATGCCCGATATTGATATGGATTTCGGCGATACCCGCCGGGGTGAAGTGGTGGATTACGTTCGCCGGAAATACGGCGATGACCATGTGGCACAGATCGTCACCTTCGGCACGATGGCAGCCCGCGGCGTGATTCGCGATGTGGGACGCGTGATGAACATTCCCTATGCCGAGGTGGATCAGATCGCCAAACAGGTACCGAACACGCTGCATATCACTCTCAACGATGCGCTGCGCCTGAGCAAGCCTTTGCGGGAGTTTTATGAGAGCGAACCGCGCTATAAAACGCTGATCGATACGGCTCAGGCACTGGAGGGAATGCCGCGGCATGCCTCCACCCATGCAGCCGGTGTAGTCATTACCCGCCGGCCGGTGTATGAATATGTTCCTCTGGCGAAAAACGATGAAGCAGTGGTGTGCCAGTATGTGATGACCACGCTGGAAGAGTTGGGCCTGCTTAAAATGGACTTTCTGGGCCTGCGCAACCTAACGGTGCTGGACGATGCGGTAAAAATGCTGCAGAAGCATCAACCGGAATTCCGGTTGGAAGAGATTCCGGAGGAAGATCCGGAAACCTATGAGATGCTCTCGCGGGGCCAGACCAGCGGCGTGTTTCAGATGGAATCGACGGGCATGACCGGTGTGTGTATTGGGCTGAAGCCGCAGAATATTGAAGACATCACAGCCATTATTGCCCTGTACCGCCCCGGTCCCATGGAATCCATTCCGCGCTTTATCGAATGCAAGCACCATCCGGAAAACATCACCTATCTGCATCCGTCTCTGCAGCCCATTCTAAGCAACACCTACGGCTGCATCGTTTATCAGGAGCAGGTCATTGAAATTTTCCGGAAACTGGCCGGCTATTCCCTGGGGCAGGCGGACATGGTTCGCCGGGCCATTTCCAAAAAAAAGGCCGCTCAGATCCAGCGGGAAAAAGAGGCGTTTCTGCACGGCGATGCGGAACGCGGTATCTGCGGCTGTGTCAACAATGGGATCCCAGAACAAACGGCCCAGGATATTTATCAGCAGATTTATGATTTTGCCAACTACGCCTTTAACAAGGCGCATGCGGTCAGCTATGCGGTGGTGGCCTATCAAACGGCTTACTTCAAGTGCCATTATACAAAAGAATACATGGCTGCCCTGCTGACCAGCGTGCTGGATAATTCCGACAAAATCGCCGAGTATATCAATGAATGCAGGGACTGCGGCATCCGCCTTCTGCCGCCGGACATTAATTACTCCGATGATACCTTCACCGTGGAGGACGGTGGGATCCGGTTCGGACTGGTGGCAATTAAAAACATTGGGCGCGGCTTTATCCGTGCGGTGATGAACGAGCGCAGGGAGCATGGGCGGTTTGCTTCCATGCAGAGTTTCTGTGAACGAATGTATGGTACGGAGATCAACAAGAGGGCGCTGGAAAATTTGATTTTGTCCGGCGCGTTTGATTCCACTGGTGCGCGCCGCTCGCAGCTGCACGCTGTTTATGAACGGGTGCTGGGTGGTGTGGTGGAGAGCCGGCGGCAGAACCTGGAGGGACAGATCGACTTTTTCGGCGGTTTTTCCGGGGAAGCAACGCCTGTTTCCGCCGAAATTCCGCTGCCCAATCTCGAGGAATTTTCTCCCGAAGAGCGTATGCGCCAAGAGAAGGAAACAACAGGGCTTTATCTTTCCGGCCATCCGATGGATGCCTATCACGAGCGTGCCAAGGCGGCGGGCGCGGTGCCGATTTTGTCCATTCTGGAAGATTGCGGCGATGAGAACGGGCCGGTTCGGTATGGGGATGGACAGTATGTGACCGTTGCGGGTGTGGTGACTTCCAGTAAAACGAAGACCACAAAGAATAATACACTAATGGCCTATGTCATGGTGGAGGATAGCAGCGCATCGATTGAGCTGCTGTGTTTTTCCAAAGTGCTTTCTGCCTCGGGCAGTTATCTGTCCGAGGGGAATGCGCTGCTGCTGCGGGGCCGTATTTCCCTGCGGGATGAAAAGACGCCTCAAATTATGTGTGACGAAGCCCTTCCATTGGACAGCACCATTTCTGCGGCGGCCAAACCAGCCCGGCAGGGACCAAAGGTACTGGAGGGCCGCCGGCTTGTTGTCAAGTGCCCTTCGATTGATGATCCTGTGATGCGGCATATTCAGCTGGTGCTGGAAATGTTCCCCGGCCCATCTCAGTTGATCATGGTGATGGCAGATACCGGAAAGCGGTATGGAGCAAAATGCCTGCTGCACCGCGCGCTGGTGGAGGAGCTGGAAGAAACGCTGGGCAAAGAGTGTGTTGTATTGCAGCAGTAAGGGATATATTGAAAAGGACGGGAACCGATGGCAAATCGGTTCCCGTCCTTTTGCTTGGCTTGGGCGAAATCAGGTTCCTTTTGGGTACTTTTTCAGCAACGCGTCAAGAATACTGTTATAAATTTCTTCTGCATGAGATTGAAAGTGTGCGCTGAGCTGTTCGGCCATCTCTTTTTTTGATACCATCAGGTCAAGATTCATGATGTTATCCACATCGTCGCTCAGGGAAAGGGTGACGGTATACGTCCCGTTGGGACGCTCGTTTACCATGGAACGGACCAATCCCTTTCGTTTCAGTTTTTGATTATATACGGCAATGTTTTTGTCGGCTTTGATGCGCACGGAGTATGGGATACTGCTCTCGCACACCTCGCTGTTGCGGATTCCGCGGGGCGTGGCGCAGTAGAGTCCATCCTCCGTCCGTTTCATGTGTTCGCTGTCCACCAGCTCATTCAGGCATTCGGAGAAAGAAAAATAATCCACGCCGTCGTCGCACAGCGCAAGATCCGTTAAGACGTCGATGCCAACCGGTTCGATTAGGCGGGAGGCGATATAGAGGATCAAAAATTTGATGTCCAGTTTGTCATGAATAAAGCCGATGCGGCCCATACTGCTCACTTCCTTGGTTTCATAATCCGCTTTGTGATTTCATTGTACCACATCTTTGCAAAAGCAACAAGGGTCCGTACAGCGAATGGGAACGGATTTTGGGGAGCGGCATACAATGAGCATGAAGGGAGATTTTCCTTCCATTACTTATAGGAGGATATATATATGTCTGAGAAGATCGTTCCCGGCCCTCTGCAGGATTGCTCTGCATCGATTCAGGAGGCCGTTTGTATCAATACGAAAAAAATCTTTGACAGCTGCCGCGATCAGGACTGTATTGAGGACCTGCGCTTTTACCCTGTCCAGTGCGGCCAGGACGTCATCAACAACGCTGTTTCGGTGAAAAACGCCAAAGCCGAACTGCTGCACGTGTACACAGACGTGGAGCCGATCAATTTCAACCGTGGATTCTATACTGTGGATCTGCGTTATTTTTACCGCGTGGTGCTGCAGGTCTGCTGCGGCTGCGGCCGGCCCACGGAAGTGGAAGGACTTTGTGTGTTTGACAAACGCGTGATCCTCTTCGGCAGCGAAGGCGGCGCGAAGGTATTTACCTCCGGCACCTGCATGAATTCCATGGATGCGGGCAGTATCGAAAAGAGCAACCTGCCCTGCGCCGTTGTCACTGCAGTAGACCCCATTGTACTGGATACCAAGCTGGTAGATGCCTGTGAGCGCCGTTGCTGCGACTGCGACATCTGCGAGATTCCCAGCTGTATCTGCGATTGCTTCCAGTCGGAGCTGTGCGGTGCGGATCAGGGCAAGCGCGTATTTATCACGTTGGGTCAGTTCTCCATTGTGCGGCTGGAGCGGGATACTCAGCTGCTGATCCCCAGCTACAGCTATTGTATGCCTGAAAAGGAATGCACCTGCGGCGGCGGTTGTGGCTGCGGCACAGATCCCTGCGAGCTGTTCCGCGGAATTGCTTTCCCGGTCAACGAATTTTTCCCGCCCAACGCGCTGGAGAAAAAGTGCGACTATGAGGGCGTCAAGTGCTGTTGCTGTTCGAAGCGGTAAGCTGAGTGCACAGCACCCGTCTATTTTACAGAATAAAGAAACGTGCGTTGCCGATTCCGATATGGCGGCGCGGAAAAAAGCCCGGCATATGCCGGGCTTTTTCTGCATCCGTCTCAGGCGGCCGGCATTCTTTCTGTCCAATGCCGTAGGGTGGAGCAGTATTTTGCGGCTCGGATCAAACGACTTTTTGTTTTGCGTTCTAAAAGAGGACAACCACCCATATAGTTTAGTATCCGTTACAAAGGAACTACGAAAGAAAAGGGGAGAGGCAAATGCGGGAGGAGCAGGAGGAGTTGTATCTGATACCGTACCGCCAGGCGGCGGAAGTACTGCCGGAACACCTTCGGCGCGCAGCTCTGGCTCGCTGCGCAGATGAACAGGCTGTGGCAGAGGAACTCCGGCTGCGTTCCGGGCAGAAGATGTCGCTGCTGGGGCCGGAAGGAGAGACATCGATTTCGGAAGAGCCGGTGACTGGACAGGATCTGCAGGCCGTGCTGGATCGGGCCACAGAGTTTTCAGCTTATCGCTGCGCCGGGAGTATCCGTCAGGGGTACGTTACGGTGCGCGGGGGTTGCCGGGTGGGAATCTGCGGCACAGCTGTGCTACGCGGCGGTGAGATCGCCACGGTGGGAGAGCTGTCGTCGCTCTCCATCCGTATTGCCCGGGCAGCGCTTGGGGTGGCAAAAGATGTGTATCCGAAACTGTGGAGCGAAGGCAGCTTTGAGAGTACGCTGATCCTGTCGCCGCCTGGCGGAGGGAAAACGACCCTGCTGCGGGATCTGATCCGCTGTTTATCAAAAGGATCGCAGACGCATCCGGCTCTCCGCGTGGCAGTGGTGGATGAGCGCGGAGAGATAGCTGCCGCCCGGGGCGGCTGTGCGCAATTCGATGTGGGGCCGCACACAGACATACTTACCGGAACCGAAAAGGCCGAAGGGATCTCCATGCTGCTGCGGGCTATGAATCCGCAAGTGATTGCTGTGGACGAGATTACGGCGCCGGAGGATATCCGCGCCATGACTGTGGCTGCCAACTGCGGTGTGGCCTTTCTGGCGACGGTGCATGGCCGGGATCTGGACGAGCTGCGCCGGCGGAAGCTCTGCCGGGAGCTTTTGGATACAGAGCTGTTTCACCAATTTATTGTTCTGGAGGGCCGCGGCAGTGCACGTACAAGCCGGGTGGAACGATGCTGAAGCTGTGGGGAGCGGGGCTGATTGTCCTTTCGCCGGTACTGTTGGCCCTGTCCCGTTGGGCAAAGCACTGGCAGGAAGACCGGCTCCTGGAAGCGTTTCTCGAGGCGCTGGATGGCTGCATGGGGTCCATACGCTGTGAACACACTGCGTTGCCTGTGTTGTCAACGCATATGGCACAGCAGGGGCCGGTATTACTGCGCTCTTTCTGGCGGCAGCTGTGTCATGCAATGGAAGAACGGGACGCGGAACCGGTCCGGCTCTGGAGGCAGGAGCTGGATCATGTCGGCCTTCCGGAGGCGGCGCAGCGGATTTTAGAGCCGTTTCCGGCGGCGCTGCGCTCTTACGATACTGAACAGGTGCTGCATGCGCTGGAGCGGATGGCCGTGGCACTGGAAGAGTACCGGAACAAAGAGGCCGGTTCCTTCCGCAGAGATTTCAAAACGCATACGGGTCTGCAAGCTTCAGCGGCTTTGCTGCTGCTTATTTTATTGTTTTAGAGGGATAATGCATGGATATCGATCTCATTTTTAAAATTGCGGCCATCGGCATCATTGTGGCGGTACTCAATCAGCTGCTGGTGCGTTCGGGCCGGGAAGAGCAGGCTTTAATGGTTACACTGGCGGCGCTGATCATTGTCATGATGGTGATGGTACAGCAGATCAGCGACCTGTTTGCGCTGACCAAAAGCCTGTTCAATCTGTAATGGTATGGAGCTGCTTGTGAAGCTCCTGGCACTGTGTGTCTTGGGAGCGGTATTTGCCCTGCTGCTCAGGGAGGAAAAGCAGGTTTTGGCCATTTTTGTCATTTTCGCCCTGGTACTGGCGGCGATCCCGCTTTTGTGGGAAGCATTGGTAGAGGTGTTTTCCTTTTTCCAACGGCTGATCACGCTTTCCGGCCTGTCAGAAAAAGTGTTTTCGCCCATGTTGAAAGTGGTGGGAATTGCCGCTGTGACTAAAGTGGGGACGAGCCTTTGTAAGGAAGCCGAATCGGATACGGCGGCAGCACTGCTGGAGATGGGAGGAACCTGCTGCGCGCTGCTGGCGGCCCTGCCACTGATGAGTCAGGTTCTGGATTTGCTGGTGGAAATCATTTGATGAGGAGGCGGGATAAAGATGCTGCGACGACGAGTAACTTCTTTGCTGTGCCTTTTCCTGCTGTGTCTGCTGGCAATACCCTGCGCGTATGGTGCAGAGGCGGAAACGGAGCAGGGCGTGGCGCTGGATACCCTGATGGACGCTTTGCCGCACCAGACACAGTCTGTTTTGGAGGATTCCGACATAGCCTCCGGCGATATCAGCGCAGGGTTTGCCTCGTTGTTGGAGCAGGGCAAAGGACAGATACAGCGCCTGTTCCGTCAGGCGTTGGGCGGCGGTGCGGCATTGCTGCTGATTGTGCTGTTGTGCGATGGAGCACAGCTGCTGTATTTCAAGGAAAAAGACAGCAAGCTTCTGCAGTGTACGGCCATGACGGGGGCATTGGCAATTGTGCTCCTCAGTGCGGGCAGCATTGATCAGATGATTGGCCTGGGTGTGGAAACAATCCACACAATGAACGATTTTTCCAAAACGCTGCTTCCCCTGATGGGAGCGGCCTGCGCGGCGTCGGGCGGCGTAACAGCTGCGGCGGTGCGCGAGGCGGCCACATCTTTGTTTGCTGATCTTTTAATTACCTGTATCGACACCCTTTTAGTGCCACTGGTATATATTTATATTGGCGCTATTACCGCCAATGCAGTGTTGCACCAGCACAGCCTGGAGGCAATAGCTGCGGCGATCCGGAAAGTTATCACTTGGGCGCTGACGATTCTGCTGACTGCTTTTACGGCCTATCTCACCATCAGCGGCGCCGTTTCCGGTACGGCGGACGCGGCAGCGCTCAAGGCGGCAAAGTTTGCCATATCCGGCACGGTGCCGGTGGTGGGCGGCATTTTGTCTGATGCGGCTTCTACAATCCTGGTGGGGGCATCTATTTTGAAAAATGCGATTGGCGTGTTTGGCACGTTGGCGGTGTTTGCTTTGTGTCTGACCCCGTTTCTGCAGATCGGGATGCAGTATCTGATGTACAAAGTGACCGCGTTTTTGGCAGAACTGGTGGATGAAACAGGGCTTTCCCGCTTTATGAGCGAGATTGGCGGCGCTTTTGGCATGATTCTCGGTATGACAGGAGCATGTGCGCTGCTGTTGATTATTTCCATGATCACTTCGATTTCGGCGGTGATGCCTGTATGAATTTTTTGACGAGTTGGCTGCTTTCTGTCATCGGCACAGCGCTCTTGGTGGCACTGGCGGAAGCGCTGATCCCGGATACCAAGGTACGGGAGGCAGGGCGGTTGGTGGGAGGGCTGCTTTTACTGGTGGCTCTGCTGGGACCGCTGATCCATCTGCGCGGCGCAGAACTGGATTTTTCCGTTTCAGAGCATTTGGCGGAGACGGCGCAAAAAGAGGAGGAATACCGTAATGCGCAAAACGATACGTTTTCCTTGCTCATAAAAGAGCGATGCGAGGCATATATTGAAGCGGCAGCGCAGGAAATGGGGCTGGAGGTCCATACCCGGGTTGCCCTGCAGGAATCGGAGGAGGGCATCCCACAGCCGTCAGAGGTCTGGCTGGATATTCCCTATCACGCTTCGCTTTCCGCGCAGATTACACAAGAGCTTGGGATTGCCGAGCAATACCAGAGCTGGGGTACCAAGGAAATGGGGTGAGAACCATTTTGGACAAAAAGATACTGCCGCTGGCAAAACCGATGGAGTTGATCTCAAAATACCGCTTCGTGCTGCTGATAGCGGCAGTGGGGATTTTACTGATGCTGATGCCTTCATTCGGCGGTGAAAAGGGACAAGATGCCCGCACTGCGCAGCTGCAAAATGCTGCGGACTTTTCAGTGGAACAGACACAGAAAGAGCTTGAGGAAATCTTATCCGATATCGACGGTGTGGGGCGTGTGCGCGTTATGCTGACGGTAGCCTCCGGCATACAGCGCGTGTATCAAAGCGACCGGGAGATCTCCTACAGCGGTCTGGCCAGTACACCGGAGGACTATACCAGCACTACGCAGACTGTACTGCTGGACCGCAGCGGCAGCGGAGACGAAGCGCTGCAGACGCAGGAGCTCTATCCGCCTTATGTGGGGGCGCTGGTGGTATGCGACGGTGCTGGCAATTCAGGTACAGTGCTGAAAGTAAAAGAGGCTGTGTCTGTGCTGACAGGGCTTGGAAGCGATTGTATTTCCGTTGCCAGGCGGACGGAATCTTAAAAAATTCTTATATGAGGTGAAAAGGACCATGAATAAAAAAATGAAACGCAATCTGATGATCTTGACGGTGGTGCTGTTTGTCAGCGCGGCGGCATACCTGAACTGGAATTATTCACAAAGCGCGGCGAATGTAGGCAAAATTCTTGGAGAGTCCGCACTGGTGAGCGGCACAGCGGATGGATCATCCCTGGAGGAAGACGCTTCCGGAGAGGATCAGGAAGCCTTTGGGGCAAAAAAGAATTATTTTGACACAGCGCGTCTCAACCGCCAGGAATCCAGAGACAGCGCGCTCAGCCTGCTCAAGGAGGCTGCGGCGGATGAAAAGGCAGATCAAGCGGCAATCGATGAAGCCAACCGGGAGATTCAGCAGATTGCCCAGAACACCACGACGGAGGCCACCATTGAAAATCTGGTGATGGCCAAAGGTTACAGCGACTGTGTGGCGTTTGTCAATAAGGAAAGTGTCAGCGTGGTGATTGCCGGCACAGGAGAGGGGCTGCAGAATTCTGATATCGCCAAGGTTACGGACATTGTCATGGAAGAAACCGGGCTGACGGCTGATAAAATCAAGATCATGGAGGCAAATTAAGGATTGTTTTTTACGCCCGATGATGGTACAATACATACAAATACTGTTTGAAGGGGCGTGCACGACTGTGGGCGATACCAAGAAGGAATATGTGGTCTGTCCGGATGAGATGGGCAGCATCAATATATCGGAAGACGTTGTGGCAGCTATTGCAGTGTCTGCTGCGCTGGAAGTGGACGGTGTGGGTGAGCTGGATGCCGGAAGCGCCGGCCGCCGCGGCAAGAAGAGCAGTGCTGTCAAAGGCGTCAAACTGACCATCGGCGATGGCAGTGTGATTGTGGATCTGCAGATCACTGTGAAATACGGCGTGCCGATTCCACAGGTGGCGCAGAATGTGCAGGAAGCGGTCACGAATGCGGTGGAATCCATGACAGAGCTTAAGGTGTGCCAGGTGAATGTGCGCATCAGCGGCGTTACATTCGGCGAAAACGCAGCTTCCGCCCAGTAAGAAGAAGTGCTGCAAACGAGGCGGGGAAACTCCTCCGCCTCGTTTGTGCTCCAAAGATACGAGAAAAAGATCGAAATAGATAAGGATGTTTTAAGTATGGTTCGTTCAACTGCACGGGAAATCGCGGTTCGTTTGTCTTATGAACTCAGCTTCACCGACCTCAGGGCCGAAGCACTGCTGGATCAAACGCTGACCCCCGATTATTTTAGAAATCTGGTCCAGGAAGATGCGTTGTATGCCGAACTTCCCGGCGAAAAGCAGTCTGCTTATATTCGTAAATTGGTCTGCGGCGTGGCGGAGCACGGTGCGGAGCTGGATTCCTATATTGAAAAGTATGCAGTGGGCTGGAAGTTTGAGCGCATTCCTCTGGTAGCGTCTGCAATCATGCGCGTGGCTATGTATGAGATTCTCTATATGCCGGAAATACCCAATGCTGCGGCGATTAACGAAGCGGTGGAAATTGCCAAGAAATATGAGGATGAAAAGGTTGTTGCCTTTCTGAATGGGATTCTCGGCAGTTTTGTACGGCAGGAGTGCGGGGAGTGAGCCGGAATGGCATTGTGTGTGGGATTTGATACCAGTAACTATACAACCTCGGCCGCCTGGTGGGACGGCCGCGAAGGGCGGAACGAAAGCCGTATCCTGGATGTGCCGCAGGGCGCGTTGGGGCTGCGGCAGAGCGACGCCCTTTTTTTGCACGTCCGACGCCTTCCTGAAGTTGTGGCGCGGCTTTTAACGGATCGGGACGATCTGCATCAGGCAAAAGTGGTGGCAGCCAGCAGCCGTCCGCGCGCAGCGGAGGACTCTTATATGCCCTGTTTTCTTGCTGGCGTCTGTGAAGCGAAAACCCTTGCTAGTGTTTTGGGCGCAGAGTATATGGAGTTTTCGCATCAACAGGGCCATCTGGCGGCAGCGGCTTGGTCTGCCGGGCGGGAAGATTTGCTGGATCAGCCGTTTCTTGCCTGGCATCTTTCCGGCGGCACTACAGAACTTTTACTGGTGCAGCCCAAAAACGGGGTGCCTTATGCGGAAAAAATCGGCGGCACCACGGATATTTCTGCCGGGCAGCTGCTGGATCGTACTGGCGTTTTGCTGGGCCTGCCGTTTCCTGCGGGAAAATATGTGGACGAGCTTTATTATCGGGCAGATAGTACGTCGTCTTTTCGTGTGAAAGTGAATGAATTGTACTTTTCGCTTTCCGGAGTGGAAAACAAAGTGAAATCACTGCGGGAAATGGGAGAAACAGAAGCGAACATTGCCCGCTTTGCGGTGGATACTGTGGTTGGGGCAGTCTATCGGGTCACGAATGCTGCTAAAAAAATGTATCCTGGATTGCCGGTGCTCTGTTCCGGTGGTGTGGCGTCGAATTCTGTGCTCCGCTCTGTATTGCAGGATACGGTGTTTGCATTGCCGGAGTATTCGCGGGACAATGCGATGGGCATTGCCGTTTTGGCGCGCCGCGTTTGGGAAAGCCGGGAGGCGCAGCGATGAGCGGAAGTGAAAAACACATTTTTGGGGTGGCTGAGGTCAATCAGTTCATCAAAACCATGCTGGACGGCGTGCCGGCTCTGCAGGACCTTTATGTGCGCGGCGAGTTGTCCAATTATAAAATTTACCCTTCCGGGCATCACTATTTTACATTGAAAGATCCGGAGGGAGTACTGCGCTGCGTCATGTTCCGTTCCAGTGCCGCGCATCTTCGCTTTCGGCTGGAAAACGGTATGAAGGTGATCGTGCGGGGACGGATTACGGCATTTGTGCGGGACGGACAGTATCAGCTCTACTGCGATGCCGTTACACCGGAAGGCGCAGGCGACTTGGCCGTGGCTTTCGAACAGCTCAAGGCGCGGCTGTATCAGGAAGGCCTGTTTGATGCGTCCCATAAAAAACCGCTGCCCCCGTTTCCGCAGCGTATCGCCATCATTACCTCTGGGTCCGGAGCTGCGGTACACGATATGCTCCGGATTCTTCGCCGGCGTTATCCAATTTGCAAAGTGATTGTTTTGCCGGTGCGCGTGCAGGGCGTTGAAGCGGCTCCGGAGATTGTAGGCGCGATTCGCTATGCCAACCGCTGGAGGGTGGCGGACCTGATTATCACAGGCCGGGGCGGCGGTTCCATGGAAGACTTGTGGGCCTTTAATGACGAGCGGGTGGCCCGCGCCATTTATGAATCGGAGCTTCCGGTGATTTCCGCTGTGGGACATGAACCGGATGTGACCATTTCCGATTTTGTAGCGGATGTGCGGGCGTCCACGCCGTCCAATGCGGCGGAGATCGCTGTGCCGGATGCTGTGGAGCTGGCGGCGCAGCTGTCCGGTGCCCGTGCCCACATGCTCCAAGTGCTCCGGCAGAGCCTGCAGCTGCGGCGGCAGACCTTGCAAACGTTTTCCGAAAGCCGTATTCTGCGGAATCCTGCTGCTGCGGTGCAGGATAAACGCATGGAACTGGACCTGCTCCACCGGAAGCTTACGGGCCTGGCGCAGGCTGACCTGGCCCGCCGGCGTCAGCAGTTTGCTGCGCTGGCAGCATCGTTGGATGCACTCAGCCCATTGAAAGTTTTGGGAAGGGGCTACTCTGTGGCAAAGGACACAACGGGACAGCTTTTGAGAAGTATAGAACAGACAGAGGTGGGACAGGCAATCACCGTCACTTTGGGCGACGGCAGCCTGGACTGCACCGTCGATGGCATCCGGAAGGGAGAGAAGGCATAAAAATGGCAGAAAAAAAACTGAGTTTTGAGCAATCCATTGAGCGTTTGCAGGAGATTGTGGCCGTTTTGGAAAAAGGCGACGCGCCCCTGGCGGATTCTTTGAAACTGTTTGAAGAGGGAACCAGGCTGGTATCTTCCTGTACAGATCTGCTGGGTAAAGCGGAGCAGAAAGTGGTCCGGCTGGTCAAAAGCGCCGACGGAACGCCGCGGGAAGAGCCGTTTGACAGCGGGGAGGAAGCATAAATGGCGGATATGTTTGCTCAGGAAATGGAAATGGCGCGAGCCATGGTGGAAGCGCGCTTGGCAGAATATTTTACGGACAGCGGACTGGAAGAGGCCATGC
>OIWN01001214.1_pt1 | contig 20866 bp, 23 predicted proteins | sample 1587591 | NCBI WGS metagenome assembly OIWN01 (sample SAMEA3888901, study PRJEB22519) | human gut metagenome | biome: human gut; feature: human-associated habitat; material: faeces | place: Denmark | collected 2010 | reverse complement strand
TGGCGCGCCTTTGGTGACTTTCCCCGCGACGGGAAAGTCACCCGGGGTGGAGGGGCGGAGCGCCCTCCTCATAGGGAGGAGCGCAGAGGAGGGGCCGCACCTCTGGTGCACCCCTCCTCGCATCGTCAAGCTGGGAGACGCTGCCGCTCTCCCAGTAAAAAATTATCCAAACAACTCGGTCCAGATCTCCGGCATCAGCGGGTCCTCGGTCAGGACGACCTCCTTGCCGAAGTCCTCCGCCGTCTCGCCGTCCCGCAGGCAGCGCGCCACCACCACCAGCCGCGCATCGGCAAACTCGTAGCTGCAGGTGGAAAAGGTCAGAAGCTTGTCGTCCGCGGTCAGCTCGACGCCGGTGTCCAGCATCGAGCGCTTTTCAATCTGCGCGATGTACGCCTCCTTCGCGTCCTGGGTGCTGAATTTCAGATAGTTGATGTAGTCAAAAATCTCCCCGTGCTCCGGGCGGGTCGCCGCCAGGTAGACTGCCGCTACGGCATACTCGTATTTCTGGTAGAGGGTGTTGACCTGGATGACCGGGTTTTCCGCCACAAATTCCGGGGCGCGGAAGTTGGTCAGGACGTTGAACATCGAGCGGTCGCTGGTGATGTTGTGTCCGTACAGGATGGTGTTGTCGTCGCTGAGATCCGGCGAGTTGCGCTCGTCCAAAAAAACCTGGCCGTGATTGTCCTCCTCGCCGTAAAAGTTGTGGGTCAGGTAATACTCGTTGTCCCGCTGCATCACCGGCGTGCTCAACAGGCCGTTGCCGATGTTGACCCAGCCGACGATGTCGCTGTTGAGCTCATACAGCGACCGGTACTCCGGCAGCATGGTCATCCCATCGGGGGATTGTGCGCCAGCATCGGAGGCGGTATTCTGTTGACTGCCGCTTGCTCCCGGCACCAGCTCCTGCCCGGAGCTGTCCGCGCTCAAGGAGCCCTGATGATAGAGCTGCTGCAGTTCCTGCTGGGTCTGGCTGCTGTCGTAGGACTCCATTGCCCACAACAGTACATGGATGGATGACGCCACCGCTACCCCCAGAAAGAAGACAATCAGCCCGATCCGCACTGGTTTTGAAATCCCCTTCATCTTCCCCTGCTTTCTCCCCACGTTAAAAAAATGCTGTCAGCGACGCGGGACCTGATATTTTTCCCTGTTGTCCTGCCGCAGCGATTCTCCTCATCGCTGCGTTTTTTTCTTTACCTCCGCCTTTGCCATCGCGTCCACTGCCTTTAAGATCAGGCTGAGCGCATGGGAGGAGGCCAGATAGCGGATGGTCTCCCGCGCATCCTGGTCGCGGCGGTTGACCTGCAGCATGAAGACCCTGCTCATCTCCGGGCTGTCCACCCCGATGTAGACAAGGCCGACCTCTTTGCCCTCCGATGGCTCCGGCCCGGCGTTTCCGGTGACCGAGATGCCGATCTCGGCGCCGGACAGTCTGCGCACACCGGCGGCCATCTCGCGGGCAGTTTCCTCCGACACCGCGCCGAAGGTGTCCAGCGTCTGCTGGCTAACCCCCAGCAGCTGGTGCTTCATCCGGTTGGAGTAGGTGACCACACCGCACTCAAACACCTCGGAGGCGCCGCTGACATCGGTCAGGCGCTTGGCCACATAGCCGCCGGTGCAGCTCTCGGCCACCGCGACGTGCAAACCGTTTACCTTGAGTGCATGCACCGCCGCTGTCTGCAGATCGCCCACGTCGATGCCGTACAGGTAGCCGCCGACCTGCTCCTTGATCTTTTCCATCACCGGCTGCAGCAGCGCCTCGGCGTCCTCGCCGTTCTGGACCCGGGCGGTCACCCGCAGCTGAACCTCTCCGGTCTTGGCGTAGGGCGCGACGGTGGGGTTGAGGCTGTGCTCCATCAGGTCGCGCAGCAAACTTTCCAGCATCGATTCCCCGATGCCGAAAAAGTGCATCGTGTGGGAGACAAGCCGGGTATCGCTGTCCTTGAGCAGGAACGGCTTGACGCTCTCCTCAAACATCGGCTTCATCTCCCGAGGCGGGCCGGGCAGCATGATGGCGGTCTTGCCCTGCTGCTCGCCGGTGCCCTCGATGGCGCAGCCGGGAGCCGTGCCGTTGTTGTTCGGGAAGATGATGCAGCCCTGCGGCATCATCGCCTGCTTTTTGTTGTTTTCGGTCATCGGGCGGTTCTGGCGCAGGAAGTGGCACTCGATGCGGTGCAGCGACTCCTGATCCATCACCAGCTCCCGGCCAAAAAAGGCGGCGATCGTCTCCTTGCTCAGATCGTCATAGGTGGGGCCGAGACCGCCGGTGGTGATGACGATGTCCGCCCGCGAAAAAGCAAGCTCCAGCGCCTCCCGCAGGCGCTGAGGGTTATCTCCTACCACGCTCTGGTGATAGACGTTGATCCCCAGTCCCGCCAGCTCCTTGGCGATGTAGGCGGCGTTGGTGTTGACGATGTCTCCCATCAAAATTTCTGTCCCGATGCAGAGGATCTCTGCGCTGCGCTGTCTCATGGTGTCCATTCCCTCCGAACCAAAATATTCTAAGTTTATCATACCTCTTATTTGTTAATTTTTCTTGTGTTTCCCTCTAACTTTTGAGGAACCCTTGCAAGCAGGGCGCTGCTCACACATGTAGAATTATAGCACATTCCCCGCCGCGAAGAAAGCCCCACCCGCCTATTTGGCTGCATTTCCCTGCCCGCTTTCCTTTTTGTGGAGGCGCGAAAACAGATTTTGCCGAAAATGTGCGCAAACCACTTGCGGAAGGGGCAGCAAACGTGGTATATTTTTCTTTATACTCGATACATTTGTTTCCCCTAAAAATACATTTCCCCGAAAGGAGTCCCCCTATGGTCAACGAAGAAAAATATCTGCTGGTTGCCGAAAGCATCGCGCCGGAAATCTTTAAAAAGGTACTGGAGGTCAAAAAATATATCGCCACCGGCAAGGCCGCAAACTCCTCGGAGGCGGTGCGGCTGGCCAACATCTCGCGCAGCGCCTTTTATAAATACAAGGACCGCGTGATGGAATACAATTCCCGCGAATCCAACGCCATCGTCACCTTCTACATGACCATGGAGGACGTGCCGGGCGTGCTCTCCTCGGTCATCAACCATCTGGCCGAATACGGCGCCAACATCCTGACCATCAATCAGAACATCCCCTCGGACGGGGTGGCCGCCGTCACCATATCGATCCGCATGACCGATGTGACGCTGGAGGAGGAGCAGCTGCTCCAGCGCCTGTGCCAGCTGCGCGGCGTAGTGCGCGTCAGCCGCGCAGGCTGAGCCTGCACCCGATTCACGTATTGGCTGGGTGGGAGCCTTGGCTTTTACCTCGCGGGACCCAGTTCCTGCAAAATAAAGTTTTCGCCAGCCTTTTTCAAAAGGCTGTGGTTTCCAAAGGCAAAGCCTTTGGTCGCTAAGTCACGCTTATGCTTTGCTGAAAAATTGGCCTTGTGTTGCGTGACCCGAAGTTGAACTGCGTTCAACTTCCCGGGCTTGTACGGGGGCTTTTGCAAGAGAAAAGCCCCCAGCAAACTGCCGTCACGCACCTCCCAGCCAAACCTTCCGGTGGACGGTTTGGCGTCCGTGGGCCCTCCGTCTCTGTGAGCTGCAACCCTCTGCGAAACAGCGAAGCGCCTTTCGCTCCCCCCGAGAGACCGCAATTCTCTCTCCCCGCAACTTCCCCTGATAAAAATTCCCCAGATAGACTTTGATAGTAAGGAGCATCTCCCCATGAAACAGATCGCCGTTTTAGGCTGCGGCACCGTCGGTTCCGGCGTTGTCGAGGTCTTTTATAAAAACCGGGACAGCATCGAGCGCAAGGCCGGCTGCCCGCTGGACATCAAATGGATTTACCTGCGCCGCCCTCACCCCGAGCTGCCCTGGCAGGATAAGCTCTGCTTTGACTTTGACCAGATCGTCAGCGACCCGCAGGTGCAGATCGTCGTCGAGGTAATGGGCGGGCTCGACCCGGCCTACCGCTTTGTCAAACGCTGCCTGCAATGCGGCAAGAGCGTCGTCACCGCCAACAAGGAGCTGATCGCCCAGAAGGGCGCCGAGCTGCTTCAGCTGGCCCACGAAAACGGGGTCAAGCTGCTGTTTGAGGCAAGCGTCGGCGGCGGCATCCCCATCATCCGGCCGCTGCACCAGTGTCTGGGCGCCAACGAGATCGACAACATCGAGGGCATCCTCAACGGCACCACCAACTTTATCCTCACCAAGATGCGCCGCGAGCACAGCTCATTCTCCGAGGCACTGGAGCAGGCGCAGGCGCTCGGCTACGCTGAGAGCGACCCCACCGCCGACATCGATGGCATCGACGCCTGCCGCAAAATCTGCATCCTGGCTTCGCTGGCCTACGGCAGGCAGATCTACCCGGAGGCGGTCCACTGCGAGGGCATCGGCAAGCTGACACCGGAGGACACCGAATACGCCGAGGACTGGGGCGGAGTCATCAAACTGATCGCCAAGGCCAGCCGCAGCCAGGACGGACAGACTGTCTCGATGCTGGTGGCGCCGATGTTTGTACCTCAGGACAGCCAGCTGGCCGGCATCGACGACGTCTTTAACGGGATTCTGGTGGACGGCGACGCCACCGGCGAGGTGCTCTTTTACGGCAAGGGCGCGGGCAAGCTGCCCACCGCCTCCGCTGTCATCACCGACGTCATCGACTGCGCAAAACCGCTGGGCGGCGACACCCTGTTCTGGAAGGACAGCACCCCCGAGCAGTGCCGGCAGTTTATGACCGACTGGCGGCAGACCCCTTCCCGCTTTTATCTGCGCCTGGCGCTGCAGTACCGCCAGCAGCTGGCACTGATCGATGAGCTGTTTGCCTCCCCTGTCCTGCTGGCCCGCAAAGGCGCGCCCGACACCGAGGCTGCCTTTGTCACCGGGGAGCTCACCCCCATGCGGCTGGAGGCGCTTTTGGAGCAGCTGCAAAAAGAAAAGATCGAGGTGCTGGGCAGGCTTTTTGTGCTGTAGTTCCTTTTTTCTTTTCTCTTTCCCGGCAGGAGCGCGGGATCTTCTTTCTTCTCGGGCTGTTGCGGGTTGTTCCTTTTTCCCTTTTTTCACATAGAATGTGTTATCAGCATCCGCTGACTTTCGCCCTGTAAAGCGGCAGCATATCGCACAAAATCTTCTGCCCATCCCGCTTATTTTTACTTTGAAAAGTAGGTTTTGAGACGAAAAGAGTGCTGCTGCTTGCAGTGATTCCATTTTTTGTATTATAATCAAACAAACAGGTTGATACGGAGGGAACGTTATGAGCTTAATTGTACAGAAATTTGGTGGAACCTCTGTCGCCAATGTGGAGCGCGTACGCCATGTTGCCCAGATCATCACCAATACATACGACCAGGGGAATTCGGTCATCGCGGTCGTCTCCGCCCAGGGCGACACCACCGACGAGCTGATCGCCAAGGCGGCTGAGATCACCGACAAGCCGTCCAGCCGCGAGATGGATGTGCTGCTCTCCACCGGCGAGCAGATCTCGATGTCCCTGCTGGCGATGGCCATCGAGCAGATGGGCTATCCGGTCATCTCGCTGACCGGCTGGCAGGCGGGCTTTTTGACCGAGTCCACCCACCGCAACGCCCGCATCAAAAAGATCAACACCGAGCGCCTGCAGAACGAGCTGGACAAGAAGAACATCGTCATCGTCGCAGGCTTCCAGGGCATCAACCGCTACGACGACATCACCACCCTCGGCCGCGGCGGCAGCGACACCAGCGCGGTGGCCATTGCAGCGGCGATGAAGGCGGACAAATGTGAAATTTACACCGACGTGGACGGCGTCTACACCACCGACCCACGCATTGTGCCGCACGCGCACAAGCTGGACGAGATCACCTACGACGAGATGCTGGAGCTGGCCACCTGCGGCGCCAACGTCCTGCACAACCGGTCGGTGGAGATGGCCAAAAAATATTCTGTAAAATTGGAAGTACGCTCGAGCATCCACAGCGATGTGCCGGGCACCGAAGTCAAGGAGGTTTGCAAAGTGGAAAAAATGCTGATTAAGGGCGTCGCGATGGACAACGACGTTGTTCGAGTTTCTGTCATTGAGGTTCCGGACCGTCCGGGCGTTGCCTTTAAGCTGTTCTCCTCGCTGGCGGCCAGCAAGATCAATGTCGACATCATCCTGCAGTCGATCGGCCGCGACGGCACCAAGGACATCAGCTTTACCGTAGCCACCGCCCACAAGGACGAAGCGATGCAGATCGCCGAAGAATTCTGCCAGACCGTAGGTGCAAAAAAGGTCACTGCCAAGGACAATCTTTCCAAAGTTTCGATCGTCGGTTCGGGCATGCTCTCCAATCCGGGCGTCGCCGCCACCATGTTCGAGGCGCTGGGCGAAAACAACATCAACATCAGCATGATCTCCACCAGCGAGATCAAGATCTCGGTGCTGATCGACCAGGACCAGGGCAAAAAGGCGGTCAATGCCATCCACGACGCGTTTTCTCTGTAGAATCCAGCCGTGGTTTCACGATTGCAAAAACGGCAGGGAGAAACTTCTTTGGCAAAGAAGTTTCTCCATGTTTTTTTATCCGCAGCAGCTTTTCCTCCGCAAAAAAAGGGAAAGCAAATCTGATATTACAGGCAGATTTATACGGACAGTTTAAATTTAAAAGGAGGTAGACACCATGCCGCTTCATCATGCAGGAACACAAATTCTGAAAACCAAACGCCTTGTGCTGCGCCCTTTTTCTCTGGACGACGCGCAGGCAATGTATGACAACTGGGCCAGCGACCCGCAGGTCACCCGCTTTATGAACTGGTCCACCCATGAAAGCATCGAGGTCACCCGCACCATTCTGGCCGAGTGGGTACCGCAGTATCAGGACCCGTCCTACTATCACTGGTGCATCACCCTGGACGGCGAGCCGGTCGGGGCCATCGCGGTACTGAACATCCAGGAGCGAAGCATGGCGGGCGAACTGGGCTACAACATCGGCCGGAAATGGTGGCGGCAGGGCATCACCAGCGAGGCGGCGCAGGCGGTGCTGGACTTTGCCTTCGGGGTGGTGGGGTTCCACCGCATCGAGGCAATCCACGCGGTCGCCAACCCCGGCTCGGGCGGCGTCATGAAAAAGTGCGGGATGCGCTATGAGGGTTCCCCCCGCCAGAAGTATCTCAGCAGCTGCGGCGTCTTTGAGGACTGCGACCAGTACGCCATCCTCAGGGAGGACTGGGCGCAGCCCGGCCCCAAAGGTGAAAAACCTAAGCTTTGATCTCGCGGCACCCAGCCTTTACAAAAACAAAGTTTTCGTCCACCTTTTTCAAGCGGCATGATGCCGCGCCCAATTCACGGCAGGCTGAGCCTGCACCCAATTCACGTATTGGTTAGGTGCGAAATCTGACCTTCTACCTCGCGGCATCCAGTCTATACAAAAGCAAAGTTTTCGTCCACCTTTTTTAAAAGGTGGCAGGTGTCCAGCGGGCAGCGCCTGCTGGTCGACACGTCACGCTTATGCTCTCCTGAAAAATTGGTTTCGCGTTGCGTGACTCGAAGCCGAACTGCGTTCAGCTTCCCAAGCTTAGAGAAAAAAGGAGCAACTCACTCTTGCTCCTCCCCTTCTTCCATTGGAATGGCCCCATATTTCTTTTCAAAACAATCGGCAGCCTTTGCAATAAAATGGCAAATTTCTCTGTTGCACGAACGCTCATCAAATTCTGCCATGTATGATAGTTTTCGAAACAGAGTTGATGACATCCGGACTTGCAATTTTTTCTCGTGTGGGATAAGTATCCTCCCTTCTTTCAATGCTCCTCTTCTATAGAATAACACATCAAGGCAGAGAGAATTAGTGATATATCACTAATTCAAAATTTTTTGTTGCAAGGCCCTTCATCCTACCGCACCAGCAAAGCCGCAGCAGGGGGCAGCCAAATGGCTGCCCCCTGCTGCGGTTCGAGAGTAGGTACGATTTGCCATATGTTGACTGCCGCAGGCGGGCGGATGCAAAACCCACCTGCGGCAAAGGGGATGTCGTTCAATAAACGGCTCGGGTGAGTGACTCAGATGAGTGACTCAAATGAGTGACTCAGATGAGTCTCTCGCGCAGCCAGAGCAGAATCTTTTTCTCCCGGCGGGAGACCTGCACCTGGGTCATGCCCAGTTCCTGCGCCGTTTTCACCTGCGTCATGTTGCGGAAGTAGCGCAGCTCGATCAGCCTGCGGTCCCGCTCCTCCAGCTGGGTCAGCATCTGCCGCAGCGAAATCAGGTCGGAGAGCTGCTCCTCCGGCGAGGAGACCGGCAGGTCCAGCTGGGAGCTGTCCTCCTCGCTGGTGAGCGAAACCGGCGGCGCTCCCGCGCCCAGCGCCTCCACCACCGCCTCCTCGCTGACCTGCAGCGCCTGCGCCAGCTCGCTGACCGTCGGTTCCCGACCGTGCTCCTTGGCAAACTGGTCGCGCTGGCGGGCAGCCTTCATCGAGAGCTCCTTGAGGCTGCGGCTGACCTTGACGGTGCCGCCGTCCCGAAACAGGCGGCGCATCTCGCCCAGAATCACCGGCACCGCATAGGTGGAAAAGCGCACGCCCCGCTCGCTGTCAAAGGCGTCGGTGGCTTTGACCAACCCCATACAGCCCGCCTGGAACAGGTCGTCGTACTCGATGCCCTTGCCCTTAAAGCGGTGGGCGCAGGCGTGCACCAGCCCGATGTTTTCCTCGATCATCCGGCTGCGCTGTTCCTGCTGCCGGGCGCTCATCCGCTCATCCTCAGGCGCGGCCATCGTGCGCATGGTTTTCACCTTCGGGGAGTGTTTCCCTGGCGGAGCCTTTGGAGAGAATCTTCTTTTCCAGCGTGACCGTCGTGCCCTTGCCCAGTTTGGAGGAGACCTTTACCTTGTCCATTAAACTTTCCATCACTGCAAAGCCCAGGCCCGCACGCTCCTCCTCCGGGGCGGTGGTGAACAGCGGCTCCATCGCCTTTTTGACGTCGGCGATGCCGCAGCCGTTGTCCTTGATTTTGATGACGATCCTGCTGTCCGGGTAGATGCTGGCGGTTATGTAAACCTTATCTATTTTTTCCCGGTAGGCGTGGACGATGCAGTTGGTCACCGCCTCCGAGACAGCTGTCTTGACGTCGGTCAGCTCCTCCACCGTGGGGTCCAGCCCGCACAGGAAGGCCGCGACGGCGGTTCGGGCAAACGATTCGTTGGCCGAGCGCGAGTCAAAGCACAGCCGCATGCTATTGCTTGCTTTCATCCAAAACCCTCCCTTTGTTAGTGGAACTCGGCCAGCTTGTCCAGCCCGGCCAGCTTCATCACCTTGCGGATGGGGGCGGGCAGATTTTGCAGCACGACCTTGCCGTCGTTTTCCTGCATCAGCCGAAAGCGCCCCATCACCAGCCCGATTCCCGAGGAGTCCATAAAGGTGACCAGTGAAAAATCCAGCACCAGCAGTTTTGCGCCCGACTGGATGACGCTCTGGTCAATCTGTTCGCGCAGTTCGACGGCGCTGTGGTGGTCGATCTCCCCTGACAGGCACGCCAGGACGCTGTCCTCCCTGATCTCGATTTGGACTGCCATATTGATCTGCCTCCTTTTTGCCCCAGCCTGTCCGCTTTTGGGGTACCTCTATCATACCGCCTTCGCCCCGCAAAATTTCGGGAACCTTGTCTCTTACTTTCTTTTTGGTAAAAAAAGAAAGTAAGCAAAGAAAAAACTTCACGCTCCGCGGCGGCTGAAGGGGAGGTAGGGCAAAAATAAAGTTTTCGTCCACCTTTTTTAAAAGGTGGCAGGTGTCCAGTGGGCAGCGCCTGCTGGTCGAGCGCCGCAGCGCTCGAAAAAACTTTATCGTCAAGCGCCAAGTCGCGCTTAATCTCTCTGCAAAATTTTGCCCTGTATTTGCGCGACATGAAATTGAACTTCGTTCAATTTCCCTGCTCGTGCATGGCCCTTTTTGTAAGAGAAAAAGGGCCCAACAAGCTGCCGTCATGTACAGTCCAGCAAAACCTCCCGCTGGGAGGTTTTGCTGCTTCAGAACCTGCAAACTAAAATCTTCAAAAAATTTTTTCGCTCTCCCTTCACTCTCCGCAAAAGAAAAATTCCCCCGCCCTGCATCAAAACAGCTTCCTAAAGCACACTATTGATATAGAGCGAAGGGAAAGAATTTACAAAAATAGCAAATTGTTTACAGCTTTCCCTTTTCGCTGGAACCCGACCCGGACTTGTGCTACAATAAGGGTGAGAAGATCGACCCGATGATAAAAAGGAGCTTTGCATCATGAAAAATAGATTGTTTTGTCTGCTGGTTGTCCTGGCCTGCGCGCTAATGGTGACAGGCTGCGGACGCGACACACAGTCCTCCCAACAGGAAACCAACACCGTTTCGCTGGAGCTGGGCGAGGACAACCCCGCCCCGGAGGAGGAGCCGGAAAAGACCCCTTCCCCAAGTGAACAGCTGGAAGAGATCCGCCCCGACGGTCAGACCGAACCGACGGAGGAGACAGCAGAGGAGGAAACACAGCAAGAACAGACCGCCGAACAGCCGGCCTCCGAAACCGAGCAGCAGGCAGAGGAGTCTGCTGTCGAGACCGAGACGCCGGTGACTACTCCGCAGACCAGCCTGCCCTTCCCGCAGGAGCTGCAGACCCGCCCCTCCGAGGAGCTCAAAAACAACCCGCAGCAGCTGGACAGCCGCCTGTACGCGGTGTTCCAGAATGTGATGGAACAAAATTTTGACCGCAAAAAAGGCACCCTGTCGGTCTACCGCCTCAATTACGACGGGACCGAGGGCGCCTATGAATTGGAGTATGATTTAACCAACGCTTACGACGAGGAAGGCAAGCTCAACAAAAACATGGAGATCGACGCGCAGCTCAAGGTGGCCGAGACGATGCAGTCCAACATCAACTACGGCCAGGGCAGCCGCGAAATCTACACCAGCTACGACCAGTACGCCGAGACGCTCGACTGGCTGAAAAGCCCGCTGCTCTGCGACGGCTTTGCGCTGCAGAATTTTTCTTCGCTGACCCTCACCGAGGAGGAGAACGGCATCTGGCGCATCACCGCGACCTACACCCCGGAGGCGCTGCGGGAGCTGTACGACCAGGACATCGACGGCGTGGTCACCTCCCTCATCGAGCTGGACAAGGACGGCAACCTCCAGCTGCTGCGCTGGGAGCAGACCGAGGAGGTCAACGATTATCCGACGGTGATCGCCTGCGGGGAATATTCATTTTCTTAAAAATTTTTCTTCACGCTAAAAAAGGGCGGAGCTTTACAGGAAAGCTCCGTCCTCTTTTTCACTGTCTATTCTTTTTCCTCAAAACTACAAACGCCACAACCGCTGCCACGACAACGATCAGCATCAGTATGAGCAACACAAGCGGAACAAGCGTCGCGAGCCAGGACATCATCTGTCCTCCTTTCCTATTTTCATCACAGCATCCTTTTTATCAGAATAGCACATTGTTCGCACACTGTCAAATAGGAAAAACAAATAAGCGGAGAGCAGGAGCTTTTTTCGCTTCTGTTCTCCGCCTGTTCTGTCAGGTCGATTTACCGCACCGTCGCCCCATACCCCTTTGCCAGGGCGTCGAGGATTGGCTCGTCGAGCTCGCTGCGGGAGTCGACGAAGGCGCAGCCGTTGTACATCAGCAGCGCCATCTCCAGCGCCTCCTCGCTGTCCGAATAAAAGGACACCGGCATGTGCAGCATGTGGGCGTTGAGCGCGAAGTTGTAGGCGTCGTCCACCGTCTCGATACGGATGGTCGCCACGTCCGCGCCGCTCTCCTCCAGCTCCAGCAGCTCGTCGGACATATCCCGCCGGCAGTAGACCGGCTCGGTCTGCTCGAAGTACTCGTCCAAAAAGTACGGCTCGGTCGCCCCCGCCATCAGGATGGTGTCCTCGTCCTCCCGCTGGCGGCGGACGGCGGAAAAATCAAAGGTCCGCATCATCCGGCCAATCGCCTCGATGTGTTCCGGGCTGGTGTAACAGCAGCCGCCCAGGATGGTGGCGCCCCGCTGCAGCAGACCCTTCATCTGTTCGGCCATCTCCTGTGGGGAGAGCAGCTTGTCAAAGTCCTCCCCCGCCCGCGGCCGCACAATGATCGGCACCTTTGCGTAGGGGGCGATCTCCTCGATGTGGCCGTACAGCTTTTCCGGCCGGTCACAGCAGGACAGGCCGAACGCCACCGCCCCCAGCTTCTGGCAGGTGATGAGCGCGGAGACAAGGTCGCTGCCCATGCAGGTTTCGCCGTCCTCCTCCACATTCATCGTCACCATCACCGGCAGTCCCGTCTGCCGGCAGCCGAGGATTGCCGCCCGGCTCTGGGAGAGGGTGGTCATCGTGTCGGCCAGCAGCAGGTCCACCCCGCCCCTTTTGAGAGCGAAGGCCTGCCGGGCATAGAGGTTAATCAGGTCGAAAAACGGCGTCTCGCCAAACGGCTCCGCCTGCAGCTGCAGCGGCGCGATGACGCCCGCCGCCAGCGCGTGCGGATTGGCTTCGCGGCAGCTCTCCACCGTCAGGCGGGCAAGGCGCTCGTTGTAGTCGTCGCTGTTCTGCTGCTGGTCCCACTGCTTGAGGCTGTCGGCGTCGGCCTGTGCGGTCGGGGTACACAGCAGCTGGCTGCCCGCCTGCAGAAAGCGGCGCTGCAGCTTCTGCACCCGGTCGGGATTTTCCAGCATCCACTGGGCCGGACAGCTGTACATCGGCATGCCGTCCAGCCAGAGGTTGGTCTTGGCCGCTCCGTCGGTCAGGAGCGGCTTACAAAGTCGCGAAAGAGGATCTTCCATCTCTGTTCTCCTTTTTCTCTTTCCGCCACACCGGGATTACATGCTTTCCGGCGCGGTGATCTTGAGCAGTTTGAGCAGGTTTGCCAGCACGACGCGGGTGGCCAGGCACAGCGAGATGCGGGCCTGCATCAGCTTTTCGTCCTCGCCCTGGACGCGGCAGGCGTTGTAGAACTTGTGGAACAGCGTCGCCACATCCATCAGGTAGTGGGTCATGCGGGCCGGATCGTAATTTTTAGCGGCGTTGATGATCTCCTGCGGGCACTGCGCCAGCTTGCGGATCAGCTCCTTTTCCTCCGGGGCAGACAGCAGCTGCAGCTCCTCAAGGGTGCAGGTTCTCGGGTGGATATTCTGCGCGGTCAGGTTTTTGAGAATCGAGCAGATTCTGGCGTGCGCGTACTGTACATAATAAACTGGGTTCTGGGAAGATTCCTCCACCGCCAGGTCGAGGTCAAAGTCCAGGGTGGAGTTTGGCTCGCGCATATTGAAGAAGAATCTTGCCGCGTCGATCGGCACCAGATCGGTCAGGTCGGACAGGGTGATCGATTTGCCGGTGCGCTTGCTCATGCGGTACGGCTCGCCGTCCTTCATCAGGCGGACCAGCTGCATCAGCACGATGTCCAGCTTGCTGCCGTCCAGGCCGATGGCGTCCATCGCGCCTTTCAGGCGCGCGACGTGGCCGTGGTGGTCGGCGCCCCAGACATTGATGACGCGGTCAAAGTGGCGGTCGACAAATTTATTTTTATGGTAGGCGATATCGGCGGTGAAGTAGGTCGGGTTGCCGTTGGCGCGCACCAGGACCTCGTCCTTCTCGCCGCCAAATTCGGTGGCCTTATACCAGATGGCACCGTCCTTTTCATAGGTCATGCCGCGGCTGGTCAGCTCATCGACTACTGCCTTGACTGCGCCGGACTGGTGCAGGGTGCTTTCCGGGAACCAGACATCGTAGGTGATGCGGTACTTTTCCAGGTCGGTGCGCAGCTTCTCAATATTTTTCGGCAGCGCGAAGTCGACCAGCGCCTGGCGGCGCTCCGCCTCGGAGAGATTCAGCAGGCAGTCTCCGTGCTCATCGGCGTACTGCTGGGCACGCTCTTTAATATCCTCGCCGTGATAGCCATCCTCCGGGAAGGGAACGGCGTCCTCTCCTTTATAAATCTGCAAATATCTTGCCTCGAGCGAGAGGCCAAACTTTTCGATCTGGTTGCCGGCGTCATTGATGTAGAATTCGCGGGTGACGTCGTAGCCGCAGGCATCCAGAGCGGCGGCCAGGCAGTCGCCGATGGCGCCGCCGCGGGCGTTGCCCATGTGCATCGGGCCGGTCGGGTTGGCGGAGACAAACTCAACCATCACCTTTTCGCCCTTGCCGATATCCGAGCGGCCATATTCCTCGCCCGCTTCCAGCACGCCGGAGACGATGCTGGCAAACCAGGCGTCGCTGACAAAGAAATTGATAAAGCCGGGGCCTGCGATCTCGACGCGGTCGATATAGCGTGTCGAAGCGCAGTCGATGCACTCGGCCAGGATATTGGCGATCTTCACCGGCGCCATGCGGAAGGTTCTTGCGCTGACCATCGCCGCATTGCTGGCAAAATCGCCGTGGGTGGTTTCGGCCGGGATCTCCACTGTGAAGGCCGGCAGCTCATTTTCAGGCAGCTTGCCCTGCTGCATTGCCGCAGCAAAGGCGTTTTTCAGCAGGCTTTCCACTTCCTGCATGGCGTCCTGCACAAAATTTTTCTTCTCCATATTCCTCTTTCCTTTCTCTCACCTTTTCTTTGCCAAAAAGAAAAGGTAGGACCAAAAGAAACGTTCTCGCTTCGCGGTGTCCTTTCGTTGGCTTTTGTTTGTCGTCTCTCCCACCTTTTCTTTACGAAAAAGAAAAGGTGGGGCCAAAAGAAACGTTCTCGCTTCGCGGCGTCCTTTCGTTGGCTTTTTTGTTATCATCCTCCCACCTTTTCTTTACGAGAAAGAAAAGGTGGGACCAAAAGAAACGTTCTCGCTTCGCTTCCCTTTTCTTTGCGAAAAAGAAAAGGGAAGACCAAAAGAAACGGGTTCGCTTCGCGGGCATCCTTTCGTTGGCTTTTCTGTTGTCGTCCTCCCACCTTTTCTTTACGAGAAAGAAAAGGTGGGACCAAAAGAAACGAGTTCGCTTCGCGGCGTCTCTTTTGGGGGATTTTACAATTCTTTTAATTTGCCAGGATTTCCTGGATATTGATGCTGATTGTATTTTCGCTGGCGACGCTGGCCTCGATATCCAGCGTATAGCCAAACGAGAGCTTGCCGCCCTGGTCGCCCAGGTCGTTTTCAAAGCGGGTGCCCATCACGCCGATGGTCATCTCGCCAAAGCCGGTGTCGTACTGGCACTGGTGACGCACCCCGGCCTCCACCACCAGCTGGGAGCGCGCCCAGCCAAAGCGGGTGATGGTCACCTTATCGCTGGGGCCAACCTTCAGGGTGGTGCGGCAGCCGCTGTATCCGGTCGCCTCTGTCTCCTCATAGCTGATATAGTACAGCTTATTTTTCCGGTAAAAGCGGCCGGTGGTCATCATCTCGGTGACGTCGGTTTCCCCGCTCACCCGCTGGGTTCCCTTGACAGTGATCAGGACGTCCTTTTTCATATCATTTAGTGTTTGTTCCATTTTCCGTTTCCTTTATCCTTCCCTTGTTTCGACTGTCCGTCTCGGTCTATTCCACCAGCTCGACGCGGTTGACGGTTCCGGCCACCTCCTGTCCCAGAAAGATGGAGGCGGTTTTGCCAAAGCTGTCCGTCTCATCGGTGACGTTATATTCGGTCACGCCTTCCCGCTGCCGGTCGGCCAGCAGGTCGTGCTGCATCAGGTAGCGCTGCACATATCCCGCTGCGCATCTGCCCGGGTCGATCAGGGTGACCTGATAGCCCAGCAGCCGATTAAAGATATCGTACAGCAGCGGGTAGTGGGTGCAGCCCAGAATCAGGGTATCGATCTTCTCCCGCATCAGCGGCTCCAGATACATCTGCACGGTGAGGTTGGTGATTTGGTTGTCCGGCTGCACCATCCCGTTTTCCACTAAATGCACCAGCAGTGGGCAGGGATTTCCGAACACCCGCACATCCGCGCGGATGCTGCGGATGGCCTTGCCGAAGGCGTTGCTGCGCAAAGTGGCGTTGGTGCCCACTACGCCGATGCGTCCGCCCGAAGTGAGCGCGCAGGCCTGCTGCGCCGCCGGCTGCACGATGTCGGCATAGGGCACCGGCAGCTTGCTGGAAATTTCCTTGGGCAGGGTACTGCTGACCGTGCCGCAGGCGGCAAGAACCAGCTTGATGTCCTTGGTCAGCAAAAAATCGATGTCCTGCTGCGCATACTTGATGATTGTCTCCCGGCTGCGGGAGCCATAGGGCACCCTTCCGGTATCTCCCAGGTAGACGATATCCTCATTTGGCAGCAGGCGGTGCAGCTCCTTGACCGCTGTCAATCCACCCAGACCGGAATCGAAGACGCCGATCGCTCTGTTATCCATCTTGCCCTCACGCCTTTCTTGCGTTTATTTTCGCTGGAGCCCCAGCTGGATCAGGCGGTCCAGCAGCTGCGGGTAGTGCAGGCCGCAGTAATCCCAAAGCTTTGGATACATGCTGATCGAGGTAAAGCCCGGGATGGTGTTGATCTCATTGAGGATGACCTCCCCATCGCTCTTGCGCACAAAGAAGTCGATGCGCGCAAATCCCTCGCAGCCGATGGCGGCGAAAGCCTTCTCGGCGGTCTGGCGCAGCTTGAGCGAGGTTTCCTCGCTGACCCGGCCGGGGATGTGCAGCACGGTGGTGCCGTCGATATATTTGGCCTCATAGGTATAAAATTCCACCACCGGCACAAGCTCTCCGACAACGCCCGCCGCCTTGGCGTCCGCATTGCCCAGCACCGCCGTCTCGACCTCCTGCATCTCGATGCACTCCTCGACAACCGCCTTATAATCCTCTTTCAAGGCGGTCTCGCAGGCAGCTTTCAGCTCCTGGCGGTTGTGCGCCTTGCCCACGCCCACCGAGGAGCCGGCGTTGGCAGGTTTTACAAACATCGGGTAACCGAGCTTTTCCTCCGCCTGCTGGGCAAACTGTTCGAACTGCTGCATCTTCTCGTGGTTGACCACCAGCCATTTGGCCATCTTGATGCCGTGGGCCTCCAGGATGGTGTGGGTGATCTCCTTATCCATGCAGTTGGCGCTGGAGATGGTGTCGCAGCCCACAAAGGGGATGCCCGCCAGCTGGAACAGGCCCTGGATGGTGCCGTCCTCGCCATGCTTGCCGTGCAGTACCGGGAAGCAGATGTCTACCGGCACCAGCTCCCAGCCCTCTTTGGAGAGCAGCAGCACGCCCTTGTGGGAGCGGTCCGGGGAGACGATGGCGGTGCGCAGGGTGGGGTCTTGCTCCCACTTCTGGCTGGTGATCTCATCGTTGCGGCCGGTATATTCCACCCATCGGCCGTCCTTGGTGATGCCGATGCGCAGCACCTCATAGTGGTCCGGCAGGTTTGCCAGCACCGACTCGACCGACATCAGGGAGATTTCATGCTCACTGGAAACGCCGCCGAACAGCACGGCGACCCGCGTTTTCTTTTCGCTTGTCATAAAAGCAGCTCCTTTTTGTATCGCTGGGATAATCCCAAACAGCTTTTGCACACTGTTGTCCTTTGAGTATATCTGCACCCCTGCAGTATTTATTCATTGTATCACATGAAACCGTCCGGTTGCAATGGTCTCATTGTATCATTTTGCTCATTTCTCTCCCCCTTCCCTTGGTAGTATTGCCGCACTTGCTTTCCTTATAAATAGATTTGGGGCTTCTTCTTTCCCCTTTTGCTTCAATTTTCCGCACCAAACCGAACAAAAAGCCCAAGCCTCCGCGCCCTTTGACGCAGCATTGTCGGCAGAATCCATAAAGATTTTAAAATTCGTCCCAAAGCCACAAAAAGGAGGTTGACGAGGGGGCTTTTTGTGTGGTAAAATTTTTTTACCTCTAAAAGGGTTATTTTTTTATGTCCAAAAATGAACCATCCACCCACCAACAGACAGCGGTTCGCCTTTGTCCGGTTGGAGATTCAAGCGTTTCCTTTACGAGGGAGGCAAAAAATTCCGTTTAATCAGGAGGTGCCGATATGAGGACTAAAATTACCTTAGCTTGCACAGAGTGCAAACAGCGTAATTACAACACAAAGAAAAACAAGAAAAACGATCCTGACAGACTTGAGATGAACAAATACTGCAAGTTCTGCCGCAAACACACACTTCACAGAGAAACCAAGTAGGCGAAAGGCGGGCTGCTAAAAATGGCTGATGAGAAAAAACCAGGCTTTTTTAAACGTATCGCCTCTGGAATCAAACGCTTTTTCAAGGACACCAAAAGTGAACTGAAAAAGATCGTATGGCCAAGCCGCAAAACGGTGCTGAACAACACCGGCGTCGTCATCATCGTGCTGGTCATCTCCAGCGTTGGCATTGGAATCATCGACTTTATCTTCAATGCCCTCGTGGGTTTATTCCACTAAGCAAAAAGCTTACGCAACGATCTACACCATCGGGGGGATAACTTTATGTCTGAAACTCCAAAGTGGTATGTTGTGCATACCTATTCCGGCTATGAGAACAAAGTAGCAACGGATATTGAAAACGCAGTGGAAAACCGCAAGCTGCACGATCTGATCGCCGGCGTCATGGTTCCTACCGAAAAGGTTGTCGAGATCAAAGACAACAAAAAGCGTGAAGTGGAGCGCAAGATTTTCCCAGGCTATGTGCTTGTCAACATGATTATGACAGATGATTCCTGGTATGTCGTCCGCAACATTCATGGTGTGACCGGCTTTGTTGGCCCCGGTTCCAAACCGGTTCCGCTGTCCGACGAGGAAGTGGCCGCCCTTGGTGTGGAGAAAAAGCAGGTAGAGGTCAACTTTGAGGTTGGCGACTCTGTCAAAATCACCGACGGTTATCTTGACGGGTTTATCGGTGTGGTGGAAGAAATTGACACCGACCGCAACATGGTCAAGGTCGTCGTTTCCATGTTTGGAAGAGAGACACCCGTAGAGCTCCAGCTGGATCAGGTAGAGACAATAGAATAATAGGTCTTGATGAGGTGGCCCAAAAACCTAACCCGTTTTTACGGCCGTGCCCGAAAGGGTTTTTTCTGCCGCACCGCGCACAGGGCGCAAAGCGGCACCGTGGGAGGGACAAAAACCAAAACAGGTCCCGACTGACCACATTTTATGGAGGTGCAATTTACTAATGGCTCAGAAAGTTACTGGCTTCATTAAGCTGCAGATTCCTGCCGGAAAGGCTACTCCGGCTCCGCCGGTTGGCCCTGCTCTTGGTCAGCATGGCGTCAACATCATGGCATTCACCAAGGAATTCAACGAGAGAACCAAAAACGACGTCGGCATGATCATCCCGGTTGTCATCACCGTTTACGCCGACCGTTCCTTTACCTTTGTTACCAAGACCCCACCGGCTTCTGTACTCATCAAGAAAGAGTGCAAGATCGAGTCCGGTTCCGGTGTTCCGAACAAGACTAAAGTTGCAAAAATCACAAAAGCACAGTTGCAGAAAATCGCTGAGATCAAGATGCCAGACCTCAATGCTGCAAACCCGGAATCTGCCATGAGCATGATCGCAGGTTCTGCTCGCGCAATGGGCGTCGAGGTAGTTGACTAGTACTCCCCGGGTGGGAGGAGATTTCCGCATTTACCACTCAGGATAAGGAGGAGTAATTAAAAATGAAACACGGAAAAAAATACCAGGACAGCACCAAGCTGGTTGATACCACTGTCCTGTACGACACCACCGAAGCTATTGAAAACTGCCTGAAAACCGCAAAGGCTAAATTTGATGAGACTGTAGAGATCCACGTAAGACTGGGTGTTGACTCCCGTCACGCTGAGCAGCAGGTTCGTGGCGCGGTTGTTCTGCCAAACGGCACCGGCAAAACCGTTCGCGTCATGGTATTCTGCAAGGGCGACAAGGTGGACGCTGCTCTGGCTGCTGGTGCAGACTATGCCGGCGCTGACGAGTACATGCAGAAGATCCAGGGTGGCTGGATGGATTTCGACGTTGTCATCGCAAGCCCTGACATGATGGGCGTTGTTGGCCGTCTGGGTAAAATCCTTGGTCCAAGAGGCCTGATGCCATCCCCGAAGGCCGGCACCGTAACTCCTGACGTTGTCAAAGCGGTTCAGGAAGCGAAAGCTGGTAAGATCGAGTACCGTCTGGACAAGACCAACATCATCCACTGCCCGATCGGCAAGGCTTCCTTCGGTGTTGAGAAGCTGCAGGAGAACTTTGACACCCTGATGGGCGCCATCGTAAAGGCAAAACCTGCCGCTGCAAAAGGTCAGTATGTCAGATCCTGCGTACTGGCTACCACCATGGGTCCTGGCGTAAAGGTCAACCCATCCAAATTCTGCTAATTGGCTTTTGTCCGCAGATAGCAAAGAGCTGCTCCGTTTGGAGCAGCTCTTTTTTATTTTTGAATCATTGCACACAACAGATGGGATGCCAGCCCGACGCTGGAACCAATGCAATCTTCTGTCCAAATCCCCGCATAAAGCAAAAAGCATCGGTCGCTGAACCGATGCTTTTTGCTTATACGGGAAAAAGACAATATTAAGAAAATATCAATATCAGCTGTAATAACCTTTGCTCAAAAGGGGAACACCATCCATAGCAGAGGCGCTTGCGGCCGCCTCGTAGATACGCCTGCTCCCATCAGCCGGCTTATATGGACAGCATATCAAAAAGAGAAGTACAAAAACTGGAAGTATGAAAAAGTTATTACGTCTACTAGTATATTGAATTTCCGCCGATAAATCAACCTTTTTGTTCAGTTCTTATGCTAATTCCTGCATTTTTTGTATATTTAAACTATTTTCAACCGCTTGGTATTTTTCTTTTTAGAAGTTTTTACGCTTTAATCTGCCAAATCATTCCGGGACAATTCCTGCCTGGAAAGATTTTTTTCCTGCCGGATGTGCTCATACTTTTCCTTGGTCGCAAGCCCGCCGCGGATGTGCCGCTCCTGTTTGTTTTTCTCCAGCACCTTTTTGACCTGTTCATACAGCTTGGGACTGATCTGTTTGAGCCGCTGGGTCACATCTTTATGTACCGTGCTCTTGGAAATGGCAAAGCCCTTTGCCGCCTGGCGGACGGTGGCGT
>OIWN01001204.1_pt1 | contig 21024 bp, 16 predicted proteins | sample 1587591 | NCBI WGS metagenome assembly OIWN01 (sample SAMEA3888901, study PRJEB22519) | human gut metagenome | biome: human gut; feature: human-associated habitat; material: faeces | place: Denmark | collected 2010 | reverse complement strand
CGGATGCATGGCGCGCGAATCTTGCCGCGAACTGGCGATTTTCCCGTCCGAGGCCGCTTTCGGGATGCATGGAGCGCAAAACTTGCCACGGACTGCCGCCCGGGAACGCATTTCGCGAGCATTTTGCCATCGTCGAACGCCTGGGAAACGCATTTCGCGAGCATTTTGCCAACGGAGCGGCATCTTCGTGCGGGCGGGTCTATTGCCTTGCCATAGCTCTCGTACCGCATGAATCCGACGACCTCTTCGTGCAGGCGGTGCTGTGTACATGAGAAAGGGGCGCGACGTCCTGCGCATGGAGACGACACATTGTCGCGATGGCCGGCAACCGAACGGAAGGTAGGGGCACGTTGTCCCGTACATGGAGGGGTGCGCTAAATGCAGGCATACGCGCGGAGGGCGCAGATGACAAGCTGGCTCACGCTCTTCGCCCAAACCGGCTTGCACCCTTCGCGCAGGCCGACTTGCGTCCCCTCCACGAATCGACCGTAACATAGATGTGAGACGCGGAACGAATCCGCGGGTCAAGCGAACATCGAGCGCTTGCGCGAGACTGATTTGAGGGACAGGCGCAGGAACGGGACTGCAGGCAACGATGTCCACAGACCCGTGACAGGATCGCAAGGTAGATTCGCTCGCCGGAATTCGCCAGAGTAGTTCGCATGGCAGGGTCACGCACCGGGATTTACGAGGACAGCTCGCAAGCCGGGTTCGCGCGCTGGTGCTTGCGGAGGGGAGCAATTCCCGCAGCGGGGTCGCACGCTGGAATTCGCGAGTCGACCTGGCACACAGGGTCAGCAGGGCACAAAAAAGCGCCGCTCCGAAGAACGGCGCCCTTCCCGCATAACTACGGGCGCAAACCAGATCCGCCCTGAATCGTAATGGTTTCGCCAGAAACATAGGACGCCATGTCGCTCGCCAGGAACACGGCAACAGGGGCAATGTCGGTCTTAGGATCACCGAAACGGCCCAGCGGGATGCCCTTAATGGTTGCAGCAAAGGTGTCGGGGTACTCTTCCTTCCAAGCCGCCAACTGCTCGGTCATAGCCAACGGGCAAATAACGTTGGCGCGTACGCCGTCGGGACCCCATTCGGTAGCCGCAACGCGCGTCATGCCGCGAATGCCTTCCTTCGCAGCAGCGTAGCTGGACTGGCCAGGCTTGCCGAACAGGCCAGCACCAGAGGAAAGGTTAACAACGGAGCCCTTAGTCTTCTTGAGTTCAGGGAAAGCATGCTTCATGTAGAAGAATGCAGCATACAGGCCAGAATTGATTGCCAGGTCGAAGTCTTCCTTGCTATGGTCGACCAACATAACGCCCGACTTAGATGCCTGAGCATTGTTTACCACAGTATCGATCTTGCCGAAATGGGCGATGGTTTGAGCGATAACATTCTTTACCGCTTCTTCGTCGGAACCTTCAGCGGCAACGTGCATAACGTCAACACTGTACTGCTCCTTGAGCTTTGCCTCGGCGTCGATCAGGCGCTGCTCGTTGCGGCCCGTAATGCACAGGTTAGCGCCTTCTTCAGCAAAAGCGCTGGCAATACCAAAGCCAATACCCTTGCCGCCGCCAGTGATGATAGCCACTTTTCCATCGAGAAGTCCCATTCGAGCCCCTTTCGCTTGCGCTTCATTTGATGACAACGATGCTAATGAGGGTCACGTGCGAACGGTTGATTAGCGGAAGCGGTCGGATTGAGTCTCTCGGTAAACGGTAAATCTCTCAATTTCAAGAACCGTTAACGGCAGAATTTTGCGCAAGAGGGGCAGGCTGCCATTCCGCCTAATGCGGTTTCACGCAACTCGTAAGGAAGGCTTCGACCCACTTTCAGCATGGCGTCTACCACTTCGTCGAACGGAATAAGGCCCTCGATGCCCGCAAGAGCCATCTGAGCCGCAGAGAGTGCATTCACCGCAGCGCTGGCGTTGCGCTTCTGACAGGGCGCTTCCACCAGCCCGCCGATGGGGTCGCACACCAAGCCAAGCATGTTGGCCAGCGCATAGCCAGCGGCAGTAAGGCACATGCGAGGCGTGCCGCCCAAAAGCTCAACAGCGGCACTGGCAGCCATTGCGGCAGCAGACCCGATTTCGGCCTGACAGCCCCCTTCGGCGCCTGCCACCGTAGCGTTGCGAGCGATAATCGAACCAACAACAGCCGCATTCTTCAGCGCATCCATCAGCTGCGCATCGCTGAAGCCATGTACCTCTTGCAGGGAAAGCAGCACGGCTGGGATCACGCCCGCCGAACCAGCGGTTGGCGCTGCAACAATAACGCCCATAGTGGCATTCGTTTCCAAAACGGCAACAGCATTGCGCGTTGCCAAAGCAAGAAGCGACCCGTTTACGCCTGCGCCTAAATCTTCCAATTCACGGAGCTTGGCGGCTTCCCCGCCGATCAGCCCGCCCATAGAAGAGCGTGGGGCTTCCACAGGAGCCGTCGCCGAAGCACGCATCACATCCAGCGCACGCTGAAGGTACGAGACAATAGCGGAGCCCGCCACCCCTCGGCTCGCCAGCAGCGCACGTTCACGCGCTTCGGCGGCATAGCTCAAGGAAACGCCGTTTTCCTCACAGAAGGAAAGGAGCTGAGCTGCCGTGGCAAAATCGAGCTTTTGAAATTCTCGCAAAGCAAGTTCCGGGTCGATATCGGATGACACTTCGCCAGGGTTGCGATGCAGACCATCGGCGGGAATAAAGCGGACCGAGCGAATAGCGGGAAACTCCAGAATGCGGTCAATTACTTCTTCGGGAACAGGATCGTCCACGTCCATAACGGTAAACGCTTCCCCGCCCTGGCGTGTGCGGTGGAGCTGCGAAGTGCCAATATTGATGTCTGCATCGCCCAAGGTGCTGGCTATATGAGCCAACGTTCCCGGCAGGTCCCGCTGACGAACGATCATACTGTTGAATTCGCCCGTGATATGCACATCGATGCCGTCGATGCGCGTGAGCTCCGCCGCACCACCGCCAATGGAAACGCCACGTGCCACCACTTCGTTGCCGCAGCAGTCGACCACACGGGCCTCAACCGTGTTGGGATGCGCAGTTTTGGTAACGGTATCGGGCTCGAACGAAAATTCCAGCCCTTGCTCCTTCGCCAGGTCGAAGGAATTGCGTACGCGCAGATCGTCGGTGTGCAGCCCCAGCATGCCCGCAACCAGGGCGCGGTCGGTCCCGTGTCCGTGATAGGTATGGGCGAACGAGCCAAAGAGGGTAAACGTCACTTCCACCGGCTCGCCATCGAGCAGGTTGCGCACCATGCTGGCAATGCGCAGCGCACCCGCCGTGTGCGAAGAGGAAGGCCCTACCATAATGGGCCCCACAACATCCCTGATACTCATCGGCTTCATGTGCGCACTCCTTGCCTGGCCGGTCGAGACGAATTGGCGCACCTGCGCCTATCTTCGTCCCATGTCTGCTCTTGAACATCAGGATAGCGGCAGAGCCCACCCGCCACAGCCAAAAACATAGCTTTTAGTGCAATCGTGACATACCCGGCTACATAGCATGCACCGAGGGGACCGTTGCTTAAAGCGTCGCGACTTCACGCCGCAAACGAACCGGAGCTGCGGGCGACATCCGCCCTGCGAGCGCCCGCCCTGCAACAGTTGGCCACTGCAGACGGATCAGCCTGGAACACCGCAACACCACGAATAGGCGGAGCGGCCCGAAGCACCGTAAACACTACGAACGGGCAGCCGCCGCCTCTTCGCGCAACTCGCGCTCGATCTCGCGATCGATAGCGCCTTCGCCAGTCGGCATCTTCGCCTGGAACGGGACCGAAGGCGTGACCAAGCTCACCAGCGGGACAACTACCAATGAAAGAATCATGGCCAACGCACCGCAGTTAATGGGCGAGGCGATGAATCCAATGAACATGTTGGACACGGTAAGGCCCACACCCACGAAAAAGCTTGCCCATACCGCGCCTTTCGAGATGCGCGAACTGTACAGACCCCAGATCAGCGGACCAAGGAACGCGCCAGCAAGCGCGCCCCAGGAGATACTCATCAGCTGAGCGATAAACGTGATGGTGGAGGTGTACTGCACCAGCGCGATAGCCGCCGAGATAACCACGAACACCACGATAAGGCCGCGCATCCACGTAATCTGGCTCCTCTCGGGCATGCTCTTGATGACGTTGCCTTTCAGAAGGTCCAGGGTCAGCGTGGAAGAAGAAGTGAGCACCAGCGAAGAAAGCGTCGACATGGAAGCCGACAGAACAAGCACTACCACAATGCCGAGCAAGATATCGGGCAACCCGGAAAGCATGGTGGGAATGATGGAGTCGTAAATGGGGATGCCGCTGGGGGCGAAGGCGATCTGGTCACCGAACAGGCGACCAAATCCGCCCAGGAAGTAGCTGCCACCCGCAACCACAAAGGCGAATACGGTAGAGATGATGGCGCCCTGCTTGATAGCAGGACCGGTTTTGATGGCATAGAACTTCGAAACCATTTGAGGCAAGCCCCAGGTACCCAGCGAGGTAAGGATGATGACGCCTACAAGGTTGAATAGGTCGGGACCGAACATCGAAACAAATGCGCCCTGCATATCGGTACCCTCGGCAGGGATCTGCGAAAGAGAAACGATAGCTTCGGAAAAACCGCCTTGGCCCGCAAGAACCACCGCAATTACCGCAACGATGCCCACCAGCATCACAATACCTTGGATGAAGTCGTTCAGCACCGTGGCCATATAACCGCCAAGTACCACATAAACGCAGGTAACAACCGCCATACCTACCACACACCATTCGTATGGCAAGCCAAACGCCATACCGAATAAACGGGAAAGGCCGTTATAGACACTGGCGGTATAGGGGATCAGGAACACGAAGATGATAGCCGCCGAAGCAATGCGCAACCCCTTCGACTGGTAGCGCTTGCCGAAAAACTCGGGCATGGTGGTGGCCTTCAGGCGCTGCGTGATCTCACGCGTACGCGGACCAAGCACCCACCATGCCAGCAGCGAACCAAGAAGGGCATTGCCGATGCCAATCCAAAACGCCGCCAAGCCGTATTTCCAGCCGAACTGACCTGCGTAGCCAACGAAGATTACCGCCGAAAAGTAGCTGGTGCCAAAAGCGAACGCCGAAAGCCAGGGGCCTACGTTGCGACCACCTAGAACAAAGCCATCAACGTTCTTGGTGTGCTGGCGCGCGTAAATGCCAACGCCAACCACAACACCTACGAAAATCAAAATGATGCATATCTTTGCAACCACGAAAGAACTCCTTTATCTTCGACAAAACATGCTGGTCAGCCGATGCCACAGCGAGCATAAATCGGCGCAAATCGAACCGGCAAACTACAAAGCCCCATGATCGAAACCCACATAAAAAGCGATGCAGGCGCGCCTCCCGACTGATCGACAAGCTGCAGGAACCAGCAATCGAAACCCGCATGAAGGCAAAACGGATACACCTCTCGATCGACCGGGAAAAGAACACCACTATCAGCGTCTCAACGCCAAACCAAGCCGACTGACCAGGGAAAACGAGAACGCACACGACCTTTTCGGGTATAAAAAAAGCACCCAGGAAAAACCCGTGTGCTATCAATATCGATACGTTATGGAGGCAAACTCAACTACGCAATGCGAGCGCTGGGCCCAATGCTGGGAAGCAACAGCAGCCAAACCGAAACAGCCCTGAGCCAGATGCTCGGACATGACGGCGCATGCAGACATACACTTCTGAGCAAGATGCTGAGACATAACAGCACACGAACCTAAAACCACAGCAATATCAGCATTGGGCTTTGCCAACGCAGTTGCGCTGCTGTGTGCGATATGTTCCTCGGAAAAAATCATGGAAGTCACTTTATCACAATAAAGAGCATTGGGAAGACCCATCATCCCGTCCCGCTCCGTTTTACGGTGAACGGTTCCGCTTCCGCGCGATACGCATCGCTGCCGTCAACGCCCGCAACGACGAGGCGCCGTGGCGACGGCGCTCGACAAACCCCGCAGCACCGGGGGCAGCAACGGCATCCGCGCCCGCACCTGCACCTGTACCTGCACCCGCTCATGCTCCGCCCGCTCCACCGCCATCGCATCAACGGCGACATCCAACACCCGAAACTCCGCAGCACCGCATCGCCCAGAGCCCCACGGCACCGAAGAGACAGACTGACGTAGGCTGAACACGGCAATAATCATCTCCCTTTCGCCTGCGCAGCCGAAAGGCCCTGGGCGAAGCATCTTCGAAGCGCATTTTCGGATAGCGAAGGGATGCATTCCTGGACGGAACTTTTTCGAGGCCCATTTCGGGCAGATGAAGGCGCATCCTTTGAATAAAGCATCCTCGAAGCGCACTCCAGGCAGAAGAAAGGCCACATTCCTGGCAAAATATCGCCCTGATGTATTCCCGAAGGAGCCTCGGACGATAAAAACGCCTCTTCATGGCAAGATATCGCCGCCATGTATCCAAAATGAGCTGATTTTGGCAAGATATGCTCTCCATGTATTCAAAATGCCCTGCAAATCGCCGTTGAAGGATACACCAAGCGAAGATCTTGCCAGGGAGGGGCCCTTTTCGCTGCACGGACCCCTCAAATCATGCACGACAGGCGAATCTTGCCATGCTCGATAGCTCCCGCTGGACGAACTTTACCGCACTCGATGCCTACTGTCGTGCAAATCTTGCCACCCCTCCCTGGCGGCTTCAGCTGGGCATATGCAGCCTTTTAATAGTCCATGCACACCCAGACCCCGCCCCGACGGCTTCAGCTGGGCAAGATCTTGCCGCGCTCGATGGCTTCCGCTGAGCGGATTCTCCGCGCTCGATGGGTGCTGTCACGCGAATCTCGCCGCCCCCTCTGACGGCTCCCGCCGAACGGATTCTGCCGCGCGATAGCTCCAGTCGCAAGAATCCCACCACGTTTTGCAGTGAACGATTCTGGTCATTCTCGGCAGCCTCCATGTGTGGCGGGATGCAATTCCTTGTGCGCAAAGGCGTAGTAGTAGAAGCCCAGGAAAAAGGCGGCAAGCAGCCATGTCAACGGATAAATGGCAGCAATTCCCACCAGGCCAAATCCGCAATGCTGAACGAGGAGCAGGAGTATCAGACGCATCACGACAAAGCAGAGCAACGTTATCAGGGTTGCCTCTTTCGCTCTGCCGATACCACGACAAACACCCGCATACACCTCGATAAATGCATAGATCCAGTAGAACGGGAACGAGACCAACATAACCAATCCACCAGCGGCGACCACCTCGACATTTTGGTCGAAAAGCGCCACAACTGAAAAACGGAAAACAAGAAGCACGGCAGCCGATACAACCGCAAAAGTCGCACCGAACGCAATGCAACAGCGGACCCCGCGATGAACCCGCCAATGATATTTGGCTCCTACGTTTTGCGCCGCCAACACCGTTGTCGTCTGGCCCAAGGCCACCAAAGGCGCATAGATGAGCATTTCAATTTTGAAATACGCCGTGAAGGCAGCAACATTCGTTTCCCCTGTGGCATTAATGGCCACTTGAATCACCATATTGGAAAGGGTGACGCACAGGGCCTGAATCGCGACGGGAAAACCAACAGTAAAGATCTCTTTGGCAATTACGAAATCCATGCAGGTAAGCGCTTTGCCCAAACGGACTGCGGGCTTCGCCACAGACTGGATCACAGGCCTCGTCGCGAGCTGGGTCACAGGCCTCGTCGCGGGCCGAGTCGCAGGCGGGACTTCGGGCCTTGCTGCAGGCTTGGTCGCAGGCGAGGCTTCCTGTCTTGTTGCGAGCCGGGTCACAGGTCTCGTCGCGAGCTGGGCAGGTCTCATTGCAGACTCGGTCACAGTACCCATTGCCGACCGCGGCATAAGCTGCGACTCAGCCTCCTGCGCCGGCCGCATCGCGAGATCCGCCGCAAGCCCCGTCGTCGGCTGAATCACAGAACGAACCTTAAGCATCGACTTAGCGCGCAGAAACGCGAACAGAAACGCAATGCCCTGAGAAAAGAACGTCGCCCACGCCACGCCATCGATGCCAAGCCCCAGGACCAGAAGCGCCACCGCGTCGAGGATAACGTTGACGATTCCACCAACGATCTGGGCATATAAAGGCGTTCGCGAATCACCTATTCCCCGCAAGCAGGAAGCAACATTGTCGTAAAGAGCAATAAAAGGGAGCGCCAGAAAATAGATGCGCAGGTAGGAAAGAGCACAGTCATGCACGGATTCGGGGACCGCCATCAACCTCACCAGCACATCCGAGCAAACAATCCCCACAACACAAAACAGAGCGCCCATAAGCAACGCAAGAAGAACCGAGGTGCCAAAAACCCGGCGAAGCCCTTTTTCGTCTTTTGCACCGCGCTTCGACGCAACAAGGACGTTGGAGCCAACCGAAAAGCCAGATAGGAAGCTCACCACGCACGTTACTGCAAGGGACGATGCCCCAATGGCAGCAATTCCCGCCGTTCCTTCAACATTTCCGGCAAATAGCGCATCGGTGGCAGAATACAAAAGCTGCACCAAGTTGGCACACAACAAAGGGAGGGCGAAGCAGGCAACGTTTTTCGCCATGTTTCCCTTGGTGAAGTCTATTGTTTTCACCACTCCGCCCTTCATCAACCATTTCTTTGCCGTCGGTGCGCTTGGCGAAGCCGACGGCTTTCACCGCCGCGTCTGCCATTGGCATTTCCGCGAATGCTCTCTGGGAAAAACACCTGAACAACTGCGATGCTTCGGCTTCGCGGGGCTCAACCCGCTGCGATGCCTCGGCTTCGCGGGAGACACAATCCGCCGCGGAGCCCCGATCCCAAATCGCCTGGGCCATTTCGGCACTAGGGTCAAAGCCCGCAATCCGCTGCGGAGCCCCAGCCCCGAAACGCCAAGGCCGCTTCAGCGTCAGACATCAAAGCGCCCAGAAGCGCCCAGCCCGTTTCAACTTCTCGAACCAAAAGCACACAAGCCCAAAACCATCAGCCCAAACCACCAAGGGAAAACACGGAGCTCATCAGCTTTTTCGCGCAGGCACTTTGGGGGTTGGCAACCACGCTTTCGGTTGCGCCGCATTCAACAACTTCCCCTTCATCAAGCACCAGAAGCCTATCGGCCAGCTCCGACACAAGAGCCAAGTCGTGAGTAATAAACACGATGGATACCTTGCCCTTCAACCGTTCGATGAGCGAAACAATATGTGCTTGGGTAGACACATCAAGGGCACTGGTTATCTCATCGCATATCAGCACCGAAGGGTTGGCAGCAAGTGCCCTTGCCAATGCAGCGCGCTGGCACTGGCCCCCGCTTACCTGAGAAGGAAAACGACAATAAAAGGTCTCGTCCAAACCGACCAATCGAAGCTTTTCAAGAGCCCGCTCTTTTGCTTCCGCACGCGTAGCCCCGAAGCTGCGCGCCACCTCGGCGATGCTGGCGCCTAACGTATAACTGGGATCGAACGATTCCAACGGCATCTGGAACACCATTTGAATGCTCGAATACACCTCTTTGCGCTGCCTGCGCGGCAAACCGAGGATTTCTTTCCCGAACAAGGAAACCGAGCCGTCATCAGGCCGCTCAAGCAGCGTGGCAACACGAGCAAGCGTGCTTTTTCCGCTACCACTACCGCCTACAATACCTAGGCATTCGCCCTGCTCCAAGGTGAAGCCTACCCTGTTCAGTGCCGGCTTTTCCATGCCGGGGAAACGTTTGGATACACCGTTAACCTCCAGCGCCTTCATCGAACACTCCTTAGCTTGGGAACGGAAGCAATGAGCTGACGAGTGTACGGATGCTGGGGGCAAGCGATAACCTGCTCGGAGGGCCCCTGCTCCACAACCTCCCCGTCTTTCATGACATAGAGATACTGGGCCATGTGGGCCATCACGGCAATGTTGTGGGACACCACCAAAAGCGACACCCCAAATTCACGATTTGCTGAAATGAGCTCCTCTACCACTTGCGCCTGAACCGCCACATCAAGAGCGCTGGTAGGCTCATCAGCGAAAACGACCTTTGGGGAATTCATCAGCGCAAGGCCAATAGCAGCACGCTGGGCCATACCGCCGGAAAGCTCGAAAACATAGCTGTCCAAAACCCGATCAGGGTCGGAAAGCCCCAGCCTTCCAAGAAGAGACGTCGCACGCGCGCGTGCCTCCCCCTTCGAAAGCTCGTCACGCAAAAGGGTAGTTTCCTCGAATTGGGAGCCTAACGTGCGAACGGGGCTGAAAGCCCGCTGAGGGTTTTGCGACACCAATGACGCCACTGTGCTGACGAAGGAAAGATGCTCGGTCTGCGTCATGCCGGAAACGTCTTTCCCAGCAAAACGAATGGAGCCGCCGCAAACCTCGCCCGCCTGCCCAAGCATTCCAAGCGCGGCGCGAAGCAGCGTGGTTTTGCCGCAGCCCGATTCGCCAACAATGCCCACAATAGAGCCCCGCTCAAGGGAAACGGTGACACCGTGAAGCACGGCGTCACCGTTGTACGCAACACGCAAGTTTTCTATTTCGAAAATTGCAGACATACACCCTACTTGTAAGACATCTGATAGTTCAGCCAGTCGTACTGACCCTGCATAGCAAGGTTTTCAACGTCGGCTGTCGTAACGTCATTTACCAGCGTATGAACCATGTAGACATAAGCATGGTCATCGAGCGCGACCTGCTGGATCTGCTTCACCAGCTCCTTCTGCTTGGCCTCGTCGCCGGTCTTCTTCAGCTGGCCAAGAAGCTCGTCAACCTTGGCGTTACTGTAATGACCATAGTTGCTGGTGCCATCGGAGCCCATAACCGCAGACAGGTAGGTGTAGGGATTGCCCGTGGGAAGCGTGGAGTAAGCCATGGTGCCAATGTCCCAGTCGCTGTCGGCCAAACGAACGGTGATCTTTTCGGCTACCTCAATATCAGCAGCGATGCCGATCTGGGAAAGCTGTGATGCCAGCGCTTCGCAGTCCATGGGCAGCGCAGCGTTTGCCTGATAGGTAATCAGTTTCAGGGAAAGCTTCTTGCCGTCTTTTTCCAGCACACCATCGCCATCGTTATCGACGTAGCCGGCATCGGCCAGAATCTGCTTTGCCTTTTCAGCATCGAAGCTATCGCAGGTCACACCATCGGCATAGCCAGAAGAATCAGGGAATGCAGCGTGGGATGCCTCGGCGGAATTGTTGTAGATGGAGCTTACATACGAATCGCGATCGACGCACATGCCAACGGCCTGGCGAACCGCGTCATCCTGCATGGCTTCGCTCTTCATGTTGAAGTACAGCATATGGGCACGAGCCTGATTGGTCTGATGCAAAGTGTACTTGGACGTATCGCTCAAGTTTCCAAGCTGGTCGTCCGCAACATTCATCAGCGCGCAAACCTCGCCAGACTGTAGCGCGGATACCTTCGACTGGTCGTCGGTCAGGTACTTCGCATGCACGGTCTTGATTTTCGGCTCGCCCTGCCAATAGGAATCGTAGGCAGAAAGCTCAACGTCGCCATTGCCTGCAACCGAATCGATCTTGTAAGGGCCAGTGCCCACAGGCTCATCTTCGGCAGCGCCCGAGTTCACATCGATGATAGAGGCAACAGGCTCGGACAGTTCGTTCTTAAAGGCAGCGTTAAGGGAATTGGTGGTAACGGTAAGCACGTTGCCGTCAGCTTCCATGCTGGCAATATCGAGCGATTTCTTGGCTCGCTCGTTCATGCTAATGGTGCGATTCAGGCAATCCGCTACCGCCTGAGCATTGAGTTCATTGCCATTCTGGAACGTTACCCCTTCACGAATCGTGATCTTCCACGTGGTGTCGTTCACCATTTCGGCGGACTCAGCCAACATGGGCTGAGGGTCGAAGTTGACATCGATGCGGAAAAGCTGCTCATAGATGCCCAGATAGGAACCCTGCCAACCCATGTAGTTGTTGGTTGGGTCAAGGTTGTACTCGCCAGCGTTGGAAGTCCAGGCAACGTTCATCTCGTCGCTATTGCTCTTAGAATCCGACGAGCATCCCACAAGCGCGCCCACGGCACCTGCGCCCAAAGCACAGGCAAGGGCTACAGCGGCTATGCGCTTTGCCCACCTCTTCTTAGCTTTCACCATCTCGCTTTCCTTTCTTCGATGGTTTTATTTCTTTTCCCTCACGAACAGTGAGCTCTTATTCCCAAGCGCTTCGTTGACCGAATCGCCGAAAAAGTTGAACACCGCAACCACCAAGAAGATGGCAAAGCCCGGTGCGAACACCGCCCAAGGTGCAGTTTGGAACCCTGATGCCGCCTGATTGATCATGGCGCCCAACTCGGGCGAAGGAGGCGATGCGCCCAAACCCAAAAAAGAAAGTCCCGCCAAACTGAGCATCGAACCGCCGATGTCCAAGCACGCCGTAACAATCAGGGGCGGAAGAATGTTGGGCAGCACGTGCTTCAGAGCAATTGCCATTCTGCTCAGGCCGCCAATAACTGCCGCCTGAATGAAGGGGCGCTCTTTCAACGCCAACACGGAAGAACGGGCAATGCGCGCAAAGCGCGTCCAGCCGGGAACCACCAGCGCGATAACCGCATTCTGCAAACCGCCGCCCAGAAGGCCGGCAATGGCAATGCCCAAAACCAAGGTCGGGAACGCCATGAAGGCATCGGTGATGCGCATTACCACGGAATCGAACACGCCGCCGATATACCCCGACAACGCACCCAGAACCGAACCGATAACAACGCTTAAAGCCACAACCGCCAAAGCGGCAAGTACGGTGGTGCGCAATCCCGTTAGGACACGACACAAAATGCAACGACCCAGCGAATCGGTACCCATAAGAAATTCCCCGTCGGGTGCGCGGTTCGACAACGCAAGGTTGGCAAGTTCGGCATCGTGCTGGCACAACAAAGGCGCAACGAACGAGAACGCAACGATAAGCAGCGCAACAATGCCGCAACAGAGCGCACGACGCCCAGCCAAACCACCGCTTCGACGTTTACCCCTAGACATGCGCACCACCCCGCCTGTCTTGGGCGGCAGATTGCTCCAGCGCCAAACGAGCACGGGGGTCAATGCGAGCCTGAAGCAAGTCAACGCAAAGGTTGACCAGCACAAAGAGCACCGCAACGATAAGTACGTACGCCTGAACTACCGGGTAATCGCGCGCGAATACTGCCTGTACCGCATAGAAGCCGATGCCAGGCCAGCTAAATACGTTTTCGATAATGGCGCTGCCGCCTAAAAGCTGTGCAAACGTCATGCCCGTCAGCACCAAAATGGTAGGCACCGTAGCTTTCAGCACACTGCGAGACAGAATGGCAACGTCGGAAATGCCGCGCAAACGCGCCGCTTCAACGTAATCCTGTTCCATTTCCTGCAACACGATGGTGCGGATCTGGCGGATGTACATCGCTGATTCGCAAAGGACCAGTGTCAGAACAGGCAGAACCCAGCCCGCACCCTTCATGCTTCCGATACTGGGCAACCAATGAAGCGTCAGGGAAAATACAAATATTAAGATCAGAGCCATCAAGAAGCCCGGGACCGAAGCCCCCACAAAGGAAGCGAAGCGAATAATCAAATCAGTTGCGCGGTTCTTCTTCAGAGCGCACAGGCAACCAAGAGGAATGGACACCACAAGCGTGAGCGCAAGAGAGGTAACGGCCAAGAATAACGTTGCTGGCATGCGCGCAGCGATTTCCGATGCAACGGGCCGCCCCGAGCTGATCGATATTCCCAAATTCCCTTGGAATATCCCCACCAGCCACGCAACGTACTGTTCCGCCACAGGCCTATCCAGGCCGAGCTCTGCCCTTTTCTGGGCAACCACATCAGGGTCGGGCACCGTACCGCCGCGCGACAAAAGCGCCGTAACCGGATCGCCAGGAGAAAAGTACATCAGGAAAAACGAGACAAGCGTCACCAAAAACAGCACCACCACAAGATGCAGCAGTCGCTGTACGATCATTTTTTTCATGGGGCACCTAGCGAGCGGGCTTTCGCGCAACCACCATAAACTGCGGAGCAAATTCATAGCGCTGCTGTTCTTCGGCCGTCCACACGCGCGAAGAAACATCTTCAACTGCTTCAACTTCGAAGCCAAGCGAGCGAAGAGCCATCACGTCCCACGCAGGGCGGTCCGCCGCAGCAATGGGCATGTCTTTCGCGAGTTCTTCAAGGACGTTGAAGATGGGTGAAGAACCCGTGCCATACGCAAGGGCACGCTTAGCGTCCAGCGATTCTTCGTGGAGGTAGTGCCACCAGGAGGAATCGAAATATACCAGGTAGCCACCAGGGCGCAACGCATCGCGCCAGCTTTCCAAAGCCTCCTTGGCAACAGCCAAGTTGGAAAGCACATTGCGGCTTACCACCACATCGAAGGTTTCAGGAACGAACGGGAGCTGATCGACGCAGCCCAATACCAAAGGAATTTCCAGGCCCTGATGCTTTGCGTTCATGCGGGCGTGAAGCAACATGCCCTGAGAAAAATCAACACCGCATACACGATACCCGCGCGATGCAAGAGTAAGCGCCATGGCACCCGTGCCGCAGCCAGCATCAAGAACCCAAGGTGACGTAACGCCACGCTGCAGGAGTTTTTGCTGAATGAGGTCGCCCCATTTATCGATGGAGCCATCGAGCCCAAACGTGTTGGAGCGCTCGTTCCAATAGTCACGTGTGGCTTTGAGCACGTTAAAGGCTTCGTTTCCTTCTACAGCAGCAACGGGTTTTTCCGCAGCCACGGCAAACAGAGGAGAAGCGCCGTAAAGCTCATATTCCCAGTCCAGGTACACTTCCTTGCCGGCATCTTCGATTACCGTGATGCCGTCAAAGCCCACCTGCATCAGGGCATCGGTGTCCCATGCGGGGCGCACTACCGATGAAAGGGGAAGAGAGTCGTAGTAAGGCTTGTCGTTGGTGCACACAGCTGTGTGGATGCCGGTTTTCCGATAATACGCCGCTTCGTTTTCGCGCACCTTCTGCGCAACGGCTTCGCTATAGAACTCGTGGTGCCAGTTCGCATCGAACACGAGCAGCTTTCCGCCAGGCTTCAGAACCTTCAGGCATTCACGATAGGCGGCAACCGGGTTCGGCAGCGTCCACGTAACGTTGCGCGTCACAACCAGGTCGAAGGTTGCCTCGGGGAAGCTCAAGCTTTCGGCGTCCATATGGAGCATCACAGCGTTAACGCCGCGCTTTTCGGCATTCGCACGTGCGCACGCCAGCATGTTATCGGAGGTATCGATGCCATACACCTTGGCGCCTTCTGCACCAAGCGCGCAGGGAAAGAACCCAGGGCCGCAGCCCAAATCAAGGACGGTTTTCCCTTCAAGGGAGCACTCCGCCAAGCGAGAAACCAGGACGACCCACTTCGCCGAGCGGGAATCTGTCAGCTCTTCGTTTACGTACTGATCGTAGTCATCAGAATCAGACCAGGAAAGTGATTCATAATCGGGATCAAGCGCGGCTTCCTGCATCGCGTCCCCTTCTGCGTCGATGTTACTTCTTTTAGGACCGTAACATCATAGCATGCCGTAACACGTTCTTGGAATCTGTAACCTGCAAACGGCGTTTATGGATTGCGGGCAGACGCAACCCATAAACGGCTCCGTCGGATGCGGGTCGCTGCGACCTACGAACGGCTCCGCCGAATGTTTGCCACCGCAACCTACAGGGCGTTTTCGACAAGGCAAGAATAGCCGCAACCAGCAAGCCCCTTTCTGCAAGGTGCGGGTTGCCATAACCGGCAAGTCGCTTTCTGCCCATAACCCCCAATCCGAAGCGGCACATCTTTCGACGCCCAATAACGCGCCTAGCCTACGCCATAAAAAACGCCGCCTGTGGGAGGGGCGGCGTTGGTAAAACTTAATAACGGCTGTCGAAGATGCGCTGGGTCTTTTTCTCGGAGCGGGGAAGCTCACCGATAGGCACACCCTTGGCATCGGGAGTGCAGCCGATCTTTGCCTTGAAGATGAGCGCCAGCTCTTCTTCACAACGCTGCAAAGCTTCGCCTTCAAGCGAGGTTTCGAACAGCACCGTAAGCACGTCGCGGCCCATGATATGCTCGATCATTACCTGGTACTCGGAAGACGTACCCGAGGTTGCGGCGATAACCTCTTCCACCTGAGCGGGGAACATATTAACGCCCTTGACCTTGAACATATCGTCGGTGCGGCCCACCAGCGTGTCGATGCGGGGGTGTTTCATGCCGCAAGCGCAGTCGCCCGGAATGATGCGGGTAAGGTCGTGCGTGCGGTAGCGGATAAGGGGAGCGCCTTCCTTGCGTAGGGTGGTAAGAACCAGCTCGCCAACCTCGCCATCGGGCACGGGCTCGCCTGTTTTCGGGTTAACAACCTCGGCATATACGTAGTCGCTCCACAGATGCATGCCATCGTGCTCGTGGCAAGAAATGCCAATGCCCGGTCCATAGATTTCGGTAAGACCGTAGATGTCGAAGATCTCGATGCCCAGCTCGGTTTCAATACGATGGCGCATCTTTTCGCTCCAACGTTCGGAACCAATAACGCCCTTCTTCAGAGCAAGCTTGTCGCGGATGCCGCGTTCGGCAATTGCCTCGGCGAGGAGCAAAGCATAGGAGGAAGTGGCGCACAAAACAGTAGACTGCAGGTCTTCCATCATGCGCAGCTGCTTTTCGGTGTTGCCTGGACCCAGCGGAACCGCCATAGCGCCCAGCTTTTCAGCACCAAGCTGGAAGCCGATGCCAGCCGTCCACAGGCCATAGCCCGGCGTAATGTGAATGCGGTCTTTGTTGGTGATGCCCACCGTTTCGTAGCAGCGCGAAAACATCGTGGCCCAGTCGTCAACATCCTTCTGGGTATAGGGAATCACCACCGGAATACCCGTGGTACCAGAAGAAGAATGGATGCGAACGATCTTTTCCTCGGGCACGGCGGCCAAACCCAGCGGATAGGCCTCACGCAAGTCAGCCTTTTCGGAGAAAGGCAGCTTCTCAAAATCTTCCTGGGTCTGAACATCAGAAAGATCGATGCCCTCGAATTTCTTCGCATAGAAGGGCGAACGCTCCTTCAGCGTCTTGAACTGCTCCTTGATGAGGGAGAACTGCTCGTCGGTCAATTCCATGGATCTGCCTTTCTGTGTAGCAGGTTGCCTTGTTACGCTGAAAACAAACCGCAAATAGGGGGTACCCCCCCCTGCGGCTTCTAACCAAATTACAGATGATGCGTCACACTCTAGCACGATAAAGCGAAACGCATCGGAACAATCGAGCTACGCACCCAAACCTAGGCTGACGGTGCGGAGCCTACCGGGCTAGGTGCCTTCAGCCGAGTTAACGGCACAAGCACCAATCGAGCTGTACACTCCCCCAACCAGGCTGATGGCGCAGGGACTGCCGGCCTACGCGCCCACGGCAAGACCTACAACGTGAGAACCAACCAAAACCACGCTCCAACCGCTGACAGCACGAAAGCCAATCCAGATCAGGCTATGCACCCAACCAAGCCGAAAGCACGAGCACCAGCCTGCCTACACGCCCTCGACCAAGCTGACAGCTCGAAGGTTCATCTCGATGAAACGCTCCTTCACGCAAGCGGGAACAACGGCGCGCATATCATCGAGCGTCAGCACGCCGCGAAGGGCGCTCTGGCTTTCGGGTGCGTTTACCGCCTTAAGGGCGCTTGCCAGCATGATAATGTTCAGCGCCTTACGGGAACCCAGTGCGTCGCACAGGGCAACATCGTCTACCACAACCACATGAGCACCCGATGCCTGCAAAGCCTCGATCATCTTGGCAGGGTCGTACGAAGGCGATTTGAAATCGCCCACCGTAGGGGCAACGCCTGAACGAGCAACTACCATCACGCCTGAAGGCTTCAGCAGATGAAGGGCCCGCAGGCCCTCGCCGGGTTCAAGCGCGATAATCACATCGTCGGACGCATCGCCAGGCAACGGAGAAAACACCTCTTCGCCATTGTTGCCCATGCGCACGTGGCTCATAACGTCGCCACCGCGCTGCGCCATGCCCGTGGTTTCAGCCGTGCGCACCTGCCAGCCCTTTGAACGGGCGGCTTCGGCCAAGATCTTCGCGGCAAGTACGCTGCCCTGCCCGCCGATGCCGGCAAGAGAAACGTTGATCATTGCGCACTCCCTTCGTTCCCATCGCACTCTAGGGCGCCGTCTTCGCACAGATACGTGCATAAACCACAGCCGTTGCACAGCGAAGCGTCAACAACAGGGCGGCGATTCTCGGCGTCCCAAGAAAGCGCGGGACATCCGATTTTCAACACGCACTTGCCACAGCCCGTGCACGCCTCTTCGCGGTAGCGAACAGGAGCACCAGGCTTGATCAGCTTCACGCAAGGTGATTCGAAGATAATGGCGGAAGGACCATCGTAGTAAATTGCCTCACGAGCCGCTTCGCGTGCTTCGTCCAAACGCAGCGGATTGGCGCGGGTGATAACCTTCACGCCCAATGCGCGCAGCACCGCTTCGATGGAAATAGGCTCGGACTTGGGACCCATCAAGGTAACGCCCGTGCCCGGATGAGGCTGAGATCCGGTCATCGCCGTGGTGGCATTGTCCAGTACGCATACTGTGATGTCGTGCTGGTTGTACACCGCATTGGCAATGCCCGTCATGCCGCTGGCAAAGAAGGTGGAATCGCCCACGAACGAAAGGGCCTTCTTACCAGGCTCTACCACGCTAAAGCCCTGCGCCACCGTAATGCCCGCACCCATGCACAGGCACGTGTCGACAGCGTTCAAGGGCTTCGCGTTACCCAACGTATAGCAGCCGATATCGCCGCAGAAAATGCCGTCGCTTGGCTTCTTCAACGCGGACTTCACCGCGTAGAATGCGCCACGATGTGGGCAGCCCGGGCATAGCAGCGGAGGGCGGGCAGGCGGCTGAATCTGAGCCGCTTCTTCGCCAGCACTTGTAGCGGTGACCGCTTCAGCGCCGAACACTTTGCGGGGCTCTGCCAGCTGCACACCGAAGAATGCACGCAGCTGAGCAGCAATGGCGTCTACCGTGTTTTCGCCGCGGTCGGTGGTTTCGCCCGTCAGCTTGCCATGCACGCGATAACCGGCATGCGCGCACCCTGCCGTTTTCAGCATTTCGTCTTCCAGAACATGATCCAGCTCTTCGAGCACAATCACATCACTTAAGCCCTCGGCAAAGCGCACGGCGCGCTTCTGAGGGAACGGATACGGCGTGCCCACCTGCATAATGCGATACGCAGGAAGAGCATCCACCGTCTTGCCGTAAGCGGGGCCACCCATGGTGCAGTAACCGCCTTCGCACTGCGGCGGAAAAATTGGCGCTGCAGGAGCACCTTGCGCCCATACGAGCTTGCCCGCCTGAGCTTCTTCTTCCAGCAAGCGCAATGCCTCACGCGTATAGGCGTACGAAATGCCGCCGGCAACAATGCCGAACTGAGCATCTTCGCCCTCGGTGAACATGGGGTTGAATGCGTCGAATTCGCTCTCGGAGAAATCGTTGGCAATGGAACCCAGACGCTCGTTGATTTCCTTGTGCGCAGCATAGGAGCGTTTCGGGAAAATAACCCAGCGAGAATCGCGCTTGAAGCCTTCGGGCGTGCGCGCCTGGGTATGTTCTGCCACCTCGAAGTAGGTGGAGGCATGGCATACGCGCGTGGTGGGGCGCATCAGCACGGGAGTCTGATATTTCTCAGACAACTCGTAGGCGGCGCTCATCATCTGGCATCCCTGCTCGGGTGTTGCCGGGTCGAACACCGGCACCTTGGCGAAGGCCGCAAAACGACGCGTATCCTGCTCGGTCTGAGAAGAAATGGGGCCCGGATCGTCGGCCACGTACAGAACAGTGCCGCCTTTCACGCCCACATAGTTCAGCGACATCAGGGCATCGCTGGCAACGTTCAAGCCCACCTGTTTGCAGGTATACAATGTGCGCGCGCCAGAATAGGCTGCACCTGCCAGCAGTTCCAAAGCCGCCTTTTCGTTCGTGGACCACTCAACATGAACGCCTTCGGCGCGACCGGCGGCATGTTCTTTGGCCACCGTTTCGATGACCTCGGAAGAAGGCGTGCCTGGGTATCCGGCGCACACGCGCACGCCCGCCTCGAGGGCGGCATGGGCGAATGCCTCGTTACCCGTCAAAAATTCTTTTGCCATTAAGCTATATCCTTTTACGCCTCGGCCATATCGGCTTTGAGCTTTTCGATCTTGGCACGCGCTTCATCGTTGCCAGTGCCGAGCATCTGAACAGCCAGGATGCCCGCATTCTTTGCGCCATTGATGGCAACCGTTGCAACGGGTACGCCGCTGGGCATCTGAACCATGGAAAGCAGCGAGTCCAAACCGCCCAAATCGCTGGTCTTCATGGGGACGGCAATAACAGGGAGCGGCGTATAGGCGGCAACAACACCGCCAAGGTGAGCAGCCTTGCCAGCAGCAGCGATGATGACGCGAATACCGCGGTCTACTGCAGAAGATGCCCATTCGTGTACCTCTGCGGGCTTGCGGTGAGCGCTTGCCACCTTAACCTCGTAGGGAACGTCCAGTTCCTCAAGCTGTTTCATGCACGCTTCCATCGTAGGCATGTCGGACTCGGATCCCATGATGATTCCCACTACGGGCTTGTCGCCAAAAATAGAGCTCATTGCTTGTCCTTAAAAACGGAGTTTTCTTGTATGGGCAATTGTATCACCGCACCATTTCACGGGAATTACCAGAACCGCAGCGGGACCCACGCGGCAGGGTGAGACGCGGCGGGTGGCGGGGCACAGGTGGGTGCAGATGGCTCCACGGGCAGGCAAGGCTCGGTTGGCGCGGGGCCGGGGTCCGGTTGGCTCGGGTTGGGGCTCGGGCGGCGCCGGCAAGCGCGCATCGGTGGGCGCGATGCGTCGGCGTGGGCAGCACGAGGGCAGCAGGAAGAGACCGATAGGCGGCTCACCCCGACCGCAATGGGCGGCGTGGCGGATGGCTGGGCACGGTGGACGCAATGCGGGCGGCGAAGCGCGACGCGTGTAAGACGGCGGCGATGAACGCGGGCGAGATGGCAGGTGGCGCAGGCCGCGGCGGGCACAAGCGAGATGGCAGGGGGGGGCGCATGCGGCAAGCAGGCCAGGCCCGCGCCGCAGGGCGCAAAGCCCGTTCGGCCATGCCG
>OIWN01001175.1_pt1 | contig 21346 bp, 16 predicted proteins | sample 1587591 | NCBI WGS metagenome assembly OIWN01 (sample SAMEA3888901, study PRJEB22519) | human gut metagenome | biome: human gut; feature: human-associated habitat; material: faeces | place: Denmark | collected 2010 | reverse complement strand
TCTTGGATATTTCGCCGATAGTATAACAGTCTTTAGGCTCCAAGCTATATAGTTTGGCAACGGGTTTGGGTTTTGTCAGAGCTTTCTTTCGTAGCGGATATAGTTTCAGCAGTTCTTCTTTGCTGACCCTTGTTTGTCGTTCGCCCACCTTTACACTTGAAATGACACCTTTGCGAATCAAGCGATATAAGGTTTCTTTGCTAATCCCGAACAAAGCATAAGCTTCAGGAACGGTGATAAAATCTTTGGACTTTGGTATCTTCTTCACAATCTCATCCAATTTCTGCATCCTTAGCTCCTCGTCCTTGTTTCTTTTCCAAGCAATTTTGGAGCATCTTGGAGAACAATACCAAGATTCAATGGTCTTCGCCTTGAACAATTCTCCGCAGACCTTGCATTTGCGTACTATCTCGAACTTTGCTGCTGGCATATCTGTCTTTGAAACATAAATTATTCACTATCAATACCGACAATATATTAAGTGTCACTTTATCTACTTTTAAGTGTCGGCACAAATATGGTACAAATATACGATAAAAATCCGAGAAACAAGCAAATCTATCAGAAAGTGTTAAAAACAAAGTAGGGCGTAACTCATTGAGCTACACCCTATTTTTCTATCTTTAGTTATCGTTGTTTACCGATACTTACTTCACTTCCTCAAAATCCGCATCCTGCACATTGTCTTTGTTGTTTGTGCTTTGGCTGTTGTTTGCCTGACCAGCGTTAGGACCTGCTTGTGCACCGCCTTGAGCACCGGTCTGGGCATACATTTCTGCGCTTGCTGCTTGGAAGGCAGCCTGCAGTTCTGCGCTTGCGGCGTCTATGCCTGCCAAATCCTGAGCCTTGTGGGCATCTTTCAATTTCTGAAGAGCGGCTTCGATAGGAGCTTTCTTGTCGGCAGGAATCTTGTCGCCAAGGTCTTTCAACTGATTTTCGGTGGTGAAAATCAAGCTGTCTGCCTGATTCAGCTTATCTACTTTCTCACGTTCCTTCTTATCGGCTTCTGCATTGGCAGATGCTTCGGCTTTCATACGTTCGATTTCTTCTTTGCTCAAGCCAGAGGAAGCTTCGATACGGATAGCCTGTTCCTTGCCGGTAGCCTTATCTTTGGCAGATACTTTCAGAATACCGTTGGCATCGATATCGAATGTAACCTCAATCTGGGGAACACCACGGCGTGCCGGAGCGATACCTGTCAAGTTGAACTGACCGATTGACTTGTTCTGTGCTGCCATCGGACGTTCGCCTTGCAATACGTGGATGGTCACTTCGGTCTGGTTATCGGCTGCCGTAGAGAATACTTCGCTCTTCTTGCACGGGATAGTCGTGTTGGCGTCAATCAGTTTGGTCATGACACCACCCATGGTTTCGATACCCAAGGTCAACGGAGTGACATCCAGCAATACGATGTTGCCTACACCAGCTTCTTTGTTCAATACGGCACCTTGAATAGCTGCACCTACGGCTACTACTTCATCCGGGTTTACACCTTTTGAAGGAACTTTTCCGAAGAAGTCTTGAACCAGTTGCTGAACTGCCGGGATACGTGAAGAACCACCTACAAGGATGACTTCGTCGATATCCGAGTTGCTCAAGCCTGCATCGCTCATGGCTTTCTTGCACGGCTCCAGACAAGCCTGGATTAAATCGTGGGTCAATTGTTCGAACTTAGCACGAGTCAGTGTCTTAACCAAGTGCTTGGGCACACCGGCTACCGGCATGATGTACGGCAAGTTGATTTCGGTAGATGAAGAAGAAGACAATTCAATCTTTGCTTTTTCAGCTGCCTCTTTCAGACGTTGCATAGCCATCGGGTCAGTAGTCAGGTCGGCACCTTCATCGTTCTTGAACTCTTGAACCAGCCAGTTGATGATAGCTTGGTCGAAGTCATCACCACCCAGGTGTGTATCACCATTGGTTGCCAATACTTCGAATACGCCGCCACCGAATTCCAGTATTGAAATATCGAATGTACCGCCACCGAGGTCGAACACAGCTACTTTCATGTCCTTGTTGGCTTTGTCGACACCGTATGCCAAAGCGGCTGCGGTCGGTTCGTTGACAATACGTTTCACGTCCAGTCCTGCAATCTGTCCGGCTTCTTTCGTAGCCTGACGCTGTGAGTCTGAGAAGTATGCCGGAACGGTAATAACGGCTTCGGTTACTTCCTGACCCAGATAATCTTCAGCGGTTTTCTTCATCTTCTGAAGAATCATGGCTGAAATTTCCTGCGGAGTGTACAGACGTCCGTCAATGTCTACACGCGGTGTATTGTTTTCTCCTCTTGCTACTTGATAAGGAACACGAGAGATTTCTTTCTGAACTTGGTCGTATGTTTCACCCATGAAACGTTTGATAGAATATACTGTACGTTTCGGGTTCGTGATAGCCTGACGCTTAGCGGGGTCGCCCACTTTACGTTCGCCGCCGTCTACGAATGCTACGACTGAAGGAGTGGTGCGTTTGCCTTCGCTGTTGGCAATCACAACCGGTTCGTTACCTTCGAATACTGCTACACATGAGTTTGTAGTTCCTAAGTCAATACCAATAATCTTTCCCATAATTGTATTTTTTTTATTTGTTTGCTAATTAAGTTGATTTTGTAACACCGAAGCGTTACGCTTATTAGTAAACAAATGCCGTGCCAAGCGTAAAAGTCCTTTGTTTTGTTTTGTGTGGACTGACAAAATGTCGGTCGAAACTGACAAGCTAAGTAGATATGCTTAGACAGTGTGTCGGATAGAAGCGCAGATTGTGGCTTTTTCGAACCGGATATCAATGCAGTATTGGCAGGTTGTTACTGTTCGATTTAGACTTTATTAATGCGGATGTGTCGGGTTTTTCGTTATTTTTGCCCTTTCGTTAGCAAAAGAGTCATGAAATATCTATACCTTATTATATATATAGCAATCGGATGGTTCTTGGGAATAACAGCCGCACAAGCTCAACATCAGATAGTGACCGGACGGTTGGTATTGGAAAACGGGAATCATGAAGAACCTCTTTCATATGCCAACGTGGCGGTTTTTCGTTTACCGGATACGCTCTTGGTGAAAGGTGTGGTTACGGATACCAGTGGACATTTTTGTCTAGACTTCAAGAGAAAAAGTAAAATCGGCTATTTATTGAGGGCTTCATTTACCGGATGTGTTCCTTTGCTGAAAGTACTTGATGAAGTGGGAGATACTATCCGGTTGGGAACGTTGCGGATGCATGATGAAGCTTTACGTCTCTCGGAAGTGGTAGTGACAGCTCCACTTAAACTGATGGAACAGAAGGGGGATACTACCATTTACAATGTAGCGGCATTTCCTACTCCCGAAGGTTCATATTTGGAAGCCTTGGTACGGCGCATCCCTGGGTTGTCGTATGATCCGAAGAGCGGAGAAATGAAATTTAACGGCTATCCTATTCGGCAGATTACGGTAAACGGGAAAGACTTTTTCCGTGGAAACAAAGATGTGGTTCTGGAAAACCTGCCTGTTAGATTTGTCAGCCAGCTGAAAGTGTATGACAAACCGACAGAACAGGAAAAGATTACCGGCATGAAATCGAAAGAGAAAAATTATGTGCTCGACTTGCAAACCAAACGGGAGTTTAATGGAACCCTGCTGGCAAATATTGAAGCTGGTTATGGCACGCACAAACGTCGTGATCTGAATGGCAGGATGATGCGTTTTAAAGAGAATGGGGATAATTTTATGGTAAGCGCACGTTCGACTAACCGCAATTCTACCACCGCTGATGAAGACAACATTTCCAATTCGGTCAACCTGAATGTTTCGAAGAATGTGAAAGAAGGATTAAGTCTGTCGGGAAATGTCAATTACATGTATAACCGTGACGGAGGGCAATCAGGGACATATAGTGAACAATACTTGAGTAGTGGTAATCAGTATCTTTTGTCGGAAAATGATCAGTTGGGGAAGAATCAGAATACGAATGGACGTTTCGATATGAACTGGGATATCAGCAAGCAGACCACTCTTATCTTTTCTGCTATGGGAGGTTATGGCGATGATGAAAGCCGGAACGAAAGCCGTACCGCTACTTTCAATGCTCCTCTGGATGCTGATACGAAAGCACCTTTTGCCCATATTGACGAGATAGGCAGGGAGATGTGGATAAACGACAACCGTCAGCAAACTTTGGGGCGAGGCAAACGTTTCAATTATGATTTGCGCCTGGAACTGGTGCAGAAAATCGGCACGAAGGGAGATTTTTTAAGCCTTGATGTCAACCATACTTATCAAAAGAACCGCCAGCATGCTTATACACTTTCTTTTATAGACTATTACCAATTGCAGAATGTGTCGGGAGGTGATTCGCTTTATTATCAGAACCAGTACCGCCATACGCCTCAAAGCTCGATGAATGATGAAGTGCGTTTGGGCTATACACATGCTTTTACCAAGAAATCACATATACAGCTTTCGTACGGATTAGAGAATGATTATGAACGTTTAGACGGTATGACTTATGATTTGTCTCGTCGGGAAACCGGGCATTTTGTCTTAGGTGCTTTGCCGGAAGGATATGAAGTGGATGAGGTGGATAGTCTGCGTACAAGAAGTCATAGTCGTACCCTTGGACATAATCTTTCATTTCGTTACAACTATACGGATGAAGTTTGGGCAATGGTGGCAAGTGTGGACATGACTCCCCAACGCCGTTCTATTGAACAGGCTACGGGCGAACATTATGCTGATACAGTGGTACGTTCGGTAGAATGGCGTTCGCAACTGAGTTTTTCGTACCAGAAAGACGGACGTTTTTTTGTGTTAAGTTATAACGGGAATACTTCGCAGCCTCGGTTGGAAGATATGATGGCACCTACCGATTACAGTTCGCCCTTGTATATTCGCCGAAGCAATCCGCACTTGCGTCCTTCGTACCGGCATTCGATGCATGCGATATTCAACAATTTCCAAAAAGGTTTTATGGCTTCGCTTATGTGGAATCAGACTTTCAACGCGGTGACGCGTGCTACCTATTATGATAGAGAGACAGGAGGGCGCGAGACTCTTCCGGTTAATATTAACGGTAATTGGGGGATTATGGGAAACGGGTATTACGACAAGCGCATCAAGCAATTTCATGTGAACATAAATGCTTCGGGAGGATACGACCGCAACGTGAGTTTAATCAATGAAGACGGGACTCGGAATAGCCGGAGTGTGACGGGGGCTACTACATTGAGCAGTAATGTGCGGTTGGCTTACTTGCCGCCGTGGGGCAATATTGATTTGACTGGTACATGGACATTTTACCAATCGAAGAACTTGTTACAGAACCGTAATACGTATACCCGGAACTATACGTGCGGCATAGAAAGTTCGGTTAATTTGCCGTTTCATTTCATGGTAAGTACAGATGCCGGTTATGTATTCCGTAGTGGAACCGGTATGGATGGAAAAAGCGATAATGAACTTTTGTGGAACTTGAAAATTTCGTGGAAGTTCTTGAAAGAGAGGCGGGGAGAATTGTCAGTTTACTGGGCAGATATCCTGAGCCAGCGGAAAAGCTTTACGCGTTATGCCAGTGCTACGGCTTTCAGCGAACGGTATGAAGAACAATTGAGAGGGTATGCCATGGTTTCTTTCATTTATCGTTTCGAGCGTATGAAGTGAAAGAAACGCAGCTTGATGCGGATTGAGGTGGATGCGGTTACGATTTGAGTTTTTTAGATGAATATAGGTGCAATCCACCATGCAATCAACATCAAGCCGTGTTGCAGTCAAGTGATTAGTTGCCCGAAAGCTTTTCACCTGTGTTGCGTGTCAGCGTCAGAATTTCGGTACCATTTTCGTCCAGCAGGGCGAGGGTTTGGTCTTGGCTGGAAGAGAAGCTGTTCACTTTGCTCAGTGCTTCCAGAATCTGACGTTCAGTTTCCATATCAGGGCAAGCCATCATCGTGGAAATCATTTGTGAGAATTTCAACGAGTTATCTTTGCCTTCTTCTTGCGAGAAACTTCCATTGATAACATTACAACCGGCATTGCCGTGTACCCGTTTCTGTTCGATATCGAAAGCTAGGAACGGCGTGTTTTCGGTTTTGCCAAGTTGTGTATTGCCGATGGCACTGATAATCCATTCACCGTTTAGGTCATTGATGGAAAAAGCGGGAAGCTGGCGTTTCTCCAGTGTCATAAGCGCTTTGCCTTCTGCATCGGTCAGGCTTAAGCCCTGGTCTGTTTCGGTGTATCCCGTTACGTTGTCCAATGCTTGCAATACTTTGCTTTCTGTTTCCATATCCGGACACATCATACGGGTCGTTCCTATTTGTCCGAACTGTATCTTCCCCGGATGTAATGAGTCTATCTCGAAACTTCCTGTCATCCGGTTGCATCCGGCATTCCCGTATACTCGTTTTTCTTTCATGTCCAGTCCGATAAATGGTGTGTTGGCAGCATTGATTTTATCGCCGTTTACCGTTACGATGTTCCATTCTCCCGTCAGGTCAATAGGCTGTACGGCTTGTTTGCTACTTTTACATGCACTCATTCCTATGCCTGCACAAAGCAGGACAGCTGCTTTTAAAACTACTTTCTTCATAAATTTTGTCCTTGTTTTAGATAGTTTGCTATTACAAAAATACGGATATACTCGGAATACTGCATGAAGTTTCGGAAAAATTTATATCTTTGCAGGGTGAACGGTAACGTTTACCGGGCATTAAATCTGAAAAATAAGAAATGAGTAAAGTATTGATTATCGGTGCAGGCGGTGTAGGTACCGTGGTTGCACACAAAGTGGCTCAACATCCCGAGGTGTTTACGGAAGTGATGATTGCCAGCCGTACCCAGTCGAAGTGCGATGCAATTGTAAAAGCAATCGGCAATCCCAACATCAAGACCGCTAAGGTAGATGCAGACAATGTAGACGAACTGGTGGCTTTATTCAATGGGTTTAAACCCGAAATCGTTATTAATGTGGCTCTTCCGTATCAGGACCTGACGATTATGGAAGCTTGCTTGAAAGCGGGCGTGAATTATCTGGACACGGCAAATTATGAGCCGAAAGACGTGGCTCACTTCGAATATAGCTGGCAATGGGCATATAAGAAACGTTTCGAGGATGCCGGGTTGACCGCTATCTTAGGTTGCGGCTTCGATCCGGGGGTAAGCGGTATATACACGGCATACGCAGCCAAGCATCATTTCGACGAAATCCAGTACTTGGATATCGTAGACTGCAATGCGGGCAACCATCATAAGGCTTTCGCCACCAACTTCAATCCCGAAATCAACATCCGCGAGATTACCCAGAACGGACGTTATTACGAGGACGGGAAGTGGATTACCACCAAGCCGCTGGAAATCCATAAGGATTTGACTTATCCCAATATCGGTCCGCGCGACTCGTATTTGCTTTATCACGAGGAACTGGAGTCGTTGGTGAAGAATTTCCCGACCATCAAGCGTGCCCGCTTCTGGATGACCTTCGGCCAGGAATACCTGACCCACCTGCGTGTGATTCAGGATATCGGCATGGCAAGCATCGAGCCGATTAATTATAACGGAATGGAAATCGTGCCGCTCCAGTTCTTGAAGGCAGTGCTGCCTAATCCGCAAGACCTGGGCGAGAATTACGAAGGCGAAACGTCTATCGGATGCCGCATCCGGGGTATTAAGGACGGTAAGGAGCGTACCTATTATGTATATAACAACTGCTCGCATCAGGAAGCCTATAAGGAAACCGGCATGCAAGGCGTAAGCTATACGACGGGTGTTCCGGCGATGATTGGCGCGATGATGTTCGTGAAAGGCTTGTGGAAGCGTCCGGGTGTATGGAACGTGGAAGAATTTGACCCCGATCCGTTTATGGACGAACTGAACAAGAACGGCTTGCCGTGGCATGAGGTATTCGATGGCGATTTGGAACTGTAATTCAGTGAATAATTAACAATGAATAATTAATTAACGGGATTTGCTTCGTTGTTAGTTATTCATTGGGGATGTCACTATTCATTATTAACTATTCATTATTAATTAAAGAAATGATTGTAGGCGACAAGGCTCCCGATTTATTGGGCGTGGACCAAAACGGGAAAGAAATACATTTGAGCGATTACAAAGGGCGTAAAGTGGTGCTTTATTTCTATCCGAAAGACATGACCTCGGGCTGCACCGCTCAGGCATGCAACCTGCGTGACAATTACGATGAACTGCGCAAGGCAGGTTATGAAGTGGTAGGTGTAAGCATCAACGACCAGAAGTCGCACCAGAAGTTTATTGAGAAAAACCAGCTTCCCTTTACGCTGATTGCTGATACGGAACATAAACTTACCGAGGAATTTGGCGCATGGGGTGAGAAGAGCATGTGCGGCCGCAAGTATATGGGCACGTTCCGTACGACATTTATTATCAACGAAGAAGGTGTCGTAGAGCGTGTCATCTCTCCGAAAGAGGTGAAGACAAAAGACCATGCGGCGCAGATATTAAAATAATCATGAAGGTACGAGGTACCAGTTGACTAGGTACTAGGTTTTAAATAGTTTTACTTATGTATTTAGAGCCTGGTCAACTAGTACCTGATACCTAGTCAACTAAAAGAATAAGGTATGGCAAAAAAAGATGAATTGGCATTTGAAGGAGGGGTAGAAAGTGCTTCTTCGAAACCGAATAACAGCGAGAAGTTAAAGGCATTGCAAGCTGCAATGGATAAGATAGAAAAAAATTTTGGTAAAGGGTCGATAATGAAAATGGGTGATGACCATGTGGAAGAAGTGGAAGTCATTCCTACCGGCTCTATCGCCTTGAATGCGGCATTGGGGGTAGGAGGTTATCCCAAAGGACGTATTATTGAAATCTACGGACCAGAATCTTCGGGAAAAACGACACTTGCCATCCATGCCATTGCGGAAGCACAAAAGAATGGAGGTATTGCGGCATTTATTGATGCTGAACATGCGTTCGACCGTTTCTATGCGGCAAAGTTGGGAGTAGACATTGACAATCTGTGGATTTCCCAACCGGATAACGGCGAACAGGCATTGGAAATCGCCGAACAATTGATTCGCTCATCGGCTATCGATATTATTGTTATCGACTCGGTGGCTGCCCTTACTCCGAAGGCAGAGATTGAAGGTGATATGGGCGACAATAAAGTCGGACTGCAGGCACGCTTGATGTCGCAGGCTTTGCGCAAGCTGACTTCGGCTATCAGCAAGACCAATACCACGTGTATTTTCATCAACCAGCTGCGCGAGAAGATAGGCGTAATGTTTGGCAATCCCGAAACTACTACCGGAGGAAATGCCTTGAAGTTTTATGCTTCCGTACGTTTGGATATCCGCCGTATCTCCCAATTGAAAGACGGGGAAGATGTAATCGGAAACCAGGTGCGTGTGAAAGTGGTGAAGAACAAGGTCGCTCCTCCTTTCCGCAAGGCAGAGTTTGACATCATGTTCGGCGAAGGTATCTCGCACAGTGGAGAGATTATCGATTTGGGGTCAGAATTGGGCATTATCAAGAAAAGTGGTTCATGGTATAGCTATAACGATACTAAGTTGGGGCAAGGACGTGATGCTGCCAAGCAGTGTATTCAGGATAATCCCGAACTGGCTGATGAATTGGAAGAGCTTATCTTTTCAGCTTTGAAGGATAAAGAATAATATGAAAATGTCCGCCAGTCTTATTTTGAGAGATAAAAGTTAGATGAAGATTGATTGCGGATATTCAATAGAATAAAATGTAATACCAATATAGAAGGTGGACCGTCATCTTCGGGCAGGGAGGACGGTTTCCCTTTTTTAATCTATCTAATTATGAATATGAAATTGACACATCTGCTTTTTACTGTCGGTGCTTTGCTGTTGGCTGTTGCCGGCAAAGCTCAGAAAGTTTCGGCCGATATACCTTATCGTTTTGCTACGCGGGCAGAAGCACAGATGCTTATTACCGACATAGACCAATATACTAACAGCTGGAACCAGTTCGATATCAATGCGCGCCTTCAGTCTCTAAACGGAAGGAAGTCACAATTATTGACATTGGCTATGGAGTCGACTCGCGAATGGGGCGATGCAGACCGGTCAAAATTGAATAAAGCATTTATGGCAGTAGAGGCGGCTATCAAAAAACAGAAGTTGAAACTTCCTTTTCCTTCCGAAGTGATTTTGTTGAAAACTTCTATGGCAGAAGAAGGAGGAGCGGCTGCTTATACTCGTGAGAATTGGATAGCTATCGGTGAACAGGTTTTGGAAAAAGCGTCAGATGATGATTTGGCACGTCTTATAGCACATGAACTTTTCCATCTTTTGACAAGGGCAGATGTTGCATTCAAGAAAAAGGTTTATTCTGTAATTGGATTTAATGTACTTGACCGTCCGATTGTTTTCCCTGCCGATTTGATGCAAAAACTTATTTCCAATCCGGATGTAAGTTGTCATGACAGTTATGCACCATTTACAATAGATGGTAAGTCAATGAATTGTGCCATGGTGATTTATACCGATAGGGCTTATACAGAGGGTTCTTTAAATCAATATATACAAATAGGGCTTGTACCTTTGAATGAACAATTTATACCTTACCAGCAAAACGGAATAACTACGATTTATGCTCCTGAGCAAGTTTCTGACTTTCAAGAACGGATAGGTAAGAATACAGCGTATGCCATTGATCCGGAAGAAGTATTGGCAGACAATTTTTCTTATGTATTGTTTGGTAAAGCTGATTTGTCCGACCCGCAGTTAGTGGAAAACTTGGCAAAAGCCATGCAGTAAGAAAGTATGTTTGGAGTACAAAGACACGAAAAACACCGTTTTTTCAATGGATAATTGACGTTTTCTCTCGGTGTTTTTCGTGTTTTTATATTCTATTTTTTACATTTTTAGCTGGTAGGTAAAAGTATGTTGTAAAGCAGGGGCTGATTATTCTTATTTTTTTGTGAGCGTGCACGGAAATATCCAATTTTTTTTATATCTTGCAAACGTAACCTTTTAAAAAATATAAGATTATGGAAGTACATCATGATGAAGCGCAGAGAAAGTTTTGGGTAGAAGTTGATGGCTATAAGGCAGATATGGCTTATGTATTGGGTAAAGATCATTTGGATATTCGCCATACACTTGTACCGGAAGCGATTGGTGGAAGAGGCATTGCCTCAATGTTGGTGAAAACTGCATACGATTATGCTCGGAATAAGGGTTTAAAGCCCGTTGCTACATGTTCTTATGCTGTACGATGGTTGCAAAGGCATCCTGAATATCAAGGCGAAATCAGCGCGGATTATGCAGGAAGTGGTACTTGCGCCTTATAAGAGAAGTAAAGAATAGGGGGCAAAATTCAATTTTTGAAATATGAACTTTCAATTTTAAAAACTGTTTTTGAATTTAGAAGCTGTTTTGAATTTATCGTGCGATGATTTGGGATGAGTTTTTGAGGCATTTTCGCTTCTGTGATGAGGAAGATAGCGGGCTATCTGACGAAGAACAGGAGCGAAAAGGACCAAAAAATCGCCCAAAGCACACACGGAAACGGATACATCAAGCCAAGAAAAACTTTTTGGAGAAATTCAAAACAGCTTCTTATCATGTGCTGGCTGGGATGAGGGAGATTGCAGGTCATTTGGCAAAGAACAGAAGCAAAAAGGAATTAAAAAATCGCCCCAATCACACGAAACATCAAGTTAAAAATATTTTTTGTGAAATTCGGTTTCTAAGATTGTGAGCATTCTAAAGGATAAAAAAGGTCGTATCATTCTTTCTAAATGAAGATTTGATACGACCTTTTTAGGTATCAATATATTTGATTAGTCATTTCGTTTTGACGCACCCTCTGCATAATAAAGATTAGCAAACTCTGTGCGAACCGTCACTAATCACTACATCATATACTTTGGGCGAACGTCCGAATTTCTTTTTGAAGCGTTCTTTCGCTGTTGTGATGAATGTTTCGTATAACTCGTTCTTTACAAGATTGATGGTGCAGCCTCCGAAGCCTCCACCCATGACACGCGAACCGGTTACACCGCAATCGAAAGCAATGTCGTTGAGGAAATCCAGTTCTTCACAGCTTACTTCATATAATTTGCTCATGCCGTGATGGGTTTCATACATTTTTTGGCCTACTGTTTCGTAGTCGTTGCGTTCCAACGCATCACAAACGTCAAGTACACGTTGGATTTCTTCAATAACATATTCAGCACGCATATAGTCTTCCTGGCTGACTGTTTCTTTCACTTCGTTCAGCATATCCATGTTGCAGTCACGTAGGAATTCTATTTCAGGATGGTTCTTCTTGATGGCAGCTACAACATTCTCGCAACTTTGACGGCGTTTGTTATATGCAGATGATGCCAGTTCGTGTTTTACAACTGAGTCTACCAATACCAGGCGATAGCCTTCCGGACGGAACGGATAATATTTATATTCCAATGAGCGGCAGTCTAGACGCATCAGATGACCTTCTTTTCCGAATACAGAAGCAAACTGGTCCATGATACCACAGTTTACACCGCAATAGTTATGTTCGGTAGCCTGTCCTACTTTTGCCAATTCGAACTTGTCTATCTTATTGTCGCCAAATATTTCGTTCAAGGCAAAGGCAAAAGTTGATTCGAGTGCAGCCGAAGAAGACATGCCAGCACCTAAAGGTACATCGCCTGCAAAAGCGGTATTGAAACCTTTTACATCTACTCCGCGTTTGATCATTTCGCGACATACTCCGAAAATATAACGTGCCCAGCTGGCTTTCGGGGCATCTTCTTCATTCAATCCGAATTCTACATAATCTTTCAGGTCGATGGAATAAGCGTGTACTTTATCCGTACCATTAGGCTTTATTTCGGCTGTGATGCCTTTGTCTACTGCGCCGGGGAATACATATCCGCCATTGTAGTCTGTATGTTCGCCTATCAGATTGATACGTCCCGGAGAAGTATAAATAGCTCCTGTTGTTCCATCGAAATGTTTGATGAAACGACTTCTTACAAAATCTATATCCATGGTAATATAAAAATTAAAGGGTTAATAAAATATGCTGTAATTAAAATCAGTCAACGGGTATGTCTTTGTTTACGTTCTTGCAGCCTATCAGTCCGTAGAATAACAGGTATGCCAGCATGGCGATAATCAACCAGTAGCTTGCCATATAGCCGACTGAATCTGAAATAACCTGCTGAAGGAGTGGGAAGATACCTCCACCTACAACCATCATCATGAAGATACCCGATGCTTGCGCAGTGTATTTGCCCAACCCTTCTACGGCAAGGTTGAAGATTCCTCCCCACATGATGGAAGTGCATAATCCACAAAGTACGAGGAATAAGGCACTTATCGGGACTTTCGGAGTAGCCAGTGAACCTTCGATGTCAGCTTGTGTCAAATTAGCGGCCGACAGCGTTGATTCATACTTTTGAAGGTTTTCTGAAGATGTGTCGGCAAGAATCAGGCTGATTTCGTTTTCTGATACGCCTGCTTCGGTCAAGATTTCAGAAGTTTTGGCAATAGGGTCGTAAACGACTTTCGGTACGTTGATACCTACAGTCTTCGGGATGAATATGGCACACAGAATAAACAGGATAGCTACACTGGATACCGTAATCAATTGGGTACGGGTAGATACCTTGCCGCTGATGATTGTACTTGTAAGACGACCTACCAACATCAGTAACCAGTAAATGGCTGCAATGGCTCCACCGATGGCTGCACCATTGAAGAGGATGCCTGCACCTTTGTCAGAAGAATCGGCAAGGTAGAAGTTCAGGGTGCCCGGAATACCGATTTCGATGCCTACATATACGAAAATGCCGAATACGCCTAATACGGTATGACGGAAATTCCAAGGGCTGTGGCTGAATTTTTCTTCTTTTACATTCCCTTTGTGTAGATGGGGTTCAGGAATCGCTACAAATGAAATGGCGATGAAAGAAAGTACAAATACGCCCATTGCAATGAAAAGCAAGGGAGTTACGTCCGACATTGCCGTTTCTGGAGTAACGGTTCCAATGAGTACACCTACAAACAAAGGGGTCAGTGTACCCGATAAAGAGTTCAAGGCACCTCCAGCCTGAATGAGCTGGTTTCCTTTGTTACCGCCTCCGCCAAGAAGGTTCAGCATGGGGTTTACTACGGTGTTCAGCATACACACACAGAAACCGCAAATAAATGCTCCCAATAAGTAAATGATAAAATTCAACTTGATAGCATACGCTCCCATGTTGAATACATCAACTTCGGCTCCTACCAGACTGGAAAGATACTGGGTAAACAATCCCAAGAATCCCACAGCCATAGCGATAAGGGCGGTTTTTTTATAACCTATCTTTACCAGCATGTTTCCCGCCGGGATTCCCATAAACAGGTAAGCAAGGAAGTTCATCATGTTTCCCATCATGCCCAAAGTGTTAGCTCCCGCATATTGATTCTTCCAAATGGTGCCGAAAGGAGCGGCAAGATTGGTAACGAAAGAGATCATCGCAAATAAGAAAAACATCGTGATGATTGCGATGAGATTTCCGTTCTGTTTTTGTTGATTCATGGTTTAATATTAAAAAAGGTTAGTAATACATTAGTTTTCAAGATAAATCTAAGAATTTTCTTAATTGATGGCTTATCAAGCTTCTACTCCGAATTTATACACCGTAACCTGATGATAGGTTTCACCCGGATTCAATACTGCTGACGGGAAATGTGGCTTATTAGGTGTGTCGGGGAAGTGTTGTGCTTCGAAACAGATGGCACTGCGTTCGGGGAAGGTTGCGCCATGCCAGCCTGCAAAGCCGCCTTGCCAGTTTGCCGTATATACTTGCACGCCCGGTTCTGTCGTATATACTTCAAGCGAACGTCCGCTTTGAGGTTCTACGCATTTGGCTGCAAATGCCAATTCACCCACTTCCTTTTTATTGACAATATACGTATGGTCGTATCCCTTGCCGTATATCAATTGTTGGAACGGTTCATTGATACGGCTGCCTACACTATGAGGCATACGGAAATCCATTGGAGTATCAGCAACCTTTAAAATTTCTCCCGTAGGGATAGAATATTCATCTATGGGTACGTAGAAATCGGCATTAAGGGTAAGAATATTGTTTTCTACACTGGGGGTTGGTTTCTCCAGACCCGACAAACTGAAAAATGCATGATGGGTAAGATTAACTAATGTCGTACGGTCGGTCGTAGCTGTGTAGGTAAGGATAAATTCGTTTTCGTTGGTAAACGTGTAAATGACTTGAACTTTCAAGTTGCCGGGGAAGCCTTCTTCACCGTCTTTTGACAGATAACTTAAAGTAAGGCTTTGTTTGCTGGTCTGCTCGGCATCCCATACGCGTGAATGAAAACCTGTGGGACCTCCGTGAAGCGAGTTGGGACCATTGTTTATTGCCAGTTGGTATTCTTTTCCGTTCAATTGGAATTTACCTTTGGCGATTCGGTTGCCATACCGTCCGATAAGTGTACTTAAGAACGATTCGGGGCTATGGATAACTCCGTCCAGTGTGTCGTGTCCTTGAATCACGTTGGCAAGCTTGCCGTTCTTGTCCGGAACCATAATAGCCACTAAAGCTCCTCCGTAGTTGGTTACTGCCATTTCGGCACCTTTGTCATTCTTCAGAATGAATAAATCAACTTCTTTACCATCGATTGTACGTTGAAAATCGCTGCGTTTAACTCCGCAAAGATTATTCTCATAATAAAATGTGTTAATCATGTGCTTGAATGTCCTTTCTTTTTGATATTACAACGATAAATGTATGCAAATAAAAAGATTTTATTCAAGATACACAAGCAATTTAGTTAAATATTTCACGAAGTATAACATGTTGCCAATAAATCGGCAACAATAAAGCTACTTCCCCCTATAAAAATGAGGTCTTGGGGGCCGGATTGTGCTAACGCTTCCTTTAAAGCAATTTTAACGTTGGGATAAACATTGCCTTTCAGTCCGAAGGCTGACGCTTGTTTTTGTACCTCTTCGGCAGGAAGGGCACGTTTTACGCTCGCTTGGGTAAAATAATAGGATGCATCGGTTGGCAATAAGGCTAGTACGCCACGGATGTCCTTATCGTTTACCATGCCGATGACGATACGGAGCCGGTCATAGTGTTGGCGCGAGAGTTGTTCGGCAATGTACCGGATGCCTCCTACGTTATGTCCGGTGTCGCATATTACTGTAGGGTGGTTTGCCAAACGTTGCCAGCGTCCTTGCAGTCCGGTCAGTTCGCATACGTGTGCAAAGCCGTTCCGTACATCTGTTTCGCTGAAGCGATAGCCGGTTTGTTTTAGTTGGCGGAGTGCTGAAAGCAGGGTATTGGTGTTTTTTTCCTGGCATAAACCGCCTAGTTCACCTTTCAGGTCAGCATAATCTGCTGTCTGGTAAAGGTAGTTTCCGTTTGCTTCGTGGCTAGCATTGTATAACAGATGTTCTTCTTCGGCAAATATGATGGGGGCATCTACCGATAAAGCTTTGTCCAGAAAAACAGGCTTGGTTTCGGGAGTAGTCTCGCCAATCACTACCGGTGTATGGGGTTTGATAATGCCTGCTTTCTCGCCTGCTATCTGTGCAAGGGTGTTTCCTAGGAATTGTACATGGTCGAAACTGATGTTGGTAATGAGCGACAAGTCGGGCTGAATGATGTTGGTACAGTCCAGTCGCCCGCCAAGTCCTACTTCGATTACAGCTATGTCTACTGCCTGTTCGGCAAAATAAAGAAAAGCCATGGCCGTTGTCAGTTCGAAGAAAGATGGATGCAATGGTTCGAAAAAGTGCCGATGTTTTTCTACGAACTCGATGACGAATTGTTGGGAGACTGGTGTGCCGTTTATCCGTATCCGTTCGCGGAAATCTACCAAATGGGGTGAGGTGTAAAGCCCGACCTTATAACCTGCCGATTGTAAGATAGCGGCCAAAGTATGCGAACAAGAGCCTTTCCCGTTGGTACCTGCTATATGAATGGTACGGAAACGGCGGTGTGGATGGCCGAAATATTCGTCAAGCGTGTAGGTGTTTTCCAGTCCTTCTTTGTAAGCTGCGCTGCCCACTTGCTGGAACAAGGGTGCGCTATTATATAAATAGGTAAGAGTTTCTTGATAGTCCATGTTGCTTATTTACGATTTTGTGATTTACTATTTACGATTTACCGGTTGGTTAAATGGCAAATAGTTTAATACCACCACGGGTAGTCGTTTTTCCGTCCTTCCACGCCGATGCTGATAGAACTGCTTTCGCCCAGTTTGAAGTTGACCATGCCGCCTATACGGTCGGGGCTATAGTTGGGTAGGGGATACCCGTAGGGCATCCGGTTAGGCATGAACGACTTGTTGCCGTATGCATAGATACTGATTTTCTCGGTGAGCCGGTAGGCAGCTACTCCGGCTATACCTACGTTGCGATAGCGTAGGAATCCCCAGTCCATATTAGTAGCATACAGTCCGCCTGCTACGCTCAACCGGTCGGTGACCGGTACGGCATACATAAAGGCAAAATCTTGTCCGAAGCCTACTCCCGATGGGGCATACCGGCTGGGGCTGAACGTGACGTTCAGTCCGATGGATGCATTGAATCCTTTATGCAGTTCCCATGTGGCGTAACTATAATCGAAGGGAGTGATGCCATACATGCCAAACGGACGGAGCGGCGAAGAAAAAGCCACTGGTGATTCCAGGGGTACACTGAGCGTATCGGCCTGCAAGGAGTCGCTCCATGCAGGAAGGTTTTGTGTTGCCTGTATGTCAGGTTGTTGTTCGGTTTGTGCTTTTGCCATGGCAGACAAGCAGATAACCGTTATAAAAACAAACCAACTTCGCTTCATCATAATCACTCCTTTTTTATTTATCAGTTCAAAGATACAGATAATCTGCCAGTAGGAGAACGACAGAAACGGAGATTAACGGAGATTAACGTAAAATAAATGCGGAATTCATATAACGTAAAACATCCTTTTGTGGAATGTTTTCTAGGCTTTGAGGAGAAGTGTAGCTTGAGCCAGTGAGATAGCTGCGTATCCTATACGGCTATCTTCACCGGCCAATGAGTTTATGCTATTCTGGAAAGTATCGGATTAGTCCAGCTCTACCAATTCATATTTCTGGCTTCCGATGCCTAATTGTTCGGCATAGTCGAGGGTGTGCATGCCGTGGCGCGAGTCGATGCGCTCTATCAGGTGGATTTTCCCGTGGTCTTTCGAAGAGCGGACCAGGTCGGTACAAGCTTTGTCCAATGCGACGGGGTCGAGCGAGGCAAGGATGCCGATGTCGCCCATTTGAGGATCGGCAGGAGAGGAGTCGCAATCGCAATCCACCGAGAGGTTGTTGGCCACGCTGATGTAGAGAATGTTTTCTCCGCAATGGTCGATAACCGCCTTGGCGGCTTCTGCCATGGATTCCAGAAAGTCATCTTGTTCCGGATTGCCCCAGCTGGTCGTGCTGGCACCTGCGGAGTGGATGTTCCGTTTCCCGTTTGACGAGGCGATGCCGATGGAGATGTTCTTGATGGCACCCCCGAATCCTCCCATGGCATGTCCTTTGAAGTGGGAGAGTACAACGGTAAAGTCATAGTTCAGGTAATTCTTCCCTACGATGTCCGATTTCAGGTGCTTGCCGCCTGTAACCGGCAATTCCGTTTCGCCTTCGGCATCCATGATGTCCACCGGGGCGATGGCGGTGAAGCCGTGGTCTTTAGCCGCTTGCAGGTGGCTCTGGGTATCTCCGCGCTTGCCTCCGTAGGCGGTATTACATTCTACGATAGTGCCGTTCACTTTCTGCACCAGGTCTTTTATCAATGCGGGCTGAAGGAAGTTGTGTCCGCCCGGTTCGCCGGTGCTGAGCTTTACCGCTACTTTCCCCTTGGCTTCACGCCCTAAGGCTTCGTAGATTTTGACCAAGTTCTCTGAATTGATTTCTTTGTAGAAATACACTTTCGGAAGGTTCTCGTTGCTCTCGGCAGCCTTGTTTTCCGAGGATTGCGCATGTCCGCATCCGACGGTGCTTGCCAGTGTGAATGCCGCGCAGATTAAAGTTTGAAATGTCTTTTTCATGTTTTGTTTTATTTTAGGGTAAATAGAATTCTTTCGTCATATAATGCCTGTAATTGACCCATGTAATGGTATTCGAAAACGAATATATACTGCCTTTGCCGATGCAGTTATCTTCGAAGGCAGTTTCATATATACTGAAACTGCTTTCGAAGTATATATTCGTTTGGAAAGTGATATATCTGGCATAATCCGGACATTTATATGGGATTAGAAATGGATATGGATTCCTCCCAAGAATGTGGCTTTCGGCATGGGATAGCCAGCCATGATTTCGTAGCGTTGTGCCAAGAGGTTCTCGCCGCGCACAAAGAGCGAGGCATACGGGCACAGGCGGTAGCTGGCACGCAAGTTCCAAAGCAAGAAGTCCTCGGTACTGGCAGGGCTGACGGAGGTATATAGCCCTTTGATGTACTGGATGCCGGTCGACACGCCCCAGCTTCCTTGCCGGAAGTCGGCGCCGGCATACAGCTTGTGCTCCGGAGCCGAGATGACCGGATGTTCCATGTGCACCCAGCTGTAGTTGGCGTTTACGTTCCATTGACGGTTGATGCGGTAGGCAATGTTCCCTTCCGCTCCCCAGTTCTCGATTTCGCCCGAGTTGACGTTGTGGGGGCGTCCGTCTACAGGAGTCGTCATAATCAGGTTGTCTCCGTTGATATAATAGAGGTTTACGCCGTAGCTCAGGGCACCGTCTAAAAGGTGCTGGGTGTACGAAAGCTCGTAGTTCATCATCCGTTCCGGCTTCAGGTCGGGATTCTGTGGCGGGAACATATACATTTCGCGGATGGTTGGGTTGCGGAAACCCTTGCTCACCATGGCTTTCAGTTCGGCGTTCTTGGGCAGGTGGAAGGCAAGCCCGCCTTGTGGAACCAGTTCGGTGCCTACGTGTGAGTGGTGGTCGACACGTAATCCTACGTTGAGCGAGAGCCATGTTCCGATGTCCTGACGGAAATCGACGTAACCGGCAAACTCGTCTTGCTTCTTGTCTACGCCCGGTGTGCGTGCTCCGTCGGCTATGGCTTCGTTCCACGATTCTCCGCCGAAGTGTTGGTAGTCGAAGCCCAAGGTCAGGCGGTTGCCCGTATAAAGCTCGGCGCTCTGATACCACGACACGCCCATCATCAGGTCTTTCGAGTGGAAGAGGGAGGTTTGCGGCTCTTCGCCGGCATGGTATCCGTCGTTTATCTTGTGCCTTCCCCAGTTGTAGAAGAAGCTCAGTGCGCCCGAAGTCCGTTCGTACCGGTTCTCCAGCATAGCCGAAGCCATTCCTCTTGTAATCCGTGAGTCGTTGTCGAAAAGCCGGTCGGAAACCTCTCCGGGATTGGAAGCGTTGAAGTGGGTCACGTTGACATCTCCCCATAGCTTCCAGTTCGGGTTAAAGTCGTATGCTAATTTGGCATAGCCTCCATATTGCTCGAACGCCATGTCGGGGCGGTGTCCGTCGGTGCGGATATACGATGCCGATACGGTGCTGCTGAACCGTCCTTTCTTCACGCGGTTGGTCGCTTCCGCCTGTGCTGTCCCATACGAGCCGCCTCCTAAATTGATGTCCGTCTTCACGCCGTCTTCCTGCATTTTCCGTGTGACGATGTTGATGACTCCCCCCATGGCATTGGAACCGTAAAGCACCGATGCCGGTCCGCGCAACACTTCCACCCGCTCGGCAAGCATGGTCTGGTAGGCATCGGAAATAGGATGCCCGAAAAGTCCCATGTATTGCGGATGCCCGTCGATGAGCACCAGCATCTGTGCGCTTCCCGACATGCCGCGCAGGCTGATGCCTCCGGCTGCACCGGTAGATACGCCATATCCCATTACGCCCCGGCTGGTAACGAAAAGCCCCGGAACTTGCTCGGTCAGTGCCGGAAGCACGGAAGGCTGGTAACGGTTTTCCAGTTGGGTGCGGTTTACTATCGAAATGGTCATGGGAAGGTGGCGGATATCCGTCGCGTTTCGTGTGCCGGTCACTACCGTTTCTTCCAGTATATAGTTGTGCCGCATCTTCAATGAGTCTGTAAGTTCTGTGGCATTAAGAGCCGTCGGAAGCAGGCTGTAAGCCAAGATGGGTAAAATCAGTTTCTGTTTCATCTTTGTTTCGTTTGAATGGTTGTTGTTTTCGATGTGCAAAGATAAAACAGGAAAATGTATCTTTTTTATACATATTACGGATTTTGCAACCCGGATTACGCTTGTGTCTGCTTGTATGTAATTCGCATGATATATAATACTATGGTGGACTTATCATGAACGAAGAAATCAGGGGATTGAATATCCGCAAACATCCTGTGTAGGGACAAAATGCGGATATTCATGCCAATCAGGAGTTAAAAGGGAGTTATAGGTAGTTATCGCCCGCAGGGCG
>OIWN01001142.1_pt1 | contig 21854 bp, 13 predicted proteins | sample 1587591 | NCBI WGS metagenome assembly OIWN01 (sample SAMEA3888901, study PRJEB22519) | human gut metagenome | biome: human gut; feature: human-associated habitat; material: faeces | place: Denmark | collected 2010 | reverse complement strand
GGCTCGTGGGCATCAACGGCACGCAGGCACTCTCCATCGCCGCCGGACACGGCACATATTCCATCGGACGGGTGCAGACACCTACATTGGCAATGGTGTGCGCACGCTATTGGGAGAACCGCCGCTTCACACCCGAAGCCTTTTGGCAGCTCCATATCGCAACGGACGGCTGCGACGAAGGAACAGTGAAGTTTTCCTCTTCCGAAAAGTGGAAAGAGAAAGAGCCTGCGACGGAACTGTATGATAAGGTGAAGTCGGCAGGCACAGCCACCGTCACGAAAGCCGAACGCAAGGAGAAGACGGAGGAAACACCGCTCCTGTACGACCTGACCACGCTCCAGAAGGAAGCCAACGCCAAGCATGGCTTCACGGCGGAACAGACGCTTGAAATCGCGCAGAAGCTCTACGAGAAGAAGCTCATCACCTATCCGCGAACCGGAAGCCGCTACATTCCCGAAGACGTGTTCGCGGAAATCCCCAAGCTGCTTGCCTTCATCGGCAGCCTGCCCGAATGGAAGGGCAAGTTGCAGCCGAAAGCCGTGCCGACACGCCGCAGCCTGGACGGCGGCAAGGTGACAGACCACCATGCCCTGCTCGTCACGGGCGAGAAGCCGCTGTTCCTCTCCAAAGAGGACAGCACCGTCTATCACATGATAGCCGGGCGCATGCTTGAGGCTTTCTCCGAAAAATGCGTCAAGGACACTGCCACCGTCACGGCAGAGTGTGCCGGAGTGGAGTTCGTGGCAAAAGGCAGCATCATCAGGCAAGCCGGATGGCGTGCCGTCTATGGCAAGGAGAATGGAGAAGAGAACAACAGCCAAGAGGAAACCGCCGCCATTCCCTGTTGGCAGGAAGGCGACACGCTGGCACTGAAAGCCGCCTCCATCACGGAGGGAAAGACCAAACCCAAGCCGCTGCATACCGAAGCCACCCTGCTGTCCGCGATGGAAACGGCTGGCAAGGAGATAGAGGACGACGCATTGCGGCAGGCTATGAAGGATTGCGGCATCGGCACGCCCGCCACCCGTGCGTCCATCATCGAAACGCTTTTCAAGCGCGGCTATATGGAACGCTGCAAGAAGTCGCTTGTCCCCACCGAAAAAGGGCTTGCCCTTTACTCGGTCGTGAAGGCGATGCGTATTGCCGATGTCGCCATGACGGGCGAATGGGAAAAGGAATTGGCACGCATCGAGCGTGGGGAACTGCCCGCCGATGACTTCCGCAGGAAGATTGAGGCATATACACGGGAAATTACCTCCGAACTGCTGTCGTGCGACAAGCTGTTCGCCCGCAGGGATTCCGGCTGCAAGTGTCCCAAGTGCGGAGCGGGGACGATGCAGTTTTACGGCAAGGTCGTCCGCTGCGACAACGCGGAGTGCGGTTTGCCCGTGTTCCGCCTGAAAGCAAACCGCACCCTCTCTGATGATGAAATCAAAAGCCTGCTCACCGACGGACACACGAAACTGCTCAAAGGATTCAAGAGCAAGCAGGGCAAGAGTTTTGATGCCGTAGTCGCCTTTGACGGGGACTATAACACGGTTTTCGTGTTCCCAGAAAGGAAAAGTAAAGCGACCTCTGCGAAAAGAAGAAAATAAATGTTTAACTTTGCCACTGGTTCAGAGTAATGAATTGTTCTTCGATACCGGATTACACTCATACTTTGGATTTAGTGGTGGCACTCGGAGGGATACCGGGTGCCTTTTTCTTCTCGTTTTCCAACGATTATCCCTATCATCATTATCAATCCACTAAATTCCAAAGAAATGAACAACAAGAAGAAAAACGAGGGTCGGACCGACTTTTCCTATTACGGTCTGTACCTGCTGGACTACCTCACCACGAACAAGTTTGAACAGGCAGCCGATGAAGCCTTCATCCGAGAAAGAACCGACCGTGCCGCCGAAGCGTATGAACGGGCAAGGCTCGAAGGATATCCTGTCGACGGGGCGCAGGAACTGGCGATGAAGGTGCTGACGGAGGGCCTTCGCTACTCCAGGCACGCCATCCTGCGCGAAGTCGTGGAGAACGAATTTGCGGGTGAAGTACCGGAAGAAAAATGTGAAGCCTTTACCCAGAAGCTGCTGCCACTTGTCGGAAACGTATTCTCCATCTATGACCTCTCGGATGACAATTTCGCCCTGTCGCCCGAATATGACCTGCTCTACACGGAGCTGACGGGAGCCGTCATCCTCTATATCGAAGAGTATGGCGTTTAACCGCAAACAGAGGCTGCGGGACAACATCGAGGCGATACGGACGGCATTCCTCCTTGACAGGGAACAGCGCACACCCACCGCACGCGAACGGCTCTTGTTAGAGCGTTATTGCGGTTTCGGGGGACTGAAGAGCATACTCAACCCTGCAAGGGAACTGAGGGATGCCGTCCACTGGGCGAAGTCCGACCTCGAACTGTTTGCCCCTACCGTGGAACTGCACAGGTTGCTGCGGGAGAACACAAAAGACGAGACGGAGTACAAACGGTATATGGATGCCATGAAGCAGTCCGTGCTGACCGCCTTCTATACCCCGCCGGAGATAACTGGGACCATCGCGGACGTGCTGCATGAACACGGCATCCGTCCCGACCGGGTGCTGGAGCCGTCGGCAGGTGTCGGTGCATTCGTGGACGCCGTGCTGGAGAACAGACCGGACGCGGACATCATGGCTTTTGAGAAAGACCTGATGACGGGCAAGATACTGAAGCACCTGCATCCCGGACAGAAAGTAAGGGTACAGGGCTTCGAGAAGATAGAAAAGCCGTTCATGAACCATTTTGATTTGGCTGTCTCCAATATACCGTTTGGCGATGTGGCGGTGTTCGACCCGGAATTTTCGGGCAGCAAGGATCCTGCAAGGCACTCGGCGGCACGGACGATACACAATTACTTTTTCCTGAAAAACCTTGACGCGGTGCGTGAAGGCGGAATCGTGGCGTTCATCACCTCGCAGGGGGTACTGGATGCCCCGACCAACGCGCCCATACGCGAGTATATGATGAACCATGCCAATCTGGTGGGCGTAGCCCGCCTGCCGAACAACCTCTTTACGGATAACGCGGGAACGGAGGTGGGCAGCGACCTGATTATCCTGCAAAAGAACAGCGGAAAGAATGGTGAACTGTATTACAACGAAAAACTCTTCGTGCAGACCGAACAGACCCCTATCGGCACTTCCGTAAATGGGTATGTATGGAGCATCGGCTCGCTTTCACACACGGATTTGATCAGAAGTACCGACCCATACGGGAAACCAGCCTATAAACTCCTGCACCGTGGGGACATCGCACAACTGGCGGAAGACTTGCGGGAGCATCTGAAAATAGAACTGCAACAACTTGACAGGAAACTGTATGAGAAACACAGCCTGCATCCGACAAAGGAGGAAAGCACGGCTGCGGAAGTGCAACCTGCTCCGAAAACAGAAAAGGTATCACCTTCTGTAATAGCCCCCGTTTCTGTAATTGAGCCTGTCAAGGGAGTGGAGAAGCCGCAGGCACAGCCCATAGAGGAAAAGCCGGAGATTGAGCCGCGCCAACCCAACCATTCGTCAGCCGTGCAGCTTACCCTGCTCGACCTTTGGGGTATGCCCATAGAGGAACCGGCAAAAAAGAAAAAGGCAGCGAAAAAGGAAAGCAAGCCGAAGCCTATGCCGTCCACGCCTAAACCGCAGGTCAAAGTTACTCCACCCGTTGAAGCCGCCAAGCCGGTAAACGGTAATAAGGAAGAAAAGCCGGAAAATGCCGAAAAGCCAAACGACCCGGACGACATTTACGCCACTCTGGATTGGGAAACCAATCCTCCCATCAACGGCTTCTATGAGACAATGATGAGTCTGACAGCGGAACGGCGCAAGGCCCTACGGCTTGAGGCAGAACGGCACAGGCAGGAACAACTGAAAAAGATGGGTATCAAAGACACGTTGAACCCTGCTTTTGCGCCTTCTTCGGACAATATGGATAAAAAGCCGGAACAAACGGAAGAAATAAAGCAACCTGAAACACTGGCAGAAGTTGTGCCTACTTCCGAAACGGTTGCCACTTCCCTGTTCCCGGAACTTGAAACGGAAAAGCCGAAGGAGGAAGTCATGGACCTTTCTCCCCGTCCGTTCAACGGCCTGCTGGAGCCACACCACCGTGACGGCTCGATGGTGCTGGATGCTTCACGCAATCTCGGTTACCTGAAAGACCTCACGCCTTACGGTGCGACCTTCCAACCGCTCGACCTTCATGGCTATCAAAAAGAGAAAGCGATGCTGTATATATCGCTCCGTGACGCTTACGAACGTCTGTATAGCCACGAGACGGAGAACCATACGGAACACAAACCGCAGCGCGGGTATCTCAACACCTACTACGATGAGTTTGTCATGCGTTACGGTAACCTCAACGCCAGACAGAACGTGAAACTGGTGATGATGGATGCCGGAGGGCGCGACATCCTTTCGCTGGAACGTGCGGAGGACGGCAAGTTTGTCAAGGCGGACATCTTCGACCGTCCCGTTTCCTTCTCGGTGGAGAGCCGTGTCAATGCAGGCTCTCCCGAAGAAGCCTTGTCCGCATCGCTCAACAAGTTCGGCACGGTCAATCTCGGCTATATGCGGGAGATAACCGACACCACGGAAGAGGAACTGCTTGGTGTCCTCAAGGGGCGCATCTTCTACAACCCGCTCGTAACCGATTACGAAATCAAAGACCGCTTCATCGCGGGGAACGTGATAGAGAAGGCGGAACGCATAGAGGGCTGGATGGAGGACAATCCCGAAAGTGAGCGGATGCCGGAGGTGAAACAGGCGTGGGAGGCATTGAAGGAGGCCGAACCGCAGCGCATCTCCTTTGAAGACCTCGACTTCAATTTCGGGGAACGCTGGATTCCCACGGGCGTGTATGCCGCCTACATGAGCCACCTTTTCGACACGGACGTGAAAATAGCCTACTCCGCAAGCATGGACGAGTTTTCCGTGGCGTGCGGCTACCGCACCATGAAGATCACGGACGAGTTTTTAGTAAAGGGCTATTACCGGAACTATGACGGTATGCACCTGTTGAAGCACGCCCTGCACAACACCTGCCCCGACATGATGAAAAGTATCGGCAAGGACGAGAACGGCAACGACATCAAGGTACGCGACAGCGAGGGCATACAGCTCGCCAACGCGAAGATAGACGAAATCCGTAACGGGTTCTCCGAATGGCTGGAAGAACAGTCGCCGCAGTTCAAGGAACGGCTCACGACGATGTATAACCGCAAGTTCAACTGTTTCGTGCGCCCGAAGTATGACGGCTCGCACCAGACTTTTCCCGACCTCAACCTGAAAGGGCTGGCAAGCCGGGGAATCAAGAGCGTTTACCCGTCGCAGAAGGATTGCGTCTGGATGCTGAAACAGAACGGCGGCGGGATCTGCGACCACGAGGTGGGAACCGGCAAGACGCTGATAATGTGCATAGCGGCACATGAGATGAAGCGTCTGAACTTGGCGCACAAGCCGATGATTATCGGGCTGAAAGCGAATGTGGCGGAGATTGCCGCCACCTATCAGGCGGCATATCCCAATGCGAGGATTCTCTACGCTTCTGAAAAGGATTTCTCGACCGCCAACCGCGTGCGTTTTTTCAACAACATCAAAAATAACGATTACGATTGCGTCATCATGTCGCACGACCAGTTCGGCAAGATACCGCAGTCACCGGAGTTGCAGCAGCGCATCCTGCAGGCGGAGCTTGACACGGTGGAGGAAAACCTCGAAGTCTTGCGGCAGCAGGGCAAGAACGTGTCGCGGGCGATGCTGAAAGGGCTGGAGAAGCGCAAGCACAACCTTGTGGCGAAGCTGGAGAAGGTGGAACACGCTATCAAGTCCCGCACGGATGATGTGGTGGACTTCAAGCAGATGGGCATCGACCACATCTTCATTGACGAGAGTCACCAGTTCAAGAACTTGACTTTCAACACCCGTCATGACCGTGTGGCGGGATTGGGAAACTCGGAAGGAAGCCAGAAGGCCCTGAATATGCTCTTTGCCATCCGTACCATACAGGAACGCACGGGCAAGGACTTGGGGGCTACGTTCCTTTCGGGCACGACCATTTCCAACAGTCTGACGGAACTGTACCTGCTCTTCAAATACCTGCGCCCCAACGAACTGGAACGGCAGGACATCCGCTGTTTCGATGCTTGGGCTGCCATCTTCGCCAAAAAGACGACCGATTTTGAGTTCAACGTAACGAACAATATCGTTCAGAAGGAGCGTTTTCGCTATTTCATCAAGGTGCCGGAGCTTGCCGCCTTCTACAACGAGATTACCGACTACCGCACGGCGGAGGATGTAGGTGTGGACAGACCAAACAAGAATGAGAGACTGCACCACATACCGCCCACACCGGAGCAGGAGGACTTCATACAGAAGCTGATGCAGTTTGCCAAAACCGGCGATGCCACTCTGCTTGGCAGGTTACCCCTGTCGGAAACGGAGGAAAAGGCGAAGATGCTCATCGCCACCGACTATGCGAGAAAGATGGCTCTTGATATGCGCATGATAGACCCGAACTACGAGGACCATCCCGACAACAAGGCAAGCCATTGTGCCAAGATGATTGCAGAGTATTACCACAAGTACGAGGCGCACAAGGGTACGCAGTTCGTGTTCTCCGACTTGGGGACATATCAGCCGGGGGAAGGATGGAACGTGTACAGCGAGATAAAACGCAAGTTGGTGGAGGATTACGGCATACCGGCAAGTGAGGTGCGCTTCATTCAGGAGTGTAAGACGGATAAGGCTCGTAAGGCGGTGATAGATGCCATGAACGCCGGGACGGTGCGCGTGCTGTTCGGCTCCACAAGTATGCTCGGAACGGGCGTGAATGCGCAGAAAAGATGTGTCGCCATCCATCACCTTGATACACCGTGGCGACCGTCCGACCTGCAACAGCGTGACGGACGGGGTGTTAGAGCCGGGAACGAGATTGCCAAGCATTTTGCCGAGAATAACGTGGATGTCATCATCTACGCGGTGGAAAAGTCGCTGGACAGCTACAAGTTCAATCTGCTGCACTGCAAGCAGACGTTCATATCGCAGCTCAAAAGTGGAGCGATGGGCGCACGTACCATCGACGAGGGAGCAATGGACGAAAAATCGGGTATGAACTTCTCGGAGTATATGGCGTTGCTCTCCGGCAATACCGACCTTTTGGATAAGGCGAAATTAGAGAAGCGTATCGCCTCGCTCGAAGGGGAACGCAAGTCGTGGGGCAAGGGCAAGCGCGATTCGGAGTTCAAGCTGGAATCCAAGACGGGAGAACTGCGCAACAACACGGCTTTCATCGAAGCCATGACGGAAGACTGGAACCGTTTTCTTTCCGTTGTGCAGACTGATAGGGAAGGCAGTCGTCTTAATCTTGTCAAGGTGGACGGCGTGGATTCAACGGATGAGAAGGTCATCGGTAAGCGTTTGCAGGAAATCGCCAAGAACGCCACGACTGGTGGACTGTACAAGGCTGTCGGGGAACTTTACGGCTTTCCGATAAAGGTGGTCAGCGAGAGGACACTCAAAGAAGGTCTGGAGTTCACCGACAACCGCTTCGTGGTGGAGGGCAACTACAAGTACACCTACAACAACGGGCATCTGGCGATGGCAGACCCGATTGCTGCCGCACGAAACTTTCTGAACGCATTGGAGAGGATTCCGACCATCATCGACCAGTACAAGTCTAAGAACGAAGTGCTGGAAAAGGAGATTCCGCAGTTGCAGGAGATAGCGGGCAAGGTGTGGAAGAAGGAGGACGAGCTGAAACAGCTGAAGTCCGAACTCGCCGCACTGGACCGCAAGATACAGCTTGAGCTGGCTCCGGCTCAGGAAAACACGGAAGAGAACCGGCAAGGCAACGAGAAAAAACAGACGGAACAACAGCCGGAAAGCCCGCACGTGGACTTTGTACGCAGTCATTTAATTATAGGGAGACCCGGTTTATCGGAATCCAAAGGTGTAAAACTTTAATATCGAAGTCTTGACAGAAAAAGCCAGTGGTTGAATTTTTCACCACTGGCTTTAATTCTAATAATTTTTCAATCTAATATGACCGAATCTATAACGTTAAATCATAGATTATGTGTCTATTTGTGAAGAAAAAGACGTAACTTTGTATCAAAATCAAATAAGCATAACAATGGAGCCATCTATATCTATATACAGTTTTTCACTTTATACCGCACTGCCGTTGATGTTATTCTTCGGCTTTTATTTTTTGTTTGCAAAGACTCCTGAAAAGAAAATTTTCAAGAATTATCTCCGCTCCCGACAGATTATGGGTATAGCTATGCTGCTGCTTTCGGCAAATTATTCGGTACATTTCTTCTTTGGTATCCGATTCAAAAATGCGGATTCTGCCATATTGATGAACATGTCCACATACTTCCTGTGCTATTCTCTGTTCAGTTCGGCATTGATAATGTTGCTTGATCGTTTTTACATTACCAAACGGCGTGTGTGGACACATATCATTTTATGGATTATATTTTCAACTCTTTCCGGAGTTGTGTTGTTCCTGTTGCCAAGCGGAATCATGCAAAAATTCTCTTTATTTGCTTTAGCTGTCTGGTTAGTCGTTTTTGGAGTCGTTTTAGCTCGCAGAGTCATAATTGCATACCGTAGAGCCATTCGGATTTTCAATGAAACTCAGGCGGATGATATAGGTACATATATCGAATGGCTTTCCATATTCACTTATTGGGCTGTTATCTTCGGTGTCGGATGCGGATTGCTGACATTTCTGCCAGACAAATATGTTTTTATCTGGATTTTGTCGTCAATACCGTTCTACAGCTATCTTTTCTACAGCTATCAGAACTACCTGCTGTTCTATGAACAGGTGGAAAATGCTTTTGAGCAAGATATACAGTCTGAAGAAGAACTTCTGACAGATACAGAAACTGAAATAGTTTCTGAGAAAGAAGTTCCAGTGTCCTATACAGAAATTATAGAGAAAGTGGCCAACTGGATAAAGACAGACGGCTATGTCCAGCAGGGACTTACCATAAAAGAACTGTCCGAAATACTTCATACGAACCGTACCTATCTTTCCGCTTATATCAAGACTACGTATAAAATGACATTCCGCGAATGGATAACCGGTCTCCGGTTGGAGTATGCGAAAAACATACTGAAGGAGCATCCGGAAATCAATATACAGAAGCTGGCTGAGTCTTCCGGCTTTCTTTCTCGCAGTAACTTTATCAAATCATTTACCGAAAAGGAAGGATGTACGCCTGGCAAGTGGAAAAAAGCAAATCTGGAATAATTTGTGTGGTAAAAAGCCGATGAAAAAGGTCTCAGAAGCCCATTTTCAAAAAGTGCTCAAGCGACAAAAAAGTGCTAATTCGACAAAAAGGTGCTCAAACGACAATTTGAAAAGTGCTCAAACGACAATTTTTTATAAAACGCTGTATTTCAACAGAAAAAGTTTTTGTAATATTTTGGGCGCTGAATGGCATTTATTACCTTTGGAGATGACAAAGATAATGAATTCAAGTTTATATGAGCAGAAAAATCACTTTTCTTACCCTGTTTCTGTGGCTGATGACGCTAACTTTTCCTGTCATTGCGCAGCAGAAAGCAGACACGACCTACACATTCCGGTTCGTTACGCAGAAGGACATGTTCTACGTGCCTTGGAATGGCAATGACACGGAACTTGCCCGCCTGTTGGAATGTATCGAAAACAACAAAGCAATAATTCTTGACGGCAAAATGCCGCTACTGGTTGACGGATACTGCAATTCGCAGAGCAGTGAAGCCGAGAACCTTGCAACGGCGAAGATCCGTGCCAATCGAGTAAAATCAGAACTGATTATACGCGCGAAAATCAAGGAAGAAAACTTCATTACCCACAATCATGCGACAGGGGGTGATTTTGTAATCGTGCGCCTAACGGTACCCGCAAAGGAAACAGCCGCGATGGATGCGGAAGCGGAAGCGCGACGCAGAGCAGAAGCCGAACGCTTAGAAATCGAGACGCGTGCCGAACAGGAACGGCGTGCCGAAGAGCAGCGCAAGGCGGAAGAAGCCCGACTTGCCGCTGAAAAGGCAGAAGCCGAGAAAGCTGCTCTACAAAATACACTTGCCGGCACGCCGTCGGAAACTAAAATCACAAATGATTATCATCTCTCCCTGCGTGCCAACCTGTTGCGCTGGGCTACCCTGACACCCGATTTAGGACTTGAATGGCGCATCTGCCCATCGTGGGGCATTGCCGTAAACGGCTCATGGACTTCTTGGACGTGGAGCGACAAGGACCGCCGCTATGCACTTTGGGAAGTGGCTCCAGAAGTACGTTACTATATGGGTGAGAAGAAAGCCTGGTATCTGGGGGCAATGTTCAAGGCTGGACAGTTCAACTACAAGCTTTCCGAAACAGGCAAGCAGGGCGACCTGATGGGTGGCGGCATCACCGCCGGCTATCAGCTACGGCTGAACAAGGCATTAGATCTTGATTTCAACCTCGGCTTGGGCTACCTGAATGTCGATTTTGAAAAATATGAAGTCATCGACGGTGTGCGCGTGCGCCGCGGCAACGAGACAAAAGATTGGTATGGTCCCATCAATGCCGGTGTGACATTGGTATGGAAACTTTTCTAAATAGGGGGAGGAATAGAATATGAAAGCAAGACAATATATAAATATGATAGGAATGGCAGCCGCCGTGCTGCTCTCTTCCTGCGTGAAAGACACGCTTTATGACACGCCGCATCCCGACTACGGGAAGATTGCGGTGACAGCCGACTGGTCGGCCCGCGGTGAGGGTATCGACATACCTGCCACATGGACGGTCACCATGGGAGACTATACGGGTACGGAGACTTCCGCCACCCATGCCCCCGACCATCTGTTTGCTCCGGGCAGCTACACACTTGCGGTGTGGAACCCGGCTGAAGGAATCACCGTGAACGGCACCACAGCCACCATTGCCGCAGCCACGGGAACCCGGGCAGGCACGGAGGTCTTTGTGAACAATGCCCCGGTATGGTTCTTCACCTATACGGAACAGGTGACCATCGAGAAAGACAAGGACCATCCGCTGACCGCCGCAATGAAGCAGCAGGTACGCGAATTGACGCTTGTCGTCGAACCTACTGGTGATGCCGCCGGACGCATCACGGAGATTGTTGCCCATCTGACGGGTGCAGCCGGAACACTCGACTTCGCTACCGATACCTACGGAGCCGCTTCGAACGTCGTGCTGCCCTTCACCAAGATTACCGAAGGTGACGATGCCGGCAAGTGGAAAGCCACGGTGCGGCTGCTGGGTGTGACCGGTACGGAACAACTGCTGACGGGTGAAATCCGCTATGCTGACGGCAACCCGACCCCCACCACGCTGAAAAGCGACCTTACGGAAGCCCTCAAGGAGTTCAACACCGGAAAGGGCGAATCGCTGACCCTCAGCGGAACGCTGGTTGAGACTCCCGAAGGCATGGAAGTGGACGGAGCCGAAATCAACGGCTGGGAAGAAGTGAAAGGTGATGATGTAAATGCCGATTTGTAAATAATTAGCAAACCGAACGCAGAAGCAAAGCTTGCTTTGATTTTGCTGAGGTGCAGCAATTATTGAAATGGAATTTAACTAATATAATAACAGAATATAATGAAGACAAGATTTTTTGCACTTGCGATGCTCGCCCTCGCACTGGTAGCCTGCAACAACGACAACGAGAACCTGAATGGTGACCCCGTGGCCGCCCAGTTTACCGCCAACATCGCCCCCGCCACCCGCGCCAGCGGAACCACCTGGACTGCCGACGACCGTATCGGCATCACCGACATCGGCAACGATTCCCAGTACGGCAACGTGCCTTTCATCCTGAAAAACGGGAAATTTGAGGCAGAAGGAAAGGTTATCTATATCGAAGATACAAAGACCCATACTTTCCGCGCCTACTATCCGTACAACGCGGCGGGAGGCATCCTCGCAGCCACGACCGATGCCACGGCGCAGCAGAACCAGCCTGCCATCGACTTCCTCTTTGCTTCAGGAGCCACGGGAGACAAAAACAACCCGGTAGTAAGCTTCACCGACAAAACCGCCAAAGGCGGTGAAGACAACTCCTTCCACCACCGCATGAGCCAGATAACCCTTACCTTCGAGGCGGGCGACGGCGTGAATTTCAGCGTGGTCAAGCCTGAACGTTACACGCTGGACGGATTGTTACTCACCGGTACGTTCAACACGGCCGACGGTATTGCCACCGCAGACAACGGGGCACAGACCGGAGAACTGACCATGAATCTGGCAGACGGCAATCTCACGTCATCGATCATCCTCTTCCCGCAGACAGTTGCATCCCTGCCGTTGGTTGTGAATTACAAAGGTCAGGAATATCATGCCACACTCACCATGCCCGATGGCGCACTGCTGGCGGGCAACAACTATACCTATACCGTCAAGGTACGCAACAAAGTCCTTGAAGTCAGCGAAGCCACCATTGCAAAGTGGAACGATATAGACGGTGGAGATGTGGGTGCTGACCTGTAGGATGTTAATAATTAATCGATTAGAATGAAGAATTATGAGACATAGATTATTTATCCCCGCAGCCACCGCACTGCTGTTCGCCCTCGCCGCCTGCACGCAGGACGAACTTGCTGGCGATAACCGTCTGCCCGAAGGTGAATACCCCGTCGTCATCCGTGCCACCGGATTGTCCGTAGAAGCAACGCCGCTGGCAGCCCCTTCCACCCGTGCCGCTGTGGACGGCGACTGGCAGGGCGTCACTTCCGTGGCACTCAAGATGGGCGATGCGGTAAAGGAATACACCGTAACGGCTTCTACCGATTTCAAGAGTGCCACGCTTTCACGCGAGAACGACCCGTACTACTGGACCAGCCGCGACCCGATTACCATATCGGCATGGTGGCCCTTGGATGATACAAACATCACACAGATGCCTGCCGTGAAGGTGGCCGAAGACCAAAGCAAACTGGCTGACTTCCAGAACAGCGACTTCATCTCTGCTGAGAACCGGAAGGTGGAATTTAACAACCCGACTCTTGAATTTACCCACCGCACGGCACGCGTGACAATCGAACTGAAGCCCGGCACGGGATTCACGAGCGTCGCCGGTCCCACGGTGAGCCTCGTGAGCCTGTCCGCCGATAACGGCAACCCGACCGCCATCAAGACTTACAACGCAAGCGGCAACACCTACGAGGCACTGACCGCCCCGCAGACCGTTGCGGCAGGCAAGCCGTTCATCCGGGTGGAACTCGGCGGCGGCACCTTCTACTTCCGTCCGCAGAACAACGTCGTATTAGAGGCTGGCAACCGCTATAAATACACCGTCAAGGTGAACGCCACCGGCTTGACGTTAGAGGGTTGCACCATCGGTGACTGGGCTGACGGTGGCGGCGAAAGCGGCGAGGCTGAGGATTTAGGCTATTCTATACAGAACGACGGCAGTTACACGGTCTATAACGCCGACGGCCTGCTGGCATGGAACAAAGCCGCACAAAAGGACGAATCGATAAATTGCACCCTCACCGCCGACATCGACCTGACGGGTAAGGATTGGACACAGATAGGCACATGGCCAGGTTACTCCGGCGTCTTTAATGGGCAGGGACACCGCATTACGGGATTAAACTTTTCAGCAGCGACTACTGAACTTTTTGGGTTATTAAATTTACGTGGTGTGATAAAGAACCTACAACTCATAGATGTGAATCTATATGGCAATAATGGATCAGCAGCTGGAATAGTGGATCAAAATAATGGTCAAATCATTGCCTGCTCTGTGACGGGAAAAATTTCTGCATATGGTAGAACTTGTGGTATAGCCGATTTAAATTATGGCAGTATCACAGCTTGCTGGTTTGACGGCACATTGAAAGATTATGAATCTGGAGCTATAGTGCGTTTCAACTACAATACTATAACTTCCTGTTATTGGGGAGGCAATGCCGAGCGAGGAGAATTCCGTAATTTTGGAGGAACGGTAGATGCCACGAAGGTGGACGGCGCGACCGTGAAATGGCAGACAGCCGTCGACGGCATGAACATCGCCCTCACCGACAATGACTACCAGTGGGCACTCGGCACAGACGGTCTGCCCGTACTGCAAAAGAAACAATAACAACCCCTAAACAACACGCATCATGAAACGAACAACCATCCATATATCCGCAGCCATCGCCCTGCTGCTCGGCCTTGCCGCCTGCACACAGGACGAAGCGGGCTTCCTACCAGAAGGGGCGGAAGGCACACCCATCGTCTTCACCGCCACGGGGCTGAACCCCGCCGCGACAGCCACCGCCGGCACCCGTGCCCCAGCGGATGGCAATTGGACGGGTGTGCAGAGCGTGGCAGTCATGATGGACGGCATGGTGAAGACGTACAACGTGACACCCTCCACCGCCGACCCCACCAGCGCCACACTGACCTCCACCGACCCGTACTACTGGACCAACCACAACGACATCACCGTCACGGCGTGGTGGCCCTACACCGCTGGCGAGACAACTCCGCCTGCGGTAAAGGTAAAAGCCAACCAAAGTGCCCAGAAAGACTTTGAGGGCAGCGACCTCATCGTAGCCGACGGACAGAATGTGACCTACGGTAGCCCCACGCTCCGCTTCACCCACCGCACGGCGCGGGTGACCATCGTTCTGACGGACTACACCGAGGGGCTGGCATCCGTGCAGCTGACGGGCCTCTCCACCGAAGGCGACAACCCGGATATAATCGTCCCGTATGACAAGGGCAGCAATACCTACATCGCCATCGTAGCCCCGCAAAATGTGGCAGCTGGCACTACTTTCATTACCTGCACCTTCACTAACGGCAAGACCTTCGTTTATAAGATGAAGAATGCTACCGACTGGCAGGCGGGCGGTGAATATACCTACACCGTCTCCCTCGCTGCGGCAAAAGACCTGGGCTATACCATAGAGAGCGACGGCAGCTACACCGTGACCTCCGCCGATGGCTTGATGAATGTAGCCGAATTAGTGAACGGAGGTAAGACCGACATTAACATTACCCTCGACAAAAACATTGACCTCACAGGCAAAGACTGGACGCCGATAGGCACAAACTACGACAACTCATACAAAGGCACTTTCGACGGCGGCGGCCATACCATCACGGGGCTGACCGTTACGACATATGACAAATATGCGGGTTTGTTCGGCTGGCTCAATAGTGCTGGTACGGTGAAGAACGTGGTGATGGAGGGCGTACAGATAACAAACAATCACAGTTCGGGCTTTGCCGGCGGCGTGGTAGGAAATAGCTGGGGCACCATTGAAAACTGCTCGGTATCGGGCAGCGTCAACGGCGAGGTGTACGTCGGCGGTGTGGTGGGTAAGCAAACGAGCGGTTCCATGACCGGATGCAGCTCCTCCGCCACAGTGAAGGGAACTGTCAATGTCGGCGGTGTGGCAGGAGAAAGCTGGGGCAGCATGACCGCTTGCTATGCCACGGGCAACGTGACCTTAGAAATATACCCCGGTAAGGATATCTCTGGCGGCGGTGTGGTGGGATTCAAAGGAGGAAACAGCGTCCTTGCCTGCTATGCCACGGGCAACGTAAATAGTAAGGGTAGCAGCACTGGCAATGTGCATATCGGCGGCTTGTTTGGATATAAATATGCCACCGCGATCGCCTGCTATTGGAAGAATAATAAGGAACAAGGCATCGGCTACAATAAGGAAGGCATCGTCACCGAAGCCACGAAGGTGGACGGCACTGACGTTACCTGGCAGAAAGCCGTTGATGCCATGAACACCGCCTTGCAGAACGCAGGCTCAGAATGGCGTTACGAACTTAAAGGAGCATTGCCTACCTTGAGGAAGCAGTAAGCCGTTGCGGGCGGAAATGTTCCGCCCGCAACGAACATTAACCGAAGTATAACCCCAATAAAAAAAGGAGGACGTGCTGGAACACACGGAGAATCCACCATATAGGTTTTGGCATCAAGGCATTGTTAATAATAATATAGACTCCAGTGTAAATATGGAAGCTGTAAGCCGGACATTGCCAAGATTGGTGCTCATTAAAGGCAACAAATCAAGTAATTAAATTAAAAACATGGGACTTTTTCACAGAGACAAGAAAAATAATGACGATGAGCCGGACAGTGTTCAAACCAATTCATTCTCTGATATTATGAATGGTTTGCAATACGCCGTAAACTGTGCACAAGATACATTGCAGAATCATCAGATACAAAATCTGACCAGACTTTTTGAAGGAACAAATGCAAATAACGCAAATACGTTCCAATCGAAAAAAATCATGGTTGGAGACAAGACTATTGATATTCCACTTATAGCTTTGATATCCCATCATTATCTTGCGATGGATAATGTGCAGATAAAGTTCAAGGCGAAGGTCGGAAGCGTGGAATCACAGATTCCGGAAAACAACTTATTGTTATCCAGCCCACAAAGAGCCAATCTCCAGATGCAGATGAGCAACATAAAACCGGATGCGGATGATGTCATGGAGGTTTGCGTCAATTTTAAGGTTCAGGAGACTCCGGAGAGCATTTCCCGAATTATTGACGATTTTGTAAAAAATATCTAACAATTTTAAAATTCAAATGTTATGGCAGAAGAAATAAAGAACCAAGGGCAACAAGAAAATGCGGAAAACTTGAATGAAAATGTAAGCGGACAGGCGAAAGAAATTATCTCCGCTGCATTGGAAGAGACTCAAAACAGAGAAACTTCTCCAGTTCTTAAAGCAGATTCAAACGTGACTGACAAATTCAAGGGGCTTCCCATGCGGGAACTTATTGCAGCTCCACTTATTGCAGCAGCCGAAGCACAACAGGAATTGGCAGCGACAGCATGGAATTTCTACCAGCAAATTGCATTTGATGGTAAAAGCGGCAATAAAGCGCGTATATTGGAATTCGATGTCGAAAGACCGATACAGCAGGATGGAAAAATGACAACAATGTCACAAAGTGTCAAGGCTCCGTTTATAGGATTGGTGCCTATTCCTTCCCTGCTCATAGATCGCGTGGATGTCGATTTCCAGATGGAGGTTACCGATACATCAAACGTAAAAAGCACTACCAACGCAGAAGTAGAGGCAAAAGCTTCTGCAAAACATTGGTTTATAAATGCGGAAATCAGCGGCAAAGTCACGACCGCCCGCGAGAACACCCGCATGACCAACCAAACGGCAAAATACCAGATACATGTGACAGCCAGTCAGCAGCCGCAGACCGAAGGTCTGTCTAAACTGATGGATATAATGGCATCATGTATCGAGCCTATAACAAACGAAAGTAACAGTAAGTAAATATATGAATTTGATTCAAGCATTAAGATTGCCAAACAGTCGAGCAGTAATGACAAATATTGCACGGTTTCATTATCAAAATATTTATAATGTAGGTTTGACCCCTCCGATTGCCACGCAAAGTAATTTGACATTTCAAATAAAAGGATATACCCGTAACTATCGTTTTCTTAGATTAGACTATGCCTGTGTCATATATATTGCGGATGGAATAGCAGTCGTTGCTTCAAATGGCATAGATACTTTAAGTTCAGGTTTTTCGGGATGTTATATGGCCAGTTTTAGGCACAATGGCATTAGGTATGTTGCTCATATTCCAACGCCTAACAATAGTATTAAAACATCATGGAATCGGGCGGTTAAAAATCAAATAATAGATAATGTTGTTCTTTTTAAACCTACTGAAGGATTGGCGAGAATCCCAGGAACCATTGGTATTTGGGGAATTATAACATTTAACGATAGATGTTATCGGCTTGATGTAAATGAAAACGCTCCTCCAAGTCAAGCCATACGTGGCCAAAGAATTTTTAACTCAATCCCGAGAAATCCCATACTAACAGAAATTCCACCTATCGCCGGTGGTCAGATGCCTTAATAATTATAACAATTGTAAATAAGGGAAGAACGGTTGTTTCATTGAGGAGTAGAATTCTATTCTGATATATAATTCTGGTGGCGGTCATCGGTAGCATGGCCGCCATTCTCATCCATGAACCTGCGAAGTTCCACGACCTATATGCGTATGTTGAATAACGGTATTTACACAAACAGCAAATGAGCGAACAATTCGTTACCACTACCAAGCATTTCCGCAAGCTGCTTGCCGCAGGCTATCTGTTGATAGTTCTGCTGGTGGGCGGCATCATCTGCACGTGGCTCGGAGAATGGCGCGACTTGGAGTTGCTGGAACGGGAGAACCGTGAAATCAACCGCTTCCGCAAGGAAACACACGATGCGTATGTGGGTGTGGTGGAATTGTCACTTTTGGGCGAGTCGGTGCTGGAATGGGACGATAAGGATGTGGCGGCATACCGGCGGCAACGGATGGCGGTGGATAGTATGCTTTGCCGCTTCAAGAGCCATTACGAATCGGTGCGCATAGACAGCGTGCGCCACTTGCTGGAGGACAAGGAAAAGCGGCTGTGCGCCATCATGGAAGCTCTGGAACAACAGGCGGACATCAACCGCCGGATAGCCAAGCAGGTGCCGGTGATAGTGCAAACGAGCAGGCAGGAAGAGCCGAAGAAACAGAGGAGGAAAGGTTTTCTCGGGTTGTTCGGCAAGAAACAGGAAGCACCTCCGACGACGACCACCACGATGCTCTACACACTGAACCGTGATATGATAGCGCAACAACGTGCCCAGAGCCATCGTCTGTCGGAATATGCCGACAGCCTTGCCAGCCGCAATGCGGAACTGAACCGCCAACTGCAAACCCTTATCCAGCAGATGGACCACAAGGTGCAGGCTGACTTGCAGGAACGTGAGGCGGAAATATCCGCTATGCGTGAAAAGTCGTTCTTGCAGGTAGGTATCATAACGGGTGTCATGCTGCTGTTGCTCATTATTTCATACATCATCATTCACCGCTATGCCACCCGCATCAAGCAGTACAAACGTAAGACAACAGATTTAATCGGGCAACTGCAAAAGTCCGTAAAACAAAACGAATCGTTGATAGCCTCACGCAAGAAAGCGATGCACACCATCACCCACGAGCTACGCACACCACTGACTGCCATACATGGATATGCGGAACTGATGCAGGACAACGAAGAAGAAAAGATAAGCGGTTATGCGGACAATATCCTGCAAGCCTCCAAGAGAATGACCGACATGCTCAACTCCCTGCTTGACTTCTTCCGCTTGGACAGCGGCAAGGAACAGGCGAATGTCCGTCCGTTTCGTTTGGAAAACATCGCGGAGCTGTTGCAAACGGAGTTTACGCAACAAGCAGAAGCAAAAGATCTTAAACTTACCATCGAGTGCCCGGAGGGTATTATCCTGAATGGCGACAAGGAGCGCATCATACAGATATGCGACAACCTGCTGGGCAATGCCGTCAAGTTCACGAATGCCGGAAGCGTTTCACTTGTCATAAGCTATGACGGCAATAGGCTGACCCTTGTAGTAGAGGACACCGGAACCGGCATGAGTGCGGAAGAACAACAGCGAGTGTTCGGAGCGTTCGAGCGGCTTTCCAACGCCGCCACGCAAGACGGTTTCGGATTGGGGTTAAGCATTGTGAAACAGATAGTCGGGATGCTTGGCGGCACTGTACGCTTGGAAAGCGAAAAAGGAGAAGGCAGTCGTTTTACTGTGGAGTTGCCAATGAACACTGCCGATATTGGTATTGAAGAACAGACAGCCGCAGAAAGTCTGGCTCATATAGAAAGACCTTATTCTGTCATCGTATTGGACGACAATCCGATGGTATTATCCATGACAAAGGAAATGTATGCTGGTATAGGTGTGCATTGCGACACGTTCACCACTATTGGCGATGCAATGGAAGCCATGCGGCAGCACACATACGACCTCATGATAACCGATATGAAGATGCCGGAGATTAACGGCTATGAGGTGTTGGAGTTGTTACGCTCGTCAAGTGTCAGCAACTCGAAAGAGATTCCCATTGTCGTGGCGACCGCCTCCGGCAGTTGCAGCGAAGAGGAGCTGTTGGAAAATGGATTTACCGCCTGCCTGTTCAAGCCATTTTCCATTTCCGAACTGGTTGCTGTATCAGACAAATGCCTTTTGACAAGTACGGACAAGGATGAACTTCCCGACTTGTCCTCTCTGCTTGCATATGGTGACAAACGGGCGATGCTCGACCGTTTGATAACCGAAACAGAAAAGGATATGCAGGCTGTCCGGGAAATCATGGAGAGGAATGACCGCAAGGCGTTGGACGAATGGATACACCGTCAGCGAAGTTCATGGGCTGTTATCCGTGCTGACAAACCCTTGTGGAACCTGTATGAACTGCTGCATCAAGAATCTGAATGTTCCGAAATGGAATTGCGGAAATGCGTGGATGCCATGCTTCGTATGGGAACAGTTATCATAGAACTTGCGCAAAAGGAAAGGAGGTCGTCGGATGAAAGTATTTGTGATTGAGGACAACCCCGTCTATAACAATTATGTCTGCAACCTGCTGAAGAAAGACAGCTTCGATACTATGTCGGCATATAATCTTGCCACTGCCAAGAAACTATTGGCAAAGTCAGAGGTGGATGATATTGTCGTTGCCGACCTACGCCTCCCCGACGGTGAAAGCATAGAGTTGTTACGGTGGATGCGTGCCAACGACAAACAGCAGGTGTTTATCGTTATGACCAATTACGGGGAGGTGCATACGGCAGTGGAAAGTATGAAGCTCGGCTCAAAGGATTACATACAGAAACAGTTGTTGGAGGATAAACTGATACCGCTTATCCGCACCCTGCAAAAAGAACATGAAAAGCGACTACAATGGAACATTCCGATATTCGTCCGGCAGGGCGACGCCTATCAGAAAATCAAGAAACGTGTGCGCCTTGTAGCCACCACCCGGATGAGCGTGCTGATACTGGGCGAGAACGGTACGGGCAAGGAACATATCGCACAACATATACACCAACAAAGCAAACTTGCCGATAAACCTTTTGTGGCAGTGGACTGCGGAGCCTTGTCCCCGTCATTGATACAATCCGCCTTCTTCGGACACGTCAAGGGTGCGTTTACGGGTGCCGAAGCAAACAAGACGGGGTATTTTCTGGAAGCGGATGGCGGCACGCTGTTCCTTGACGAAGTGGGCAACCTAACAATGGAGATGCAACAGATGCTGCTCCGCGCCATACAGGAACGCCGTTACCGTCCCGTCGGTGCAAAGGAGGACAAAACAGCCAACGTGAGGATAGTGGCTGCAACCAACGAGGATTTGCAGAAAGCCGTAACGGAAAAGCGGTTCCGGCAGGATTTGCTCTATCGCTTGCAGGAGTATGTGATAACCATGCCGCCCTTGCGCGACTGCCCGGAAGACATCATGCCATTGGCCGAGTTCTTCCGTGAAATGGCAAACCGTGAGTTGGAACGTGAAGTAAAAGGGTTTGCCGCATCTGCCCGTAATGCCCTGCTCGCCCATGCGTGGCCGGGCAACGTGCGCGAGTTGAAACAGAAGATACAGACGGCAGTCCTGCAATCAGAAGGCGATATGATAACCGAAGCCGATTTGGAACTTGACAATGAACCGTCCGCTACTTCCGCTTGTTTTACATTGAAGAGCGGGGATGAAGAAAGAGGACGTATCCTGCGTGCTTTGAAACAAGCAGCCGGTAACAAGAAAATGGCTGCAAAGATACTGGGTATCGGCAGGACAACGCTGTATAATAAATTGGTAGAGTATGGATTGAATGAAGAAAACTGACCGGAGTATGGCTGTAAATGGCAATAATTGATTAACTTTGCAATTGTATTTCAGAAAATAGCAGGCGATCGGGTAACTTTTCGCCGATGATATAGACATAAGACCGCAAGGCGTTTCGAGCGAAAATCTGGTAAATTTAGTTATATCTCA
>OIWN01001138.1_pt1 | contig 21894 bp, 18 predicted proteins | sample 1587591 | NCBI WGS metagenome assembly OIWN01 (sample SAMEA3888901, study PRJEB22519) | human gut metagenome | biome: human gut; feature: human-associated habitat; material: faeces | place: Denmark | collected 2010 | reverse complement strand
CCCACTTCGGGGAGCGAAGAGCCAAGTCTGACGACTTGCTCCCGAGGGGCAGCGCCCCTCGCATCGGTGGCTGCAGGGGCTACCAGCCCCGCACAAACTCCGGGGCGTGGAGCAGAGCGCCCACAAATCGTGGGTACGCAGGGCCCTCGCCCCTGCACAATCCCCCCTCCGCTGTCGAAAGATTCCCCCCTGATACAAAAAAGGACTATCTTTATTCACAAATTCATGCTATACTGTTTTTGTCAAAAATCGTACTTCCCCAATTTTCGATAAAAGGAGCCTATCCCATGTCAAAACAATCAACACAAAAAACTATCAAAACCTCCATCGGCGGACAGGCGGTCATCGAGGGCGTCATGATGCGCGGGCCAAAGGTCACCGCACTGTCGGTGCGCCTGCCGGACAACACCATCTCCACCGAGGAGTGGCCCACCCCCAGCATGAGCGCCTGGTACAAGCGCACCCCCTTTGTCCGCGGCATCTTTAACTTTGTCGATTCGCTGACCACCGGCTACAAGAGCCTGATGAAGGCCGCCGAAAAGGCCGGCCTGGATGACGAGGAGGAGGAAGCCTCCCCCTTCGAGCAGAAGCTGCGTAATGCCCTGGGCGACAAGTTCATGCCCTTTCTGGAAGGCTGCATCCTGGTGGTCTCGCTTCTCATCGCCATCTTTTTCTTCATCTTCCTGCCAACCACCATCGTCAACCTCTTCCGCGGCTTTTTCGATCACCCGCTGGCGCTGTCCGCGCTGGAGGGCGTCATCAAGATGGCCATCCTGATCGGCTACCTTGCCGCCGTCTCCCAGATGAGCGACATCCGCCGCGTCTTTATGTACCACGGCGCCGAGCACAAAACCATCTTCTGCTACGAGCACGGCGAGGAGCTGACGGTGGAGAACGTGCGCAAATACACCCGCTTCCACCCGCGCTGCGGCACCAGCTTTCTGGTCATCGTGCTGCTGCTCTCCATCCTGGTGTCCTCTCTGGTCACCTGGGACAATATCTGGATGCGCGTCGGACTCAAGATTCTCTGCCTGCCCATCATCATGTCGCTCTCCTATGAGTGCATCAAGTATGCCGGCCGGCACGACAACCTGCTCACCCGCATCCTCTCCGCGCCGGGCCTGTGGACCCAGCGCCTGACCACCAAGGAGCCGGACGACAGCATGATCGAGGTGGCCATCGCCTCGATGAAGCGGGTCATCCCGGACGATCCAAACGAGGCGCTGTACTAGAAGCGACGCTTTGTTATAAAGCAAACTGTTTATCCAAACTGTAAAACGCAAAAGGAGACCCTTATGACCTATCGGGAACTGTTAACTGGAGCATGCCAGCAGGGAATGGATGCGCATGAGGCGCTCACACTTTTGGAGCACCTGTTTTCCCTCTCCCGCACCTCGCTGCTGATTCACATGGACGAGGACTGCGACGAGCAAAAGATTTCTTCCTTTGAGCAGATGGCTGCCCGCCGGCTTGCGGGCTACCCGCTGCAGTACCTTCTGGGGGAGTGGGAATTTTTCGGCCTTCCCTTCTATGTGGGGGAAGGGGTGCTGATTCCCCGCGCCGACACCGAGGTGCTGGTGGAGACTGCACTGGAGCTGTGCGACGGGATGTTCTCCCCGGTCATCTGCGACCTCTGCTCCGGCACCGGCTGCATCCCCATCGCCCTGAGCAAAAACCTGCCGTCGCAGGCAAGCCTCACCGCGGTGGAGCTGTCCGAGCAGGCCCTCTCCTACCTGTACCGCAACAAGGAGCGCCACCGCTGCGACAACCTCACCGTCGTGCAGGCCGATGTGCTGACCTGGCAGCCGGACCGGCAGTTCGACCTCATCACCGCCAACCCCCCCTACATCTCCCGGCAGGAGATGGAATCGCTGCAGCCGGAGGTTCGGTGCGAGCCGCAGATGGCGCTGCTGGCCCCGGAGGAGGGGCTTGCCTTCTACCGCGTCCTGTCCGACCGCTGCCGCTCCTTTTTAAAGCCCGGCGGGTGGCTGGTCTTTGAGATTGGCTACCGGCAGGGTGAGGCCGTTTCGGCGCTGCTGCAGCAAAACGGCTATTCCGATATTCGGCTGATCGCCGACTACAACGGCAACGACCGGGTTTTGACCGGCCGCTGGGACGGATAAGATTTTATCCACTGTGTAATATGAGGAGGATTTTATGCAAACTGGAAAGTACAAAGCGGTGGTCTTTGACCTGGACGGCACCGCGGTCAACTCCCACTACAACATTGATGCCTTACAGATGACCTGCATCGAACTGCTCGACCGCGAGGCGACCGACGAGGAGCTCAAGATCACCTACGGCATGACCGCCGTCAACGCCATGCGCTACCTGGGGGTGCCGGAGGACCAGCTGGAAACCTTTGGCAACCGCTGGCTGGAGCACATCATGCGGCTGGCCAAGCACGCCACCCTCTTTGACGGCATCTACCCGACCATGTGCCGGATGCATGAGGCGGGCATCCGGCTGGGAATCAACACCTCCCGCCGCGACGACGAGCTGGGCGACCTGCACCACTACATCCGCGAGCCGTTTCTGGAGCTGTGTTCGGTCATCGTCACCTGCGACAAGGTAAGCAACCCCAAGCCCGCCCCCGACTCGATGCTCTACTACTGCGAGCAGACCGGCCTTGCGCCCGCGCAGGTGCTGTTTGTGGGGGACAGCGAGTTTGACGCCGGCTGCGCGCAGAACGCCGGCTGCGACTTTGCGCTGGCAACCTGGGGCTGCTTCTTCCCCGACCAGATCCCTGCGCAGTACAAGCCCCAAACCCCGCAGGAGCTGTTAGAGATTGTCGGAATCAAATAAGCCCTTGTGCAAGCTGCTCTCCCAAAAGAGGGCAGCTTTTTTTGTTGCCCTCTGCAATAAAACGGCCGCCCCGAAAGTTATTTAGGCAGAAGGGACAAAAACAAAAATTTTCCCGACCTGCAATAAAACAGCTTCCCCGGAAGTTATTAAAGCAGAAGGGGCAAAAAGAAAAAAACAAAAATTTTTTCTTCACGCTGCAATAAAACAACTTCCCCGGAAGTTATTTAGGCAGAAGGGGCAAAAAGAAAAAATCAAAAAAAATTTTTCTTCCCTCTGCAATAAAACAACTTCCCCGAAAGTTATTCAGGCAGAAGGGCAAAAAAGTTCCTTCCTTCCAGCAACCGAAAACGTTTTCACAATACCAAACCACAATCAATCACGACCGACACAGAAAGGATGTACACGATGAAAAAATTCTCTAAATTCCACCTCACCGCTCTCACCCTCGCCGGCCTGATGGTCGTCACCACCGCCTCTGTCGGAGCTGCCTCCGTTTATAAAAATATCACCGCCCGCCAGAACACCGCCATGACCGTCAAGGTGGACGGCACCGCCCTCACCATGAAGGACGACGACGGCGATTCCCTCTACCCGCTGACCTATGACGGCAACACCTATTTGCCAGCAGAGCAGCTGGCCAGCGCGGTCGGCTACAACGCCACCTCCGACGACGACAGCGTCAGCCTCACCAGAAAGAACACCGTCAGCACCTTCCCTGCCGCCAGCGGCGACATCGGCTCGGAAAAGGCCAAGAGTATCGCTTTGAACCATGCGGGCGTCACCTCCTCCACCGCCAAATTTGTCAAGGTGGAGCGCGACCGCGACGACGGACGGCTGCTGTATGAAGTAGAGTTTTATGCCGGCAACAAGGAGTACGACTATGAAATCCTTGCTTCCGACGGCACCATCCTCTCCTACGACGCCGACATCGAGGGCTACCGCATCCCTTCCTCCACCTCCACCAGCTCCTCCGGCTACATCGGTGTGGACCGCGCCAAGCAGATCGCGCTTGAGCACGCGGGCCTGAGCTCCTCGGACGTCAACTTCGTCAAGGCCGAGCTGGACGAGGACGACGGACGCTTTGAGTACGAGATCGAGTTCCACCACAACTTCCGCGAGTACGAGTACACCATCGACGCCGCCTCCGGCACCATCCTGGAAGCGGAGCGGGACTAAGGCTGCAAAAACCGGTTGCATTTCTTCCCCGGCGCTGGTATACTGAATTTAACTGGAAACTCACCTGAACGCTCGCCATTTTAATCTGCGTGATTTTCCATAAACCTTAAAAGCAAGAGCGGTTCAGGCAGTCTTAAATAAACTGCCTGAACTTTTTTGTCCCACACCGGCGGGACCTCTGCTTTTGGGCAGGAGGGAACAAAAAAGTATGCTCATGACCATGATGCTGGTAGAAAACCACTTTAAACCTCTGCGGCCTGTGATGGATCCACACGATCTGGAGGAGCTGCTGCGGCAGATTGCCCTGGGCAGCCAGCAGGCTTTTGAGGAACTTTACCGCGCAACCGACAGCGCCATCTACGGCTACGCACTGTCCCTGATGAGAAACCACCACGAGGCGCAGGATGTCATGATGGACACCTATCTCAAAATCCGCTGCGCCGCCCATCTGTATATGCCGATGGGCAAGCCGATGGCCTGGATTTTGACCATCACCAAAAACATCGCCCGCACAAAGCTGCGCTCCGCGGGCAGGCAGATCCCGCTGGATGACCTGGAAGAGACCACCCCCTCCTTTGACCGGGACAGCGAGGAGGCGGTCGCCCTGGAGCAGGCCATGAAGGTGCTGGGCGACCAGGAGCGGCAGATTTTGATTTTGCACGCGGTGACCGGGCTCAAGCACCGGGAGATCGCCGAGATGCTGGGGATGCCGCTGGCGACGGTGCTCTCCAAATACGCCCGCTCGCTCAAAAAGCTCAAAAAAGCTCTGGAGGAAGATTCCTTCCCCCAAAAGGAGGTGCAGTAAAGATGGCTGAACGCAAACCGAACAGAAAGCTCACCGACCAGGAGGTCGAATATATGCTGGCCAAGGCGGTGGTGCAGCAGGTGCCGGACATCTATCAGCAGGCCTCCTCCGCCCCCATCACCCCGCTGGCGGTGGTGGACGAGATTGTCCCCCGCCAGTTCCCCAGACAAAGACTGCGCTGGCAGCGGCTGGCAGCGGCCTGTGTGCTGCTGGTGCTGTGCGCGGGAGGCATCTTCTCCTGGCTGTGGTTTTCCACCAAGGCGGTGGTCTCGATCGACGTCAACCCTTCGGTCGCCCTCTCGCTCAACCGCTTTGAATACGTCATCGACACCCAGGCAGGCAACACCGACGGCGCCGATGTGCTCGACGACCTCTCTCTCAAAAACTTAAAGCTCAGCACCGCGCTGGACGCCCTGATGGGCGCGATGAGCCGCAAGGGCTATCTGGACGACCAGGCGCAGATCAGCGTCTTTGTGGACGGCAGCGACGACGACTTTAACCGCGAGCTCTACGACGAGATCACCGAGGATTTGGCGCACCTTGCCCCCGACGCGGTGACCCAGGTCGGGGAATCGGTCACTGCCCAGCCGGATACACAGCAGCCGGCTGAACAGCAGACAGTTGAGCAGCCCGCTACCGAACAACCGGTCACTGAGCAGCCGTCGGCTGAACAGACAACCGAACAGCCAGCCACCGACCAAACCACTGCACAGCCCGTTACCGGGCAAACCACCGGGCAAACCGGCGAACAGCAGCCGCAGCAGTCCGCCTCCATCACCGAGGAGCAGGCCAAAGAGATCGCCGCCAACCACGCCGGTGTGGCCGTTGCCGACCTTACCTTCCACAGCGTTTCGCTCGAGGAGGACGACGGGCGGCGGGTCTACGACGTCGAGTTCTACAGCGGCTCCACCGAGTACGACTATGAGATCGACGCCGCCACCGGCGACATCCTCTCCTACGACAACGACGTCGAAAACTTCTCCATCCCGCAGCAGCAGAACGCGCAGGGTGCGCAAAGCGCCGCTACCGGCAGCTACATCGGCGAGGATGCCGCAAAAGCAGCTGCTTTGCAGCGCGCCGGGCTCACCGAGGATCAGGTCCGCTGGGAAAAGTGCGAGCTGGACGAGGACGACGGCCGCTTCTCCTACGAGCTGGAATTCAGCTCCGGTCAGCACGAATATGAGTGCGAGGTCGAAGCCTTCACCGGGGAGATTCTCAACTTTGAACAGGATTAAAGTGCTGACACCAAGCAGGGCCGGTCCATGATGGACCGGCCCGCTGTTTTTTGATCGCCGAAGGGGTGTTTGTCTCCGGCAGCGAAGGAACCAATTAAATGCAAGCTGCTTCTTCCTCGGTGTAGTACTGCGCCTGCGCGTGCCAGAGGGTGGCGTATTTGCCCTGCTCGTCGCTGATTAAGGCGTCGTGGCTGCCCTTCTGCACAATCTGTCCGCGGTCAAAGACCATGATCTCGTCGCAGAAGCGGCAGGAGGACAGGCGGTGGCTGATGTAGATGGCGGTCTTGTCGCCCGCAATCTGGTTAAACTGGGCGTAGATCTCCGCCTCGGCAATCGGGTCAAGCGCGGCTGTCGGCTCGTCGAGGATGATGAACGGCGCGTTTTTGTACAGTGCCCGGGCGATGGCAATCTTCTGCGCCTCGCCGCCGGAAACCTCCACGCCCTCGTCGGAAAAGTCCTTGTAGAGCTGGGTGTCCAGTCCCTTGGGCAGCCGCTCCAACCGCTCGCCAAAGCCTGCGTCGGTCAGCGCCTTCTCCACCCGCTCGCGGTCGTATTCCACCGCGCCCGCCACGTTCTGGCCCAGCGGCTGGGAGAGCAGCTGGAAGTCCTGGAACACCACCGAGAAGATGTTCATGTACTCGCGGTAGTTGTACTTGCGGATGTCGATGCCGTTTAAGAGAATCTCTCCCTCCTGCGGGTCATAGAGGCGGCAGAGGAGCTTAATAAAGGTGGTCTTGCCCGAGCCGTTCTCGCCGACCACCGCCATCCGCTCACCGACCCGGAACCTGACGTTGACGTGCCGCAGCGCCCATGTTTCGGCGCCGGGATAGCGGAAGGAGACGTCGCGGAACTCCACCTCGTACTTGCGGTCGGCGCGCTTTTCGGTGGTCAGCGACCCCTGATACATCCGGTTGGGGAGGTCCAGGAACTGGTAGGCAGGCTTCAGGAAATCGGCGTTGGTCTTTAAGACGCCCCAGTTTTCAAAGAGGGAGGAGAGGTTCTGCGACAGGGCGGTGACTGCACCCACATACTGGGTGATGGAACCGACCCCAAACGCGCCGCCCATCGCCTTCAGGCAGGTAAAGATATAAACAAAGCCGGTGAACACCGCCGAAATGGCGGCAGCAAAACCGTGCAGCACCCCGATCGGGCCGCGGAACTTTTGGGCCATCTCGCCGATGGTGCTGAACACCCCCACATCCCGGTTATAGTACAGGAATAAATTCTGCTGATTATACATGCGGACGTCCATTGTGCGGGAACGCTGGAGTCCCAGATCTACCCAGAAGTTAAAACTCCGGTTGGATAAATTTGCGCCCTCGCTGCATGTGCTCCAGATTGCAAAGGCCTTGCCATTGCAGAAGCCGGAAAGCAGGCTGATGCCCACCATCACGCTGAGCAGCAGCAAGATAAACAGAGGGTTATTGAGGGCGGTGTACCAGCCCGCCGACGCCGAAACCGGCTGGGTAAACAGGCTGACCGACAGCACGATGGCGCTGAGGACGCCCACCGCCGCCTTGGACATCTCCTCGACAATCTCGATCAGGCGGATAAAGCCCCACCCAGCCCAGTTTTCGTTCTGGCGGGCGATGGAAAGCAGGCCGCGCGCCTCCTGGTTGTCGACGTCGGTGTAGTCCAGCGAGAACATCTTGGCGGTGTACATCCGCTCCTTGCTGTCATAGAACAAATCCCGCTGCGCGCTTTTCACCCGCAGCAGCACCGCGTTCAGCAGCGCCAGCACGCCGCCCACCGCTACCGATAAAATCACCCAGCGCCACAGCTCCTCCGGCCTGCGCTGTCCGGCCAGCTCGTTCAGGATGCGGGCCGAAAAGAAAACGGTGACATAGGGGACAATACCCGAGACGATGGCGTAGAGCGCGGTGGAGGGGAGCAGATAGGGGCACATCTTCTGCATGTCCCCGATCGCCCTGCGGTGAATCTCGATGACCTGACGGGTGCTCGTCTGATTGGTGTTTTGCTCTTTCATTAAAACTCTCTCCCTTCCCGGTAATAGCGGCTCTGCACCTCAAAGAGCTTGGCGTAGCCGCCGCCCTTCTGCATCAGCTCGTCGTGGGTGCCCTCCTCGGCGATGTCGCCGCCCGCCACAAAGATGATGCGGTCGCAGAAGCGGGTGGAGGCCAGACGGTGGGAGATGAACAGCGAGGTCTTGCCCGCGCTCATCTCGTTGTATTTGAGGTAGATGTCATTCTCCGCAATCGGGTCAAGCGCCGCCGTCGGCTCGTCGAGCAGCAGCACCGGCCCATCCTTATACAAAGCGCGGGCCAGCATCAGCCGCTGGGTCTGGCCGCCGGAGAGCAGCACGCCGTCCTCATAGACTTCCCGGCCCACCTGGGTGTCGATGCCTTTGGGCAGCGAGTCGATCTTCTCGGTCAGGCCCGCCTGATCCAGGCAGGTGCGCACCTTGTCCTGATCGCCGCCTCCGACCGTCTGAGAGACGTTTTCGGCCACCGTCGCAGCCAGTACCGAAAATTCCTGGAAAACAGCGGAGAAGAGCGCATAGTAGTCTCTGCGGTTAAATTGGCGGATATCCTGCCCGTCCAGCAGCACCGCGCCCTCGGTCGGGTCCAGCAAGCCGCACAGGAGCTTGACCAGCGTGGTCTTGCCCGCGCCGTTGAGGCCCACAATCGCCAGCTTCTCGCCGGGACGGACGGTGAGGTTTAAGTTGTGGATGGTGTCCTTCTCGGCCTTGGGGTAGCGGAAGGAGACGTTTTGCAGCCGCAGCTCATACCCATCCTTGCCGGGGGCCGGGATCTCCTTGCCGCCCTCAAACCGGAACGGCTCCTCGAGGTTGAAGTAGTCACGAATGCTGGAGAGGTCAAGGCTCTCGCGGTGCAGCGTCATGCTCTCGTTGAGGATGCCGGTGATCCAGTTGGTGAAGCCGCTGACGGCGGTGAAGTAAAGCAGGAACTGCGAGGCGGAAAGACCGCCTTCCAGCGCCATGTTGATGAGGTAGAGGTAGGCGATGCCGTTGCGCGCAACGCTGAGCAGCACGTCCACCGCGTTGCCCAGCAGCTGGATTTTGGTATAGCGGTAGACAAAGGCCTCCTCGAGCTTGAGCACGCTGTCATAGATGCCCTGCAGCCACGGCTGCAGGCCGAAGATGCGGATGTCCTTGGCAAGCTCCACCGACTCGGATTTGTCCTTGAGATACCGCAGCTGGTGGAAAAATTTGGCCTCCTCGTCGCGGTGCTGGTAGCGCCACTCGTTGGTGCGCTTGGTCACCAGGAAGCTGACCAGGGTGGTCGCCAGCACCACCGCCAGCAGCACAGGGTCAAGGTTCTGCATCAGCAGCAGGTAGAGGACAAATCCCGCGACGTTTGCCAGCAAATTGGTCAGCGTCGTCCAGATGTGCTCGCCCGCCATGCTGTTCTGCTGCACCGCACGGTTGGCCTTGTCGCGCAGGTCCAGCACAGCGGTGTCCAGCGTGTTGGAGAAGGAGGTGGTGTTGGTCTTGTAGCCGATCTGGTTAAGAAGTCCGGTGCGCACCTCGATGCGCCCGAAGATGGTATTCTGGTCGACATAGGCCTGCAGCCCCAGCACCAGAAACAGCGCCAGCGAAAAGACGCCGATGGTGGACAGCAGCTCCGGCAGCGGCGCCTGCTGCTCGACCCTGGAGAGAATCTGCGGCGCGATAAAAAGCTGCACCAGATTGACCCCGACGGTCAAAGCGGCGGCCAGCACGCACATCCAAAGCACGCTCCTGCAGGAGCGCCAGGCGTTGCCGATCATCCAGCCGACGTTTTGGAAAACATTGTAATGCTGTTTGCTTGTTTGTTTCATCTTCTGTTCCCTCGCTTTCTGGTATCAGCATAACACAAAAATTCGCCCCCGGCACATTTTGGGGACGAATTGTCGTTTCCGGGGGACGAATTGCATTTTTTCTATAGTTGAGTAGCCGCTGCCTCACCGGAGGATGGCTCCTCCTGCTGCGGCAGCAGGAGCTCGGTGGTGAAGGCCCCGTCCTCCGAGTTGCGGTTGACATAGCCGTCCAGCCGCTCCACAATGCTGTCGATGCGCATCAGGCCCAGTCCATGCCCCGCACCCTTGGTGGTGGCAAAGCGGCCCTCGCGCTTGACCATCTTTTTGCCGGCGGTGAAGTTGGTGAACGAGATGTACAGCTGACTGCCCTTCATGTCCATGTAGACGCGGATCAGCCGCTCCTCGGGCGGCAGCTTGGCGCTTGCCTCGATAGCGTTGTCAAAGAGGTTGCCCAGGATGCAGCAGAGGTCAATCTCCGGGATTCTGAGCTTGACCGGGATGTGCGCATCGGCCATCACCGGAATCCCCCGGTTCTTTGCCAGCGAAATCTTCGAATTGAGGATAGCGTCGGTCATCGGGTTGCCGGTCTTGATGACCATGTCCAGCGCCGAAAGGCTGGTGTCCAGCTTGTCCAGATACCGCTGGATGCCCGGCAGGTCGCCCTTTGCCGCGTAGATTTTGAGCGCCTGCAGGTGGTTGCGCCAGTCGTGCCGCCAGCCGCGCATCTGGCGGTACATGTTTTCCACCTCCTGATAGTGGGTCTGCACCAGCTCCTGCTGGTAGGTTTCGACCTGGCGGTTCATCTTTTTGGAAAGCAAATTTGCAAAAATTCCCATCGTTCTCTCCTATCCCCTCTGGATAATGGCGCGGTTGACCCCTTCATAAGCCCCGCGGGGCAGCGGGATGCGGTCGCCCTCGTTGAGGAAAATGTCCGACCGGGTCACCCTGGCGATGCAGCTGAGGTTGACGATGGCCGAGCGCCCCACCCGGTAAAAGCGGTCGTCCAGGCTTTTTTCGATCTCGGCCAGCGTCTTTTTCACCGTGTAGTCGGCCTTGGCGTGAATAGTCGCATAGTTGTGCTGCACATCGACATAGCGAATCTGATAGAGCGGCACCCGCACCACCTCACCGGCGCACTCCAGCGTGAGGGTGCGCTCGTTTTTGCGCAGCTTATCGGCCGCGCGGTCCAGCACCGAAAAGAACTTTTCCTCCCGCACCGGCTTCATCAGGTAGTGCAGCGCCGCCACCTCGTACCCCTCCGAGATGTAGTCAGAGTAGCCGGTGACAAAGACAATCTGAATCGTCTCGTTTTTCTGCCGCAGCTGTTTTGCCAGCTGCACCCCGTCCATCTGCCCCATCTCGATGTCCAGCAGCAGAATGTCGTAGTCGCTTTGCTCCCCATAGCAGAACAGAAACTGTTCCGCCGAGGAAAACTCGGTCAGCTCCACCGTGTTCCCCCGCTGTTCAGCCCACCGGCGGCTGAGCGCGGCGACAAAATCCCGGTCCTTCTGCTCGTCGTCGCAGATTGCAATTTTGTACTCCATCCTGTTCCTCCCTGTCCCCACAAGTTCTTTTCCCATTTGAACTCCATTATAGCACATCGCGCACCGGCTGCAAAGCGTTCTCCCCGCTTTTATTCAGGTGTAAAAAAAGGAACCCTCGTCGGGTTCCTTTTTCATCTGATTATGCTTGATGCCTGTAAATTCTGGACGGCTTCTCCTCCCCGTCCCCCTGCGCCATGCAGAAAAACTCCCAGCCGTATCGCTCATAGAGGGAGGTGTGGTCGGTCAGAAGGTAGAGGGTGTCGATCCCCTTCTCCTTCATGTCCGCGCAGACGAGGTCGAGCAGCTTTCGCGCGATGCCCTGTCCCCGGCAGTCCGGTTCGGTGTAGACTGCGCAGACGTTGGGGGAAAGGTCCTTGCGGTCATGGAAGTCGTTTTCGATAACCCCCATGCCGCCGACAATCCGCTCCCCTTCCATCGCCAGGTACCACTGCGGCACCGGGCTGCGCGCCGACAGGCACTGCTCCATGCTCTCCTGATAGGCTGCCAGCGGTACGCCCCACTTTTGGTGGAACCACTGCGCCGCCTGCTCCTTTAGCTGTGGCCTGTCTGTCAGGCGCACAAGTTCTAATGACATTGTTTTCCCCTTCTTCTGTGTCAGTTTAAATACAGGTCTGCTCTGGTCTTGACCGAGTCCGGCGTGATGGTTGTGGTAATCAGGTAGTTGACCTGATCCCCCTGCTCATACCCCTCGATAATGTTGATCTGATCGGGGGAAAGCTCCACCCCGTTGACCTGCGGCAAAAAGTTGCCGCCCTCCACCTGTTCCCGGTCGAACCAGACGCTGGTGACCAGCGTGTAGCTGTCCGAGACCGACTGATAGGCGTCAAACAGCTCTCCCTGGTGGGTCACTGTGCTGACCGCCTGCGGGTTCTGCAGGTCCTCCACGCTGTACAGAGTCAGGGTGACCGTCTGGGCCTGCTCATCCGGGACGATTGCCGCCAGGGTAACATCCGACGCAAAGACCTGCGCCCCCGCTGGCAGCGAAAGGGTCGCCGTCTGCTGCTGATTGAGATCCATCACCGTGACCTCGCCGCTGGCCGGATCATAGTTGACGCTGCCGTTTTTGAGCTGAAAGCTCTGCGGCTGGTTTTCCTTGGCGTTCTCCATCATATTTTTGAGGATCGAGACGCTGCCGCCCTCCTGTGTGTCGCCAGCTGTTTCGGCTTCCTGCTCCGGCACAACCGCTTCGACCGATTCCTCCACTGATTCTTCCACCGGCTCCTCCGCGGTGGCCTCGGCGCTCTGCGCTGTCAGCTGGTTTGCCTGCTGCTGGCTGCTGCCGCCGGTGTCCGGATTTCCCTCTGTGGACTGCTCCTGCTGCCCTGCGTCGATCGAAGCCAAAATCCGCTGGCGCAGCTCCTCCCGCTGAGAATCGGTTTCGTTCTGTTCCTGCTGCATCTTTGGATGGACAGTCGCCTGCTCCTGCTGCGGCTGAGCACTCTGCGGCGCAATGGCTGCGTCCTGCGTCTCGGCGGAGCGCTGTTCGGTCTGCCCGGCACCGCCGGACACCGTCTCATCCGAAGCAGTTTCTTCCTCCGGCGGAGCTGCCATCATCGGCGCCGCAGCCTCCTCGACCGCTTCAGCCGATTCCTCCGTCTGCGTATCCGCGTCCGCTGCGGTCGCTTCTGCTGCCGCGGACTCGGCCGACTCTGCGGTGGAGGCCTGCGAGTTGCCGGACACCAGATCCTGCATCTGACCAAGTGGCCCCTGCAGCTGCCAGTAAGCCACCGACAGTCCAACCACCAGCACCAGGGTACAGGCTACCGCCAGAGTGCGCCGGCGGCGCGCACGCTCCTTTTTCCCGGTGCGCTGCGGGAAGGGGATAACCTTCCCCTTTTGCGGAGCGGCTTCCGTCTCCTGCCGGAGCTCCTCCTGCATCGAGGCCGGGTCCATCGTCACCTGGTGGTCACCTGCGCCGGAGCAGATCTTCTCCCACATCGCGTCCACGCTCAAACTTTCGGGAAGCGGTGGGCAGGAAACGGAACAAAACGCCTGCCGGAAATACTGTTCCTGCTCGCGCAGCTCCTGTTGCTGCCGCTCGCTAAGGGGTTCTTCTTCCACTGGGCCGTAGCCCAAATCCTTTTTCTCTGTCAACGCTGCTTCCCTCCTTCCAAATAAATTCTCATTTTCTTAAATGCCCGAAACAGCTTCGAGCTGATGGTTCCCTGCGGGGAACCCACGATGGCGGCAATCTCCCTTGTGGTATACCCTTCGATCACCGACAGCACGACGATCTGCCGCTCCGCCGCGCTCAAACTTTCCAGCGCGCGAACAAGGTCCGCACGGCTGAGCACCGTCTCCGAAAAGGCTCCCTGATCCCCCGGCTGCTGCACCATCTCCTCGAGGTCCACCTCTTCGTTGCGCGCGCGGACATACTCGCGGATTTTGCGATTGCACCGCGCCGAAAGGATGCGGTAAATCCATGTCATAAACGCCTGCGGGTCGCGCAGGCCGGCAAGGCCACGGTAGGCCTCGATAAAGGTTTCGGAAACAACGTCCTCTGCGTCGTGGCTGTTGCCCAGGGTGTACAATGCCGTCCGGTATAACGCGGGAGCCACCGCTTCATACAGCCGGGTAAATCCTTCCCTGCTCCCGCTCTGGGCGTCCAGCACAATCGCTGTGTCCAATTTCACCTCTACACCACCCATCATAAATTCAGTGTCCAACGGGCGCCGTTTTATTGCACCCATTTTAAAAATTCCAGAAAAAGCTTCCCCTGTTTGCGGGAAAACTTCACGCTATTTGTAGAACCATTATAAACTATTCGCCATAAAAAGGCAACCGGATTTGCCGCTCCGTGCAAAAAAATTCCCCCTCTTGCCGGCAAGAAGGGGAAGATCCAATTTATTTTTTCTTTTTGCGCAGCGCCTCGCGCATCCGCTCCAGCGCCAGCTCGTAGCGGGTGGAGCGCATCTCCGGGAAGGCTCTGAGCAGCCTGCGGCGCAGAATGGCGTTGCGTCTGGAAAGAGCTTCCATACGCTCCTCCAGCTTCTGGATGGCCTGCTGCTGCTCGGGGGTAAGGCGGGACAAAAACTCCCTGCGCCGCTGCTCCCTGCGCTCCAGGCGCTCCGAGTGCAGCTGTTCCAAAAAGTCGCGCAGCTCCATGCGGGCAAGCTCGAGGTCCAGGCGGCTCTGCTCCATCTTCTGCTGCAGCTCCTGCTGGTTCTGGCGCAGGCGCTCCTCGGTCTGCGCCTTTGCCTTCTCCATTTTCTGCTGCAGCTCCTCCTGGTTCTGGCGCAGATATTCCTGGGTGTCCAGCCGCGCCTGTTCCACCATCTGCTGCAGCTGTTTGAGGGCGCTGTTGATGTCCAGGATGGTGCGGACAGTGACCACCAGGTCCGCCACCATCATCGCGCCGAACACAATGCTCAGCACCGCGCAGACAGTAGCCGGCAGCGCGTAGATGCCGCCGCGGATAACCGGGTCGATCACCCGCACCGCCACCACCGACAGCACGCCGAACATCAGCGAATTGCGCAGGCAAACCCTGCCGTGGATGTTAAAGCGGCGGGAGGAATAGTCCCACCACTTGGTGGCAAACAGCTTTTCCAACAGATAGCCGGTGATGTACTCGATGACGCTGGTCAGCAGCATGCCGCTGACAAAGAGCAGCGGGATATTGTCGCTGACCGGCCGCAGAAAATACAGCACCGCCAGCGCACCAAATCCATAGACTGGGCAGAGCGGTCCGTTGAGAAAGCCGCGGTTGACAAACTTTCTTTTGCCAATCGAGCAGTAGACCGTCTCGCAGGCCCAGCCAAGAAAGCTGTAGCACAAAAAGAGCAAAAAGACACGCAAGGGATTCCCTTCCTTTCTCTTCTTTTTTGTTCATGCCCTGAAGGCAGAGAAAAAAGGAGGCTGGGGCTCAGCCTGCCCCAGCTCCTGAATCAAAATCTTAGTTTTGCGCCGCGGCAAAATTTTCCTTTGCTACCGCCTGCTCCCGGCGCTGTGGGGCAGCGGCAACCATCTCCTGCTGTGGAGCCGCGGGGGTGTTGCCCTGCTTTGGCTGCTGGCTGTTCTGTTCGATCAGGCGGGCGTTGGCCAGCATCAGCTTGATGCGGTTCTGCTGGTTGACCTTGGAGGCGCTGGAGTCGTAGTCCACCGCCACAATGTTTGCCTGCGGGTTCTTCTCCTTGATGACCCGCATGACGCCTTTGCCGCAGATGTGGTTTGGCAGGCAGCCAAACGGCTGGGTGCAGACGATGTTGTTGACCTTGTAGTGCTGGATCAGCTCGACCATCTCGGCGGTCAGCAGCCAGCCCTCACCCATCTTGACGCCCTGACCGATGTAACCTTTGGCCGACTCGATGGTGCTCTCAAAGTGGCAGGGCGGCTGAAAATCGCTGTACTGCTCGATTAAGCGGATCATGTCGCTCTTTCTGCCGCGCAGGAACTTGTTGACATGGCGCAGCACCGCCACTACCGGCTTGCCCACGCCGTACAGGTCGTTGTCAAAGACGACGTTGTGGGTGCAGTAAAGCAAAAAGTCGTACAGGCCCGGGCAGACCACCTCGCATCCTTCCGAGAGCAGGAACTCCTCGAGGTTGTTGTTGCCCAGCGGCGAATATTTGACATAGATCTCGCCGACGATGCCGACCTTGATCTTCTTTTCCCCGCTGCGCTCCACCTGCATAAAGCGCTTGATGATGTTGACCATCAGCTCGGAGACAGCCTTCCAACGCAGCAGCTTTTTGCAGAACAGCTTCTCGGCCATGGCAACGCTGTCGTCCACCGCCTTCTGGCTGTCGCCCTTATGGATTTCATAGGGGATGCACTGGTTATAGAGCGTCATGATCAGATCCCCGCACAGCACGCCGTACAGCGCCTGCAGCAGCATCGTCACCGGCAGCGAGAATCCGCCGGACTGCTCGCTTTTCATAAAACTGGCGGAGATGACCGGGATGTCGCCGTAGCCGCACTTGTTGAGCGCCTTGCGCAGCAGATAGATGTAGTTGGAAGCGCGGCAGCCGCCGCCGGTCTGGGTAATCAGCAGCGCCACCTTGTCCAGCGGCAGGTCGCTGTGCTCCAGCGCGTCGATCATCTGGCCGATGACCAGCTGCGCCGGGTAGCAGGTGTCGTTATGTACGTTTTTCAGTCCCTGCTCGATGACGCCGGGACCGCAGTTGTCCAGCACCTTTACCTTGTACCCGTAGTTTTCCAGCACGTTGCCCAAAATGCGGAAATGGATGGGCAGCATGGTGGGAATCAGGATGGTGTGTGTCTTTTTCATTTCCTTGGTAAAAGGCACCTTTTTGATTGGTTCCATCGTTGGATCATATCCTCCTTAAAAACAGGATTCGTCCGTTTTCGCACGGATGCGTTTTGCTGCGCAAAGGTTATGCGCGTTTTTCGGTTTCCTTCTGGGCGTCGCGCTCCTTGACCGCGCCGATCAGCGAGCGGATGCGGATCTTGACCGCGCCCAGGTTGTTGATTTCGTCGATCTTCAGCTGGGTATACAGCCTGCCGCCGCGGGAGAGGATGGCCGAAACCTCGTCGGTGGTGATGGCGTCGATGCCGCAGCCGAAAGATACCAGCTGCACCAGCTCGCAGTCGTCGTGCTCGGTGACATATTTGGCGGCGTTGTACAGGCGGGTGTGGTAGGTCCACTGGTTGAGCACGTCCGGGCGCACCGGCGTCACCAGGTCGGAGACACAGTCCTCGCTGATGACTGCCAGCCCCAGAGAGGTGATCAGCTGGTTGATGCCGTGGTTGATCTCCGGGTCCACATGGTAGGGCCGTCCGCTGAGGATGATGGCCTTGACCCCGCGCGCCCGCGCCTGGGTCAGCATCTGGGCGCCCTTCTCCTTGATGTCCCTGCGCTGCGCCTGATAGGCCTCATAGGCCTCGTCGGAGGCGCGCTTGACCTCTTTGAGGGTGATGTCCGGGTACTGCTCGTGCAGCGCCTCCCAGACCTTCTTGGGGAAGGTTTTGCGCTCGGCAAGGTTTAAATATGGATAGAGGTAGCGGATATTTTTGAGCTTCTCAACGTTGGAGGCCAGAAGCTCCGGGTAATAGGCGACCACCGGGCAGTTAAAGTGGTTGTCGCCCTTTTCTTCGTTGAAGTTGTAGCTCATGCACGGGTAGAAGATGGTGTCCACACCCTTGTCCAGCAGGTTTTCGATGTGGCCGTGCATCAGCTTTGCCGGATAGCAGGCCGTATCGGATGGAACCGAATACTGTCCCTTGGCGTAGAGCTGCCGCGACGAGATATCCGAAATGACAAGATCGAAGTCGAGGCTGTGGAAAAACGCCACCCAGAAGAACAGATTTTCGTACATATTCAGTCCTAGCGGCAGGCCGATCACCCCGCGATGGCGCTTGTGAGCGGCGGCGTCCGCGGCGCACTGTTCGCTGAGGGCGCGGATCTGGTCGAGCTTGTAGCGGTACATGTCCGGCAGCTCCTTGTCCTTGCCCAGACCCAGCGGCTTTTCACAGCGGTTGCCGGAGATGTAGCGTTCGCCGCCGGCAAAGGTGTTGACGGTGAGGTTGCAGTGGTTGGTGCAGCCCTTGCAGACCACCGGGCGGGACTCGTGCTGGAAGTTTTCCAGCTCGTCCCGGGAAAGCATCGAGGAGCGGGTGTGCTCCCGCTGGTTCTGGCAGATACCCTTGGCGTAGATGGCGGCGCCGTAAGCGCCCATCAACCCGGCGATATTCGGGCGGGTGACGTTATGGCCGATCTCCTGCTCAAAGCTGCGCAGCACCGCGTCGTTTAGGAAGGTGCCACCCTGCACCACGATGTGCTCGCCCAGCTCGTCGGCGCTTCTGGCGCGGATGACCTTATAGAGCACGTTTTTGACAACGCTCATCGAAAGGCCGGCCGAGATATCCTCGACGCTGGCGCCGTCCTTCTGCGCCTGCTTGACCGAGGAGTTCATAAAGACGGTGCAGCGGGAGCCCAGGTCCACCGGGTACTTGGAAAACAGTCCCAGGCGGGCAAATTCCTCTGCGGTGTAGCCCATCGATTTGGCGAAGGTCTCGATAAAGGAACCGCAGCCGGAGGAGCATGCCTCGTTGAGCATGATCGAGTCGATGGCGTCGTTTTTAATCTTGAAGCACTTGATGTCCTGGCCGCCGATGTCGAGGATAAACTCGACCTGCGGGTCAAAGTGCTGGGCGGCCTTGAAGTGGGCGATGGTCTCGACGATGCCGTCGTCCAGATGGAAAGCGTGCTGGATCAGCTCCTCGCCGTAGCCGGTGGAGACGGCATAGCGGATGTTGACCCGGTCGCCGCAGGCCTCATAGAGCTTTAAGAGCTGCTCGCGCACTACCTGCACCGGGTTGCCCTGGTTGGAGCTGTAGTAGCGGTAGAGCGTCTCGTAGTTGTCGCTCATCAGCACCAGCTTGGTGGTGGTGGAGCCGCAGTCGATGCCGAGATAGGCGTCGCCGCTGTATTCGGCCAGGTCCTTCCACGGCACGGTGGCCTTGCTGTGGCGCTCGATGAATTCGTCGTGCTCCTGCTGGTTTGCAAAGAGCGGATTTAAGTAGTGGGTGGATTTGGAGCGGGAGCTGGCGTTCTCAAGCTTGCCTGTAAACTCCTCATAGGTGTAGCTCTTCTCCAGGCCCCTGGTGTAGATGGCCGCGCCGATGGCAACCGAATACTGCGCCCAGGATGGGAACACCGCCTTGCCCTCGCCGAGCTTTAAGGTCTCCTGGAAGCGCTGCTGCAGGCCCTTAAAGAAGAACAGCGGCCCGCCCAAAAACAGCACCTTGCCCTCGATGCGGCGGCCCTGGCTCAGGCCGGTGACGGTCTGGTCGACCACCGCCTGGAAGATGCTGGCGGCCACGTCCTCCTTGTGGGCGCCCTGGTTGAGCAGCGGCTGGATGTCGGTCTTGGCAAAGACGCCGCAGCGCGAGGCGATGGGATAGATGCGCTCGTGCTTTAAGCTCAGCTCGTCCAGCTCCTCGGTGGTGACGTTTAACAGCGTCGCCATCTGGTCGATGAAGGCGCCGGTGCCGCCGGCGCAGGAGCCGTTCATCCGCACCTCCATGCCGCCGGTGAGGAACAGGATTTTGGCGTCCTCACCGCCCAGCTCGATGATGCAGTCCGTCCCCGGGGCCAGCTTGTTGGCCGCCACGCGGGTGGCAAACACCTCCTGCACGAATGGGACCTGCACGCTCTCCGCCATGCCCATGCCGGCAGAGCCGGAGATGGCCAGATCCGCTTTTGCGCCGTGCTGATCCGCCACCCGGCGCAGCAGCTCCTCCGACTTTTCCAGAATATGGCTGTAATGCCGCTCGTATGTACTGTATACCAGATTATCCGCATCGTCCAGCACCACGCATTTGATGGTGGTGGATCCTACGTCAAGTCCAACTTTCAACTCTGCTTCCTCCTTCTGGGAAAACGGTTGCGTCAGAGTTTTCAACAGCTAACCGCATGATACCACATTAGTTGACATCATACACTTTTTCCATGGGATGTTCAATCGGCAATATTCTGAAAGACTGTTAATTTTTCGTTAAGAAACTTGGCTGGGAAAGGGGCTTGGCCTTTTCTCTCTTCTATGCTATACTGGTTCCATCTCAGAACCAAAGAGAGGCATTTTCGACATGGAACGCGTTTTGCTGCACACCTGCTGCGCCCCTTGTTCCCTCAGCTGCATCGAACCTCTGCGGAGCGAGGGCATCGAGCCGGTGGCGTTTTGGTACAACCCCAACATCCACCCCTGGAAGGAGTATCAGGCCCGGCGGGACTGCCTGCTGGCGTATGCCCCCACCATCGGTATGGAGGTCCGGGTACAGGAGGACTACGGTCTGAAGGACTTTGTCCGCCATGTGGCGGGAGACATCGACCACCGCTGCGCCTACTGCTACGAACACCGGCTGGAGGGCACGGCGAAGTATGCGGCAGAGCACGGCTTTGCCGCCTTCACCTCCACCCTGCTGGCCAGCACCTATCAGAATCACGAGGCCATCGCCGCCGCAGCGGAGATGTATGCCCGGCAGTACGGGGTGGAATTTCTCTACCGGGACTTCCGGTCAAACTTCCGGGCCGGCAACCAGCGGGCCCGGGAGCTGGGGTTCTATATGCAGAAGTACTGCGGCTGCGTCTTTTCCGAGGCGGACCGCTATCAGAAGCAGATCGACCGGGACCGGGCAAAATTTGACGCGGAGGAGGCGGCCCGACAGGGCTGACGAGCTTCCCTTCGATGCGCAAAAAAGACCTGCACGGCAGCTGCCGCGCAGGTCTTTTTTGCCATTTGAGACGCAGGGATTCAGAATTTGCGAATATCGTCCAGCGACACGATGAACACCGCCGCACCGCCGGCCATGACCTCCATGGGTACCGGCGGCACCGCGGACATCTCCCCGTGGGGCATGGTCACGCTCTGGTACACGGTCTCCTTCCGGTGTCCCGCATACTTCTGCAGGACGTCCAGGGCCTCTTCCAGCCGATCCTCCTCCACGCCGATCATCACCGTGGTGCTCTTTTTCTTCAAAAAGCCGCCGGTGGAGCTCAGCACCGTCACCATGAAGCCGCGCTCATTCAGGTTGCGGATGGTGTTGTCGGAATCACTTCCCTGTAAAACGGCCAGCACCAGCTTGCTCTTTTTCTCCATATTGCTCACCTCCCATGTTCCAACGCGTTGGGCACGTCGTTCCTCCTTATTTTACCTCTCGTGCGAAAAATTGCAAGCGTTCTTTTCCACCCGGCGGCAGACTCATGCCTCCCGGCAGAAGATGGGAACGCCATCCTTCCAGGTCTCCAGTACCCGAATATCCCGGAGCTCCTCCTGCGGCACCGCCAGGGGGTCCCGGTCCAGAATCACCAGATCCGCCTGCTTCCCCGGCGCCAGGGTGCCCTTGTCCGTCTCCTCAAAATACTGGTATGCAGCGTGGACCGTCACCGCCTCCAGGGCCGTCCGGACGTCCACCCGCTCTTCCCGGCCCAGGACGCGGCCCTGCCGGGTCACCCGGTTCACGGCACACCACACCGTCTCCAGCATATCGGGCCGGATCACCGGCGCATCCTGATGGAATGTGAAGGGGATCCCCTGCTCCGCCGCCGAGCCTGCGGGACTGATGGCCTCCGCCCGGCCGGGTCCCAGATTTTCCAGATGGACATCCCCCCAGTGGTACACGTGGGCCACGAAGAAAGAGGGGATCACCCCCAGCCGCCTCACCTCCGGCAGTTGGTCCCTGCCCAGCAGCTGGGCGTGGATCATCACCGGCCGCAGTGCCGCCAGATCCACGCCTTCCCGCGCCGCCGCATCCAGCGCCGCCAGATACTGGGCGCAGGCGGCATCCCCGTTGCAGTGGGCCAGCAGCTGCATTCCATCTGTCCCGGCTCGGCGGACCATGTCCAGCACCTCTGCGTCCGTCAGGGTGCCGTAGCCCCGGTATTCCTGCTCCCCCTGATAGGGCCGCCGCAGCCAAGCGGTACGTCCCTGGGGAGATCCGTCCAGAAACATCTTGTACCCGCCCAGCTTGAAGCGCCGGTGATATTGCCGGACACTCTCGGGAAATGCCTGCCGGGCCGCCTCCGCTCCCTCCGGATCTCCGTAGGCAACCACATCCAGCTTCAGGG
>OIWN01001129.1_pt1 | contig 22039 bp, 17 predicted proteins | sample 1587591 | NCBI WGS metagenome assembly OIWN01 (sample SAMEA3888901, study PRJEB22519) | human gut metagenome | biome: human gut; feature: human-associated habitat; material: faeces | place: Denmark | collected 2010 | reverse complement strand
GCCGAAGATAGGCACCATCGCGTTGATGCCGCCGTTCGCGTCGGACACGCCCATCCACAGCAGTCCGCCCCACAGCGCGGTGGCGATCAGCGTGGTGATGATGTTGCCGGGCTTCCAGGTCGGGTCGGCGAACTTCTTGAGCTTGCGCACGTTGCCGAGCATTTCGCCGATCTGGTAGCGGGCCACGCGGGTGCCGTTGTCCACGGTGGTCAGGATGAACAGGGCTTCGAACATGATGGCGAAGTGGTACCAGAAGGCCATCGAGTCGTGGCCGCCCAGGTAGGACTTGAGGAAGTTGGCCATGCCCATGGCGAACGTGGTGGCGCCACCGGTGCGGGAGACGATGGAGGTCTCGCCGATGTCGGCGGCGGCCTGCTCAAGCGCCGCGGCGCCTTCGTAGGTCTTGGCCGCGCCGTTCTCGTCCACGGAATCCCAGGTGACCTGCATCTGGTTGCCTTCGATGTCGGAGACCTTCATCGACTCCACGGCCTTGACGGCGGCCTCGAACACGCCGGTATGGCCCACCATGTCGCAGTTGGCGAAGTTGAGGATGATCACATCGTAATTGCCACTCTCAATGCGCTTAACGGCCTCCTCGGTGACCTCGGGGGCGCTCATCTCCGGCTGGAGATCGTAGGTGGCCACCTTGGGGGAGGGGATCAGACAGCGGTCCTCGCCCGGGAACACCTGCTCGGCACCGCCGTTGAAGAAGAAAGTCACATGGGCGTACTTCTCCGTCTCGGCAATGCGGAGCTGAGTATAGCCCTGGCGGGCGATATACTCACCGAAGATATTGGTCAGCTCCCGGTGGGGGAAGGCCACCAGCACGTTGGGCATGGTGGCGTCATACTCGGTAGTACACACATAGGTCACCGGGAAGTAGCCCTTTTTCCGCTCCACGTCGGTGAAGGCGGGGTCCACAAAGCAGCGGGTGATCTCCCGGGCCCGGTCGGGGCGGAAGTTGTAGAAGATGATGGAGTCGTTGTCCCGGACCTGAGCCCCTTTGGCGCAGACCACCGGCTCCATGAACTCGTCGGTGACGCCGGAGTCATAGGACTTCTGGACAGCGGCGGCGGGGTCCTCCTCAAAGATCCCCTCCCCCAGGGCGATGGCATCATAGGCCCGCTGCACCCGGTCCCACCGCTTGTCCCGGTCCATGGCGTAGTAGCGGCCCATGACGGTGGCGATCCTGCCGGTGCCCAGCTCATCCAGCTTGGCCTGGAGCTGCTCCACATAGCTCTTTCCAGAGCTGGGGGGCACGTCGCGGCCATCCAGGAAGCAGTGGACATACACCTTCTCCAGCCCCTGCTCCTTGGCCATCTTTACCAGGGCGAACAGGTGGGTGATGTGGCTGTGGACGCCGCCGTCGGACAGCAGGCCCATCAGGTGCAGGGCGGTCCCCCATTCCCGGCAGTGCTCCATGGCCTCCAAATAGGCAGGATTCTTGAAGAACTCCCCGCTGTCGATGTCCCGGCTGATGTGGGGCAGGTCCTGGAATACCACCCGGCCCGCGCCGATGTTGGTGTGGCCCACCTCGCTGTTGCCCATCTGCCCCTCAGGCAGGCCCACGTCCAGGCCGGAGGCAGACAGGCGGCACCCGGGACACTCCTTGAAGATATTCTCCAGATGGGGCTTCGGCGTATTTTCCACCGCATTGCCCGGATATTTGGGGCCCAGGCCAAAGCCGTCCATGATGATCAAAGTTGTTGGTGTTTTCATAGAAACCCTTTCTTGAGAGAATCCAGAGGGAAGGGGCATGAAGAGCAGGCTCCCGCTCCGCATTCCGTGTCTTCCTCTCCGTGTGTTTCGATGGTGCGGGATGGGGAGAGGCAAAATGCCTGCCGCTCCCCCGCTCCGCCTCTCCCAACAAAACCCGCTGCGCTGGGCTTTCGTTGGGGACCCATCCGGCGTGGACGGCTCGCTTACTCCTGGTTTGCCGCGTTGATGATCTCCACGAAGTCCGCAGGCTTCAGGGAGGCTCCGCCAATCAGGCCGCCATCCACGTCGGGCTGGGCCAGCAGCTCGGCGGCGTTCTTGGCGTTCATGGAGCCGCCGTACTGGATGGTGACGGAGCGGGCCACATGGGCGCCGTACAGCTTGCGGATGACAGCACGGATAGCCTGGCACACCTCACCAGCCTGCTCGGCGGTGGCGGTCTTGCCGGTGCCGATGGCCCACAGAGGCTCATAGGCGATGACCACATGGCGCATCTTGTCGGCGGGCACGCCGGCCAAGGCAGCCTTCACCTGATAGGCGATCAGCTCCATGGTCACTCCCAGCTCCCGCTGCTCCAGGCTCTCGCCCACACAGACGATGGGGTTCAGCCCCACCTCCAGGGCGGCGTGGACCTTCTTATTGACGGTGAAGTCGGTCTCGTTGTAGTACTGGCGGCGCTCAGAGTGGCCAATGATAACATACTTGGCCCCCGCCTCCTTGATCATCTCCGCAGTGATCTCACCGGTATAGGCGCCGTGGTCCTCATAGTGGCAGGTCTCCGCGCCAATGGCGATGTGGCAGTCCTTGAACAGGCGGACGGCGGTGGTGATATTGACGGCCGGGACGCACAGGACCACGTTGCACCACTTTCCCCGGGGCATAATGGGCTTGATCTCCTCGGCGAACTGCTTGGTCTGGGAGAGGGTGTTGTTCATCTTCCAGTTTCCGGCAATAATGGTCTTGCGATATCTTCTGTTCATGGCGGTAAAGCCCCTTTCTATTTTTCCTTCTCTTCCTAGTTTGTTACACACTTGAGCCTAGTCTGCCCGGATCTTGGCTTCCCAGCTGTGATTTGTCCCACACTACGCCGCAAAATTTAAAAGCATCACTACAAGAAGGACCCCCAGAATGGTCAGAAGGATATTTCTCATTTTTTTGTTCATGCACGATCCCTCTTTCCTGTATCTCAGCGTCGTCAAAGCATGCGCCATATTTTTCACTTTCGCCTGCCGGTGAAAGCCCATCCCCATTTCGCTGGGCTCGCGCGGGTCCCCGGAGCTGCCCGGGCAGTTCTTTATTTATCCAGCAGGCAGGCTACGCCGGGCAGCTCTTTGCCCTCCATGAATTCCAGGCTGGCGCCGCCGCCGGTGCTGATGTGGGTCATCTTGTCGGCATAGCCCAGCTGCTGCACTGCGGCCGCGGAGTCGCCGCCGCCGATGATGGTGATGGCGTCCGTCTTTGACAGAGCCTCGGCCACCGCCTCAGTCCCCTTGGCAAAGGCGGGGAACTCGAACACACCCATAGGGCCGTTCCAGATCACTGTGCCCGCGCCGGCTACGGCGCCGCAGTACAGCTTCACGGTCTCGGGTCCGATGTCCAGGCCCTGCCAGCCGTCGGGAATCTCCCCGGCCTTGACCACCTGGCTGTTGGCGTCGGGTGCAAAGGCGTCGGCGCACACGGTGTCCACTGGCAGAAGCAGCTTCACGCCCTTAGCCGCCGCTTTCTGGACCATCTCATTGGCGTAGCTCTCCCAATCGGCCTCTAGCAGGGAGTCCCCCACCTTGCCGCCCTGGGCGGCGGAGAAGGTGTAGGCCATGCCGCCGCCGATGATGATGGTGTCGGCGATCTCCAGCAGGTTGTTGATGACCCCGATCTTGCTGGATACCTTGGAGCCGCCCAGGATGGCCACCAGGGGGCGCTTGGGATCGGCCAGGGCGCCGCCGATAACTTCCAGCTCCTTCTGGATGAGAAAGCCGGACACAGCGGGCAGGTAGTCGGCCACGCCGGCGGTGGAGGCATGGGCGCGGTGGACCGCGCCGAAGGCGTCGGACACGTACACGTCGGCCAGAGAGGCCATGGCCTTGGCCAGGGCGGGGTCGTTCTTGGTCTCGCCGGGCTCAAATCTGGTATTTTCCAGCAGCAGGATCTCGCCGGGCTTCAGGGCGGCGGCCTTGGCCCGGGCATCGGGGCCCACCACGTCCTCCGCCATGATGACCGGCTTGCCCAGCAGCTCGCTCAGGCGGGCGGCCACCGGCTTCAGAGACAGCTCGGGCTTGACCTCGCCCTTGGGCTTGCCCATGTGGGAGCAGGCGACCACCGCAGCGTTCTGCTCCAGCAGATACTGGATGGTGGGCAGGGCGGCACGGATGCGCTTGTCGTCGGTGATGACGCCGCTGCCGTCCTTGGCCATGGGCACGTTGAAGTCGCACCGCAGCAGCACCTTTTTGCCCGCCACATCGATGTCGCGCACTGTCTTCTTGTTGTAGTTCATTCTTCTATGAGCTCCTTTCTTTCTCGTCAGGCGTGGGAAAGGGAAATAAACAGGTCACAGCCCCTCCGCCATCTCGCCCTGCCCGGACAGCCCGGGAAAGCCCAGCTGGCGCAGGGCCTCGTAGGCCACCACTGCCACAGAGTTGGCCAAGTTCAGGCTGCGGGCGTCAGGGCGCATAGGGATGCGGATGCACCGCTCCCTGTACTCCTCCCGAAAGCCCAGGGGGAGGCCCGCAGTCTCCTTGCCAAAGAACAGGTAGCAGCCATCCCGGAACTGGGCCTGGTCATAGCTTCGGGGCGCCTTGGTGGTGGCCAGCCAGAGGTCGGGAGCGGGATGCTCGGTAAAAAACTGCTCCAGTCCGTCGTAGACCCGCAGGTCCACCATGGGCCAGTAATCCAGCCCGGCCCGGCGCACCGCCTTCTCACTGATGTCGAACCCCAGAGGGCGGATCAGGTGGAGGCGGCTGCGGGTGGCGGCGCAGGTCCGGGCAATGTTCCCGCAGTTCTGGGGGATCTCCGGCTCTACCAATACGATGTTCAGCAATGGGTCCACCTCGCGTTTCGGCTATCATTGTATTCCAATTCGCCCGGAAATTCAACTGTAATTTGGTCGAAAAAATGCAAAAAAATCAAAATTTCCCCCAAAATAGCTTCAAGTGCAATTTTGAAGTTCTTCTATGCGCATTTTCGTTCTCTTTTTCCCGATTCTCTGTTTTTTCCTCTCCTTGTTTTCTTTTCCTTCCCCTCAACCTGCCGCTTCCCCTGCCCATCCGCCCATCAGCAGCTGCCTTCCCGCCTTTTTCCGCCTTCAAAGAAGGGCCTCCTGGATTTTCTGTTTTCAAACGGAGAAAAGCGTGCTATAATTTTATTATTCCTCTCCATATTTTGCCCATCCAAACCCATATCAGGAGGTATTTTGAAATGAAATTGATCTGGAACGGCCACTCCTGCTTCACCCTGGCCACTGAGGCGGGCACCCTTGTCATCGACCCCTATGAGGACGGCTCCGTCCCCGGTCTGTCCCCCCTCCATCTGGAGGCTGACGCCGTCTATTGCAGCCACGAGCACCGGGACCACGGCAACCGGGCCGCGGTGGCCCTCAGCGGGAAGCCCTGTGCCGTGGAGGTGGAAGAGCTGGCCACCTGGCACGACGAGGTTCAGGGCGCCAAGCGGGGCCCGAACACCATGCGCATCTTTTCCGCCGAGGGGCTTCGGGTGGCCCATCTAGGAGACTTGGGCTGCGGCCTGACACCGGAGCAGGCAGAGGCCCTGTCCGGTCTGGACGCTCTGCTCATCCCGGTGGGCGGCTTCTACACCATCGATGCCGGCCAGGCCAAGGCGGTAGTGGACCAGCTCAAGCCCCGGGTGGTCGTTCCCATGCACTACCGCGGCAAGGACTTCGGCTACGAGGTCATCGGTTCGGTGGAGGATTTCCTCGCCCTCCAGAGCGGCGTGGTGCGCTATGAGGGCAACGTCCTGGAGCTGACCCAAGACACCCCCGCCCAGACGGCGGTGCTCACCTATCTGGGCTGAGCCTGCCTGGACAGCCCCTTCCCGCTCTCAGCGCGTCCTGGGACACTTTCGTTCCGGGACGCGCCCTTTTTGTTCCCAAAATGTTTACAAAATTTCGGTCAGCCTTTCAGGTTTCTTTCAGCTTTGGGTGTTATCCTGTTCCTGATCTTTGATTTGGAACGGGAGGTTAGACCGTGATCGAAGTAGAAAATCTGGTGAAGCGGTACGGCGGCCATCTGGCGGTGGACCACCTGAGCTTCACAGTGGAGAAGGGCTGCGTCTGCGGCTTCCTGGGCCCAAACGGCGCCGGGAAATCCACCACCATGAATATGATGACCGGCTATCTCGCCCCCACTGAAGGGGAGGTCCGGGTAGACGGCCACAGCGTGACTCAGGACCCGGCGGGGGCCAAGGCCTGCATCGGCTATCTGCCGGAGCAGCCGCCCCTCTATGTGGACATGACGGTGCGGGAGTATCTGGAGTTCGCCGCCGGGCTCAAGCGGATCCCCGGGGGGGAGCGGGCCGCTCAGCTGGACCGCATCCTGGAGATGACCCGGACCGCCGACGTGTCCGGCCGGCTGATCCGCAACCTGTCCAAGGGCTACCGCCAGCGGGTGGGGCTGGCCCAGGCGCTGATCGGCTTCCCACACATCCTGATCCTGGATGAGCCCACTGTAGGCCTGGACCCCAAGCAGATCCTGGAGATCCGCGCCCTGATCCGGGAGCTGGCCCAGGAGCACACTGTGATCCTCAGCTCCCACATCCTCTCCGAGGTCCAGGAGGTCTGCGACCACATCTTTATCATCCACCACGGCCGGCTGGTGGCCCAAGGCACTCCGGCCCAGCTGGAGCGGGAGCTGGCAGGCACCCCTGCCATCACCCTGCTGCTCAAGGCCGCCCCGGAGGAAGGCCGGGTCCTGCTCTCCGGCGTACCCGGCGTAGCGGAGGTGGCGCCGCTGCCCTGCGGGGAGGCGGGCGCCGCCCTGCTGCGCCTGACTCCCGCGGAGGGGGCCGATCCCAGGGAGGCCGTCTTCCGCGCCTGTGCGGGGGCGGACCTGCCGATCCTGGAGATGAGGCGGGAGTCCCTGTCCCTGGAGCAGATCTTCCTGGAGCTGACCTCCGACGCCTCCGCCGCCGGACAGGCTGGCGGCCGCAGGCGCCCCTTCGGGCGCAGAGATTCGGCGGAGCCGGAGCCCGCTCCCGCTCCGGAGACAGCCATCACGGAACACGGAGAGGAGGCGGAGCCATGACTGCGGTCTACAAGCGGGAGCTGCGCTCCTATTTCACCTCCATGGTGGGGTATGTGTTCATCGCCATCCTCATCTTTTTTGTAGGCATCTACTTCATGGCCTACAACCTGTTCGGCGGCTACCCCTCCTTCGGCTATGTCCTGCTCAGCTGCACCATCATCTTCATGGTGGCCGTTCCCATCCTCACCATGCGCTCCATGGCGGAGGACCGGCGGGGCAAGACCGACCAGCTGCTGCTCACCTCCCCCGTCTCCCTCACCGGCATCGTCCTGGGCAAATATCTGGCCATGGTCACCGTGCTGCTGGTCCCCATCCTGCTGATCTGTTTCTGCCCGCTCATCATCGCCATGAACGGCTCCGCCACTCTGACGGCGGACTACGCCGCTATCCTGGCCTTCTTCTGCATGGGCTGCGTGTACATCGCCGTAGGCATGTTCGTCTCCGCCCTCACCGAGAGCCAGATCATCGCCGCCGTGGGCACCTTTGCCGCGCTGCTGGTCCTCTACCTGTGGACCGATCTGGTGTCCTTTCTCCCCGACTCCCTGGCCCAGCTCCTCTCCAGCTTCGACTTCCAGGGCGTGCTGGACAACTTCGCCTATTACAGCGTGTTCGATCTGGGGGGACTGCTGCTCTATCTGTCCATGGCGGCCGTCTTCGTCTTCCTCACCGTGCAGGTCCTCCAGCGCCGGAAGGGGATCACCTCCGCCGCTACCACTGCGGTGGTGCTGGCCATCGCCGTGGTGGTCAACCTGGTGGTGGGGCAGCTGCCCTCTGACCTGGTGGAGCGGGACATCTCGGACAACAGTCTCTACACCGTCAGCGACACTTCTGTGGACTACCTCTCCGCCCTGGAGCGGGACGTGGAGCTGGTCGTCCTGGCCAGCGAGGACACCACGGACCAGCGCATCACCAAATTTCTGCACAACTATGCCGCCCTGTCCGGCCATCTCTCCCTCTCCTTCGTGGACCCTGTGGAGCACCCCTCCGCCCTGACGGAGTATGAGGCAGACCAGAACACTGTCGTGGTCCGCTGTGCCGACACCGGCAGGCAGCGGGTGGTCCCCTTCTCCGACATTTTGGTGGCCGATCTCATGTCCTACTACACCTATGGCACCTATACCTATTCCGAGTTCGACGCCGAGGGGCAGCTCACTTCCGCGGTGGACTACGTCACCTCAGACAACAGCCACATCCTCTATCTCGCCGAAAACCACGGGGAGAGCGCCTTGGGCGGCTCGGTCACCGACGCCATCAGCAAGGCCAACCTGTCTACCTCCACCGTCAGCCTCCTGCTGGACAACGGGGTGCCTGACGACTGCTCCCTGCTGGTCTTCAACCAGCCCCAGACCGACCTGTCCGCCGGCGAGGCCCAGATGGTCCGGGACTACCTGGAGGGGGGCGGCCAGGTGATGATCCTGCTGACCCGCACGGACCTGGCCAACTTCAATGCCATCCTCGCCGACTACGGCCTCGCCATGGCCCAGGGCTATATCGGGGACACCGCCCGGTACTATGCCCAATACGGCCGCTTCTACTTCAGCGCCACCCTGTCCGCCTCCAGCCCCATCACTGCTCAGTTCGGGGACGACGACCTGACTCTGATCTACGGCGCCCACGGCATGACCCAGTGCGATCCGGTCCGTGACACCATCACCGTGACCCCCTTCATGACCACCACGGAGAGCGGCTACTCCGACGCCGGCGGGCAGACCGGCACCTATATCCTGGGCGCCCAGGCGGAGGAGGAGACCGACGGCGGCACCGCCCGCCTCACCGTCTTCACCACCGAGAGCGTAGTGGACCAGAGCATCCTCACCTTCAACCCCAGCATGGTGAACCTGGACATCTTCCTCAACGCGGCCACCTCCGGCATGGAGGACATCTCCGCCATCTCCATCCCCGCCAAGAGCCTGGAAATCACCTATAACACCGTTCTCAACCCGGGCATGTGGAGCACCCTCTATCTGGCCGTCATCCCCCTGGGGGTCCTGATCGGCGGCCTGGCCTACTGGATCAAGCGGAGGAAACTGTGATGAACCGACAGACAAAACAGCTTTTGGCTCTCGCCGGTGTCCTCGCCGTCGGGCTGGGCGCCTACGCCGCCCTGCGGGTCTGGAACGCGGGGGAGGAGGAGCGGGAGGCCGCCCAGGCCGACTATGTGCTCCAGCTCAGCGATGTCACCGCCCTCTCCTTTGATTCCGGGGACGGCCCCCTCTCCTTCACCCTGGAGGAGACGGGCTGGACCTGGGACGGGGACAGCGAGTTCCCGGTGAACGGCACGGAGCTGGACGCCCTCCGAGAGGACCTGGCCGCCCTGAAGGCGGAGCGGATCATTCCGGAACCCGACGCACTGGCTGACTACGGCCTGGAGGAGCCCGCCTACACCCTCACCGCCCGCACTGATTCCGGGGAGTCCACCACCCTGCTTCTGGGCAGCCTGGACCCTGGGGGCAGCCACCGGTACGCCATGCTCGATGGAGGGACGGAGGTCTACACAGTGGACGGCTCCATCACCTCCTCCCTGGACAGCGAACTGCTGGACCTGATGGAGCTGCCCCAGCTGCCTGACCTGGACGAGAAGAACATCACCTCCGTCCAGCTGGAGCTGACCGACGGCACTGTCCGCCAGCTGACTTCCGCTGTGGAGACCCGGGAGACGGAGGTGGAGACCGAAACCGGCGAGACCGACGAGAACGGGGAGCCCATCTATGAGACCACCACGGAGACAGAGGAGATCACCCTATGGTCGCTGGACGGGCAGCCGCTGCCCGAGGGGGCCGTCGGGCTGGAGGACTGGCTGTACGACCTGTCCACCCTATACCTGGACAGCTGCTCCGCTTTTAAGGCGGACCAGGAGGAGCTGTCCGCCTGCGGCATGGACGGCGCCTCCCTTCTCACCGTCTCCCTGACCTCCGGCGAGACCTTCACCCTGGCCATCGGCGGCCAGACCGAGGATGGCAGCTACGTCTACGCCGCCCTGGAGGCACCCGCCCCCGGCTGCGACCTCTTCCTCATCTCAGCCGATAAGGCCCGGACCCTGTCGGATCTGAACTATGAGTCCCTGTCCGCCAATGAAGAGGCGGAATAAGAAAGTGCCCTCTTCCCGCCATGGGAAGAGGACACTTTTTTCGTTTAGAGCTGAAGTAAAATGCCGGCTGCCGCTCCTGCCGCAATAAAGGCGATAGGGTGAAGTTTTTTCAGGGGCGTCCACTTCATTGCCGCGAACATCGCCAGCGTCAGCACCACCGCTGTCCACTGAATGGCCGGAAAGCTGTTCGGTGAGAGGGCGTCTGATGCCGTAAAAACTGAATACGCCACACTCAGGCCCGCTGCCGCGATCAGCGCAGTGGAGGCGGGACGCAGCCCGGCAAACACCGCCTCCACGCTCCGGTTGCTCCGAAACTTCTGCAAAAATCCCGCAATTATCAGGATCAGTATGGCCCCCGGCGTGATCACCCCCAGCGTTGCCACAAGCGCCCCGGGGACTCCAGCGGTCTGGTAGCCAACATAGGTGGCCATGTTCACCCCCAGCGGGCCCGGTGTGGACTCGGAAACCGCGATCATAGTAGTCAGATCCTGATTGGTGAACCAGCCGGTGGTCTCCCCCATATGCTGCAGAAAGGGAATCGTGGCCATACCCCCGCCCACAGAGAACAGACCAGTCTTAAAAAACTCATAAAAGAGGCGCAGCAGGATCATCTGTCCTCACCTCCTTGGGATGGGAGCTTCACCCGGCCCAGCAGCCAGCCTGTCGCTCCGGCTGCCACCACAAGGAATGCAGGATTGGAGAGGAGATCCAGCACCGCTCCCAGCGGGGTGGCCGGGTCCACAGCCAGCAGCCCGGACAGCTCTCCCAGCACCAGAACTCCCAAAAAGATGCATACTGCGGGTCTCCCCCTCAAATTTGTCTTTCCCAGCTTGAGCACGCTGACTGCAATCAGTGCCACCACTGCGGCATTGATGCCCGCCAGGGCGTGCTGAACCACCGGATAGGTCGCAAATTTTGTGAGGAATGCGGCTATGATGGTGATGACCACAAAGCTGGGAAACACCACTCCCAGGGCGGCGGCAATTCCTCCTGGGACCCCCCGCTGACGGTAGCCGATAAAAACCGATGTGTTGACGGCGATGATGCCCGGAGTGCACTGTCCGATGGCAAAGTAGTCAGTGACTTCCTCCTCTGTGACCCAGCCCTTTTTCTCCACCACCTCCCGCTGGAGGATGGGCAGCATGGCGTAGCCACCGCCGAAGGTACATACTCCCACCTTGGCAAAGGTCAGAAACAGGTCCAAATAAAGGTTCAACAGATCAACGTCCTCTCCATAAATTTTTCAGCAAAGTGCGGCCCGCCCGGCCCGGCCCCCGCGGTGCCCCGGCCGCGGCGGCCGGCGGATCGGGAGAGCTCTTACTCCAGGCCCTCCAATTCCTCCAGCCACAGCGCCGCCACCGCATCGCTGGGCATCCGCCAGTCGCCCCGGGGGGACAGGGTGACAGAGCCCACCTTGGGGCCGTCTGGCAGGCAGGAACGTTTAAACTGCTGAGTGAAGAACCGGCGGTAGAAGCTGTTCAGCCACTTCAGGATGGTGGCCCGGTCGTAGGTCCGGCCCAAGGCGTGCTCCGCCAGACGGAACACCTTTCTGGGAGGGAAGCCCCAGCGGATGGCGTAGTACAGGAAGAAGTCGTGGAGCTCATAGGGGCCCACCAGGTCCTCCGTCTTTTGACTGATCTTCCCCTCGATGGCGGGCAGCAGCTCCGGGGAGACTGGGGTGTCCAGGATGTCGTCCAGTACGGCGGACAGGCGTGGGTCCTCGCTGCCCTTGTCGTCGGAGACGAAGGCCACCAGATGGCGCACCAGAGTCTTTGGGATGCCTGCGTTGACCCCATACATGGACATGTGATCCCCGTTGTAGGTGGCCCAGCCCAAGGCCAGCTCGGACAGGTCGCCGGTGCCGATGACCAGCCCGCCGTTCTGATTGGCGATGTCCATGAGCACCTGGGTCCGCTCCCGGGCCTGGCCGTTCTCGAAGGTCACCGAGTGGTCCTCCATGGACTGGCCGATGTCCTTGAAGTGGACCTTTACCGCGCTGCCGATGTCGATGCGCTTCAGGGTGGCCCCCAGGCGCTCGGCCAGCTCCACGGCGTTATCCCGGGTACGGTCGGTGGTTCCGAAGCAGGGCATGGTCACCGCGATGATATCGCTGGCCGGGCGGTCCAGCAGCTTCATAGCCACTGCGGTGATCAGAATGGCCAGGGTGGAGTCCAGCCCGCCGGACAGGCCCACCACCGCCGTCCTGGCCCCGGTATGCTCCAAACGCTTTTTCAGGCCCAGGGCCGCAATTTTCAAAATTTCATTGCACCGCTCCGCCCGGTCCTCCGCATCAGCGGGGACGAAGGGGGCGGGAGAGACCGCCCGGGTGAGCCGTGTCTCCTCCAGGGGCAGGGAGAAGGAGGCCCGCCAGAGATCCGCCTGTCTCTGGCCGTTGAAGGTGGTCATCCGGCGGCGTTCATAGGCCAGCCGGTCCACATCGATCTCGCTGATGGTGAGCCCCGTGGCAAAGCGCCGCTCCGCCAGCAGGGCACCGTTCTCGGCAATCATGTTGTGGCCGGTGAACACCAGGTCGGTGGTGGACTCTCCTTCCCCAGCATCGGCGTACACATATCCGCACACCAGGCGCCCTGACTGCCCCACCACCAGATTGCGGCGGTATCCAGACTTGCCCACCAGCTCGTTGGAGGCCGACAGGTTCAGGATCACCGTAGCCCCGCCCCGGGCCAGCCGGGCGGAGGGGGGCTCGGTGGCCCACAGGTCCTCACAGATCTCCACGCCCAGGACCAGGTTGGGCACTTTCTCACAGGCAAAGAGCCCCGCGGCGTCCATGTCCACGGTCTCCCCGCACAGGTCCACACTGGTCTCCACACCCGCTCCGGAGGCAAACCACCGCTGTTCATAAAACTCCCCGTAATTGGGCAGATAGGTCTTGGGCACCAGTCCCAGGATCTCGCCGCTCTGGATGACTGCGGCGCAGTTATACAGCTTGTTGTCCCATTTGCACCGCACCGGCAGGCCCAGCACGGTCACCATATCCAAGTTTCGAGTGGCCTCCAGGATGGTCTGAAGCCCCTCCTCCGCCCCACACAGCAGGGTGTCCTGCAAAAACAGGTCCCCACAGGTATAGCCGGTGAGGCACAGCTCCGGCAGGCAGAGGACCTTGACGCCCTGCTTGTCCGCCTCCCGCATCATGGTAAAGATCTGTTCCGCGTTATAGCGGCAGTCCGCCACCCGGATCTTCGGGGTGCCCGCTGCCACTTTGATAAATCCGTCCCGCATAAAAAACCCTCCTTTGTGGTCTTTGCATCAAGGGATATCATACCGTAATTTGGGGGCAAATACAAGGGGAGGGCCCCCCTCCAGGGCCCTCCCCTTAAAAATTTTGTGTTATTCCAGGGGGTAGAGCACCATCCCCCAGGGCGGTGCCGCTGTGAACGCCCGCAGGGAGGGGGAGAACTCCAGCACCGCCGTCAGCTCACCCAGGCTGTTCCCGTACAGGACCGGCGGGCCCTCCAGCGTCAGGGAGGCGGTCCACTCCAGCGCATCCCCCGTTTCGTTCATCCGGATCAGGCTGATCTGCCCCAGGGCTGGTCCCCCTTCCGGCTCCTGGTCAGACTCGGGGCACCACAGGGCTGCTTCCCCCGACTGACCGCCGGGGCCGGTGACCTGATAAATGAGATGATCTTCCCGCCGTTCCAGCCGTTCCGCCCGCACCTGGGAGAGCATCAGCTCCGGGTCCAGGAGGATGGGGTACTCCTCCCCGGTAGACAGGTCGAATACCCGGCAGTTGTCCTCCCAGGCGCCGGTCCCGCCGCCGCCCCAGATGTACACCAGCTCCGGGACGCCGTCTCCCGTCAGGTCGGCCAGGGACAAAGAGGCACTCCCCTCCACGCCGCCCTGGGCCAGCGGAAGGACTGGCATGTCGAAGCCAAAGCTCCGCCTCTGGAACAGGACCTCCGCAGGAAAGGGGTCCCCCTTCCCCGGGCTGAGTCCGACCAGCACCTCCACCCCCTGCTCCTGATCGGCAAAGCGGTAGCGGACCTCTCCAGCCCACTCCCCCCGGGAAACAGGGAGGGAGCGTCCTCTTTCCCGGTTGTAGGACTCAAACCGCTCTTCCAAGGGCAGCATCTCCCCGGGTCCCGCGTCCGCTCCCGACAGTTCCAACGCGCCTCCGCTGCTCTCTGCCGCGGCGGGCGCACAGCTTACCAGTCCCCCGGCCAGGAGGATCAGGATGGAGGCAGAGGCCAGCAGCAGGCGTCCCCTCCTCTTTGGCGTGGTGTCCATGATGGCCCGAAACCGGAGAAAGATCCCTCCCCGGTCCCCGGTAAAGCCGGTAGTCAGACCGGTCCTCCCCCCTTTTCCGGCGGTCATCTGGTCCAGGATCGCCCGGCCGTAGGCCCGGCGGGCCTCCTGGTCCCGGCCCGCCAGCAGATCATCGTCACAGCACAGCTCCATGTCCCGCCGGGCCGTCCGGACCATGTTCCACACCAGTGGGTTAAACCAATGGATGCACCGGACACAGGTCAGCAGGAGCAGATAGCCTGTATCCCTCCGCTTCAGGTGGATCAGCTCGTGGGCCAGGGCGGCCTCCCGTCCCCCCTCCTGCAGAGTCTCAGGCAGAAGGATCACCGGGTGGGCAAAGCCCAGCAGCAGGGGGGAGCCTGCCTTGGGGCAGCGGTACAGGGACGCCTTTTTCCGGCAGCCCGTCTCCTGCCTGGCCCGCTCCAGCGCGGCCAGATCCTCCTCCCCCGCCGGGGTGCTCCACCGCAGCAGTCGCCGGCGGCCCAGTCCATAGCCCGCAGCCATCCACAGGAGAAAGAGGACGGCCACCCCCCGATATGCTCCATAGATCACCCCCGTCCAGTGGACGGTGTAAGAGGTCACCCCCTCCACAGTGACGGTGCGGAGGTAGTCGTTGTCCCGGATGCTCACCTCCCTGCCCTGCCGGTCTGTATAGTGGACGTGATGACTGTACCACATTGGTTCTCCGCCCATGTAGGTATTTGTCCCCCCTGCTCCCCCTGCTCCGGCCTCCACGATCCGCTGGTTATCCAAATGATAGGCGTTGTACCGGTCATAGGCACCATGAGCCACCATCTGGGGGACATCCAGCTGAATGGGAGCGGGAAAGAGGGCCCCCAATACGGGGCCGAGAATGGGATAGGCCATCAGGCTGACAGCCACCACGGCCCAGGCCCAATACCGCCAGTGCGGTGAGACCTTCCGCGTCAGCAGGGGGCCCAGGGTCAGCAGCACCAGGATGGCTGCCCCACCACCCCCCAGGCTGGCCGCCAGCAGGGCCGTCAGTTGCTCCAGCACCTCATTTTCCCCCTTTCTCCAGGATGCGTTCCAGCTCGGCGATGTCCTCCCGGCTCAGCTCCTTCTCTGGGTACAGGGCAGCCATCAGGCTGGACAGGGAACCGCCGTGGACCCGCTCCAGGAAGGATCGGCTCTCCGCAGCCAGATAGTCCGGCCGGTTCACCAGAGGGGTGTAGCCGTTGGACCGCCCCTCCTTCTCCCCCCGGACAAAGCCCCGCTCCTCCAGCCGGGACAGGAGCTTGAGCAGGGTGGGCGCTTTCCAGTCCCGGTCCAGCCGAGCCGCAAGATCGCTGGTGCGGGCCGGATACTCTGGGACGGCCCACAGGGCCTGCATCACCTCCAGCTCCGCGTCGGGCAGACGTGAGATCTGCTTCATGTCATCTCCCCCTTTATTAGACGTTTGTCTTTTTAGATTTTACAACTGTCTAATTATTTTGTCAAGCCGAAAACTGCAAAAATTCCGGGCCGTCCCCTGGGGGACGGCCCGGAACACAGCAGTTCAGGAGACCTTGATATAATCTTTGGACACATAGCCCTCTGTGGCTCTGCCGCCGCTTCCGATAAAGCTGATCCGGTACCAGCCGTTGCCCATGTCCTCCAGAATGGTAACGGTGTTTCCTTCCAGAATGGTGGCAATGGCCTCATTGCCGCTGCCCGGTCCGGAGCGGACGAACAGGCCGCTACCTGCGCCGGTCACTGTTCCGGTGGTGCCGGAGGAGGACGACCCGGCCCCGCCGCCGGCGCGGCAGAAGACGACACATTCCGCCGTCTTGTCCCCGGCGGTGGCGGTGATGGTCACCTTCACCTGGGAGGAGCCGGTGTTCACGTTGGACACCACGCCCTCCGGGCTGACGGTGGCCGCAGACTCGTCGCTGCTGCTCCAGGTGATCTCTGCGTCGGCGGGGACCACGGCGGCCTGGATGGTGGCGGACTCCCCGGCCTGAAGGGTGAAGTCGCTCTTATCCAGCGTCAGGGAGGTCACATCCACCGTCACCGGGGGCTCGGGCTCAGGCTGGGAGATGTCTCCCTGGGAGCCGCTGGGGGTGCTGGAGGCATCAGGACCGGTCTGGCTGGTGGAGGCGCCGGGGTCTGCCTGGCTCCCGCCGGGATCATCCTCTCCCTTGCTGAACAGGGGAGCCAGGGAGGTGAAGACAATATACATGGCCACGATGATGAGCACCAGGGAGCCCACCAGCGCCGCCACCTGAAGGGGGTTGGCCGGCCGGCCGCTCCGGCCTCCGCCGGCCACTCTGCGGCCACCCGCTGTTCTGGGGCGCCCGTTTTTGGCCGGCCGCTCGTCGCAGAACGGGCACCGCTTATATGTGACGGAGTAGTCCTCGCCACAGTTTTCACAGTGGATCACGTCGTTGCGCCGAATGGGCTTCGTCTTCTGCTGCTTGGGATCTTTGGGGCTGCTGGCCATGGCACGCACCTCCGCCTTAATCTTGGATCAGGATGGCCCGGCCTGCGGCCTGGCAGCCGGGTACTTGTCTCTATTTTAGCGTGAATTTACAGGTGCGTCAACGGAAAACCATGAAATAATTGTTTTTCTCCGTTTTTATGTCTACTTCTTTCTTCCCTCACCCTTGACCGCCGGGGCCCGGCCTCTTATAATGAAATCTGTCAGCCCGCTGGGGCCCCGGCCCCGCACCACTAACCCTGAAGAGGTGACCGCTATGAAAGGAACCATGTCCGCAGCTACCGTCCACAAGCAGTACAATGAGGTGGTCTCCGCATTCCGCAGGCTCATCGCGGACCCGGCCCTGCGTGCGCGGTTCGATGGGGAGGCGGACGGCTATTTCCGCCGCTGCGCCCTGGGGGTGTGGCAGGCGGACAACGCCAGCTCCATCACCCCCCGTCATGTGGAGTTCTACAACGCCATCTATACCAACGGCTCCTCCGCCCCCTCCGCCCTGTACTGGGAGGTGGCCACCGGGGTAGCCGGCTTTGACCAGTTCCAGCCCCCCGCCTTTTTTGACCGTCTCCGGGAGTATGACCGCCTCACCCACAGCCGTCTGTCCCGCACCTTCATTGACCAGCTGACACTGCTCCTGCTGCTCTTTGCTGCGGTGGATGACGTGGTCAGCGAGCCGGAGGCCGGCTTTGTCAATGCCTGCTCCGACCTCCTGCTGGCCCTGTGCGGAGGCCTGGAGGGAGACCGGCCCGCCCTGAAAGCAGACGAGTTCGTCACCCGGCCCCGGACCAGCGCTCCACCGGAAGAGGAGCCCGCCCCGGCGGAGGACAAGCCTCTCCCTCCCCCGGACCTGGACCAGGTGCTGGCCGAGCTGGACGCCCTGTGCGGCCTGGAGCGGGTGAAGAAGGATGTCAAGAGTCTCATCAACCTGGTGAAGGTGCAGAAGCTGCGCCAGGAGCAGGGCCTGCCCGTCTCGCCCATGTCTCTCCATCTGGTCTTTCTGGGCAACCCGGGCACCGGCAAGACCACCGTAGCCCGTCTGCTGGCCAGGATCTACCACGCCATCGGCATCCTCTCCAAGGGCCAGCTGGTGGAGGTGGACCGCTCCGGCCTGGTAGCCGGCTTCGTGGGCCAGACCGCCATCAAGACCCAGGAGGCCGTCCAGAAGGCTCTGGGGGGTGTGCTGTTCATCGACGAGGCCTACGCTCTGGTCAACCAGGAGAACGGCAACGACTTCGGCCGTGAGGCCATCGAGGTCCTGCTGAAAAACATGGAGGACCACCGGGATGACCTGATCGTCATTGCGGCGGGCTACTCCGGTCTGATGGAGAAGTTCATCCACTCCAACCCCGGCCTGGAGTCCCGCTTCAACAAATATTTCTACTTTGAGGACTATGACGGGGCGCAGCTGTTCACCATTCTCCAGTCCATGTGCGTCAAAAACGGCTATGTTCTCACGCCGGAGGGGGAGGCACTGGCCCGGAGGGAGCTGATGGCCCTCTACGAGGACCGGGACGAGAATTTCGGCAACGCCCGGGATGTGCGTAACCTGTTCGAGCAGGCGGTGGCCCGGCAATCCGACCGGGTGGCCCGGCTGGAGGCTCCCACCCGGGAGCAGCTGATGGCGCTGCGTCCGGAGGATCTGGCGGAACCGGGAGATGCTTCATCCCCACAAGGAGCGATGGAGGTTTGAGGTAAACTTGTTATGAAGATCGCATTTTATACATTGGGCTGCAAGGTGAATCAGTATGAGACCCAGGCCCTGGAGCAGCTGGCTGTCCGGCGCGGCCACACCCTGGTCCCCTTTGAGGGGGAGGCGGACGCCTATGTTATCAACACCTGCACCGTCACGGCGGTGAGCGATAAAAAGTCCCGTCAGGTCATCCGGCGGGCCCGCAAGACGGCTCCCGATGGGATCATCGCCGTGTGCGGCTGCTACCCCCAGACCCACCCGGAGGATGTGAGCCGGCTGGGGGTGGACCTGATCGCCGGGACAGGGGACCGGACCGGCTTTGTGGAGCTGCTGGAGCGGACCTGGCAGGAGCGCCAGCCCATCACCGCCCTGGACAACGCCTTCCACCGCCGGAGCTTTGAGCCGCTCCCCGCCGGCGGACTGGAGGGACGCACCCGGGCCATGCTGAAGATCGAGGACGGATGCGTCAACTTCTGCTCCTACTGCATCATCCCATACGCCCGGGGCCGGGTGCGCTCCCTGCCGTTGGACCAGTGCGCCCACGAGGCCCAGGCCCTGGCGGAGGCCGGTTATCAGGAGATCGTCCTCACCGGGATCGAGATCTCCTCCTGGGGGCAGGACCTGGGGGACGGTCTGACCCTCATCGACGCGGTGGAGGCCATCTGCCGGGCGGTCCCCGGCCACATCCGGGTGCGGCTGGGCAGCCTGGAGCCCCGGACCATCACCCCGGAGTTCTGCCGCCGGGCGGCCGCCCTGACCAACCTGTGTCCCCACTTCCACCTGTCTATGCAGTCGGGATGTGACACAGTGCTGGCCCGGATGAACCGGAAATATGATTCCGCCCGGTATTATGAAAGTGTAAAATTACTAAACGAGGCGTACGAGGCCCCCGGGATCACCACAGACCTGATCGTGGGCTTCCCCGGGGAGACCGAGGAGGAGTTCCAGCAGACCCTGGCGTTCATCCGCCGCTGTGCCTTCTCCGCCATGCACATCTTCCCCTATTCCAGGCGGCCGGGGACCCCGGCGGACGGGATGCCCGGTCAGATCCTCAACAGCGTCAAGGAGGAGCGGGCCCACAGGGCCCAGCAGGCCGCCCTGGAGATGGAGGCGGCCTATCTGGACCGCTGGGTGGGACGGACGGTCCCGGTGCTCTTTGAGGAGGAGCGGGACGGCCTGTGGCGGGGGCACACCACCCGGTACAGTGAGGTGGCGGCCCCCTCTGGTGAGAACCTGCACAACCAGCTCCGTCAGGTGTACATCACCGGACGGGCTGGGAATATCCTCCAAGGGGAGTTGTGTGAAGGACAGGAGAAGTGAGGACAAGCCCAGTGAAGGGAGGTGAGAAAACCTTGACCAAGCAGGAATTTGACGCATTATTTGAGCGGTGCAAGGCCCGCTGCCTGCCCTCCGATCAGGGGCAGATCCAGGAGAAGCTGGCCCGCTTCACCAACGAAAACGGGCAGGTATCGGCCCAGGCCCTGGCGGTGTTCACCTATGTGGAGACCATCCAGTATACCAACGAGCTGCTCTACTCCGTTCTTTCGGAGGCCCTGAACATCCAGGAGTGAGCGCTTTCCAGTCACGCCCCCGGCCCGGCTTTGACGGCCGGGGGCGGACCGGGAGAAATTGCGGCAGATCAGGAGAATTACGGAAATCCCTTGACTTCTCAGCAAAAATCCGCTAAAATAGCAGAGCATCCTACAAACAGAGATTCGCTGGTGTGGCTCAATGGCAGAGCACATCACTCGTAATGATGGGGTTGTGGGTTCGATTCCCACCACCAGCTCCAGCTCGCCGCAAGCGGTCGCTTGCGGCGAGTTTTTTCTTCTATCTGATACTTTACTTGTTCTACCGCCCCATCTCCAGAGCCTGTCCGTCCTTCCGGCTTGGCTTTGCTTTGGGGCAAAATTGAAGCCCGGAACAGCTTGGGGAGTTGATTTTTTGTCTCTCGATCTGCAAACGGTTTTTCTTAATCTGCTGGAGCTGTTCCTCCTCATCGGGGCGGGCTATGGCGTTGTCCGCTGGGGCGCACTGCCCGCCTCCGCTTCCAGCGCATTCAGTGGGCTGCTGATGAATGTCACCCTCCCGGCAACCATTCTCACCTCCCTGGTCCGGCCCTACGACCCCGCCTTCATTCGGGACGGCATCCTCACCGCCGTGCTGGGCGCGGTCCTGATCCTGGGCTACGGCCTGTTCTGTATCCCCGCCCTGCGTCTCTTTCGTGTCCCGGAGGGGCGCAGAGGCGCCTGGATCCTCTGCTGTACTTTCTGCAACAACGGATTCATGGGCTTCCCCATCACGCTCGCCCTGTTTGGGGAAGAAGGGTTGGCTCTGGCCGTTTTTTTGGCCATTCCCTTCAATCTGCTGATCTATACTGCCGGACCCAAGCTGGTCTGCCTGGACCGGAGCTCCTCCGGAGACATGCAATCCCTCCCCTGGGGCGCTATTCTGTTCACCGCCACCAACCTGGCCCCCCTGCTGGGCATCCTGCTCTATGCCCTCCAGATCCCTCTGCCGGCGGTGCTGGCTGCTCCCCTGAATTATCTCTCGGACATCACCACTCCGCTGTCCATGGTGGTCATCGGCATGAACCTGGTTGGCCAGAGGCTGTCCGGCATCCTCCGGGACCGGGATGTCCTCTCCGCCTCCCTCCTGCGTCTCCTGGTCCTCCCCGTTTTGACCTGGGTCCTGCTGGTCCTTCTGCCAATCTCCAATCCCCTGGTGGCGGGGGTGATCGTCATTATTATGGCGATGCCCTGCGCCGCTGTCACTTCTATCCTTGCGGAAAGCTATGGCGGCAACACAGAGTTTCCCTCCAAGAGCGTTTTTCTCTCCAGCCTGTTCTGCCTGGTGACCATCCCACTGATCTCCCTGCTGCTGTAAAACCGACCCAAGGCAGCAAAAAAGCGGGCCCAACTGCCCGCCATACCGCCTTTTTAAAAAAGAAATGACCCTTGACTGCCCGTTTTGTAATCCGCTGCAGTCAAGGGTCATTTCTGGTGCTCCTTGTTATCTAACATCATGTGGTTACCTCTCTTTCTACTGATTCACCGCACTCACACATTCCGTACACAAGAACCTGCTTCATCTGTCCAACGTCTTTTGATGCGCTCTCTGGCTGCATCCCTCATACATGAGGTCCTGTTCTGTTGCGTGATTCTGCCTGATTCCTGTGGCCTTCTGTGGTTTCGGTGTGCTCCAGCTTTCTTCCTCTCTGACCGGCATCTCGTTTGGAACAGGTTTTACATAGTTTTCTCAAGGTCTCTTTCAAATGGAATCGCTCAGGTCTGCTTGGATCCATACGGTTCTTTTGCTTACCCAGGGTTTCAAGTGATCCAGATTTTGAGTTCCTGCTTCCGTTTCCTTTTCTGACTTCTACGTTGGATGCGATCCTTTCTGATTTACTCTGCCAGTCTGAGAGTCCTCTGGAGATCCAGGTTGTTTACCACATTGGTATCACCCTTTCTGGCTACAATATAGCATCAGTCTCCGATTTTGTCAATAGTTTTTTGGGGGAAATTATAATTTCTTTTCATCTTTTCCAAAAACTCTTTGCGGAATGCACAGTTTCTCCCTGCCCATCGACGCGAAAG
>OIWN01001122.1_pt1 | contig 22118 bp, 15 predicted proteins | sample 1587591 | NCBI WGS metagenome assembly OIWN01 (sample SAMEA3888901, study PRJEB22519) | human gut metagenome | biome: human gut; feature: human-associated habitat; material: faeces | place: Denmark | collected 2010 | reverse complement strand
AATCGTGTATCTATGCCGACAAGGTGAGAAGCCTGCGCCAAAAGGAATACGATAACGCTTCGCTTTATTCTGAAACGGATGCAGAACAGGCAGAGCAGCTAGAGCGTTCACGTTGCAACTTCATAGACTACTTCGACCATGTGCAACGGTTACGCCACGCCCATAGCTCCGATTCCATTATCATCAACTGGAAGCGTGTACATGAATTGTTGAAAATCTTTGCGAAAGGAGATACCATCCTTTTCTCACAGATTGACTTGAAGCTGATAGAATCATTCCGTATGTTCCTATTGAACGCCCCACAGGGAGGAGGCAAGAAAGGTGTCATCTCGCAAAATACGGCATCCACTTATTTCTCCATATTCAAGGCTGCATTGAAGCAGGCTTTCATTGACGGCTATTTAACGGTTGATATTGGGGCAAAGATCAAGGGTATTCAAGGCCAAGAAAGCCGTAGGGAATACTTGACCATTAAAGAACTGAACCGTTTGGCTCAAACTCCATGCGACCCGTTGTTGAAGCGTGCCGCCCTCTTTTCTGCACTTACCGGGCTTCGTCATTGTGACATTCAAAAGTTGAAGTGGTCAGAGATAGAGGTATTCAATGGTGGTTACCGTTTGAACTTTACTCAGCAAAAGACCAAAGGCGTTGAGTATATGCCTATATCCGAACAAGCATTTCAATTATGTGGTGAAAGGAAGGACGGCGAACAATTAGTTTTTGGCGGACTGCCAGACCCGTCATGGATTAACCGTCCGATAAAGAAATGGGTTGCAGAAGCCGGAATAACGAAGCACATCACCTACCATTGTTTTAGGCACTCGTATGCAACCCTGCAACTCGCCGGAGGAACAGACATTTATACTGTTAGCAAAATGCTTGGTCATACGAATGTCCGTACAACTCAAGTGTATGCAAAGGTTGTTGATGCTAAAAAGGAAGAGGCTACTAAGACGATTAAGCTTGATTTACCGTATTGTTGACTATAATTTTATATTCTAAATCAAATTATTAGGTAAATACGTAAATAGTTTTATGTCACAATAAAATATATTGTTGTTTTTCGAAATAATTTTATATCTTTGAAAGTATAAGACAATAGAGTGTAATTATATGGCAACAAATAAAAACATTAATCGTATCAAAGTAGTTCTCGTAGAAAAGAAGAAAACGAACAAGTGGCTTGCTGACCAAATAGGTAAAGATCAGGCTACAGTGAGCAAATGGTGTACTAACACAACTCAACCCACTCTTGAAACTCTAGTAGAAATTACAAGAATACTTGAAGTTGATATTCGGGAGTTGCTCGTACCTACAGACAATCAGAAAATTATGATGACGATCTTGTAATAACTAAATCTAATAGAATATGGTTAGCAAATCAATAATAGAAAAATTACGTGAGATATATCAATCTTTGCCTAAGGTTGAACTGGTTGACAAGGGTGATGGATGGGTGAACCAGTATGATTTCTTACGTGCTGTTGGAAAAGTAGGTATCAATTATAAGAATCTGGGGTACAATCATTTCTATGAATTTTTAACAGATTCTGGATTGTTTTCATTCTGGACAGATTTCTCGGGAAAAAAAACTACAAGGTATGTAATTGAAAAAGCTAAGCCAAAATCTCACGAAGAGCAAAGAAGACCACAATACAATCGTGCAGCAACCCAATACGTAGATTCCGAGGAGGTCGTTAAAATCAAACGTAGATTGCGTCTTGAGAACAATCAGTTTATTGGTCAGTTTGCGCCTCAAAGAAATGAAGGTTGGTTTACGATAACAGATATCCGTAATACTGATTTTACAAAGATTGAAGATAAGGAACGTGGTATAAAGAATCTGTCTATCTCATTCAGAAGCAACAAGGAGTTCAACCGCTATGCATACTACAAGTTCACTTGGGTATTGCTTGAAACCGATCCTCTCAAGTTCGGTATTGACTTGCATGAGGAAATAACACCAATTTACCCCAAAGACATTGTGAGCAGTCTTTACGAGGGCATTATGCGTTATCCTGCAGGTGCTGCAAAGAAGATTGCTCGTTCGCTTGATACTCTCAAAAAGCAACTTACACAAAGCGGTAAGGAAGTATTCATCTATGAGTTGCTGCAGAATGCTAACGACTATCCTCGTCGTACAAAAATTGATGGTAAGATTCAACCTTTGCCTGTTGATGTAGAGTTCCATATTACCGAGAACTACTTAACATTCGAGCATACAGGTGAATATTTCAATCCGAAGAATATTGCAGCTATTTGTGATATAAATGATGGCGAGAAGTCTGACAATACCGAAGCCATCGGCTACAAAGGTATTGGTTTTAAGACAGTTTTCCTTGACAACGACTATGTTCTCCTAAATACTGGTAATTACACATTCAGGTTCGACAAGTCTGCTACGGATGTAATCAATACACCATGGCAGATATTGCCAATCTGGACGGAACATAATGAGATCGATAATGAAATCAAGTCTGTATTCTGTCAGCATCCTAACGAAGAGTTCAGAGTAAAGTTCGCTCTCCAACCACGAGATAAGGAAATTCTTACCGACGAAGACAGAGATGATAACTACATCGATTTGTTTACCGATGTGTTTGAATCAGAGCGCGTCATATTGTTTATCCCGAACATCAAGAAGGTTAGCATCTTTATTGATGGTCAGGATGAACCGATTGTTCGTGAGAAAGACAATAAAGACTGGTGTGTATCAGATTCTCTTGTAGATGATATTCCTGAGGACATTACAGATAAGATAAACGATGTCTTGGAAAATTCAGACTCTCTTCGTTCGGATGGTTATGAGAAAATACCTGAGAAGTACATGAACTTCCGTAAGACTGCGGTAAAGTTTGCGTGCAAGAAAGCTGAAAGAAAGTTGATGCCAGTTGATGATGCCATGCTTTATTGCTATCTGCCAGCAAAGCGGGCTGATTGGGGCTTCAATTTCCTAATGAACACCGATATGGTGCCCAACGGACAGCGTGATGATATTGAGGATATCGAACTCAATCACGTTATTGCTCGTATTGCAGGTAAACAGTTCTTTTATTGGATCAAGCAGCTTATTGAAAGCAAAAAATACGATCTTGACTCTATCTTTGCACTTATCCCAGACTTTGATGAGTGCAAGAAGAGACGCGTGTATAAGACGTTTATAGAGGAATTCCAGGAAGAATTTGAAAAGCTCATAAAAGAAGAGCCCTTTGTTCCATGCGTGGATAAGGATGGTGAACAAACATTTGAATGCATCGACAATATTATTAACGACATGACTGGCATGACAGCGAACGGAGTCATTTCAGACAAAGACTTCATAATTCTTATGGAGTTGGGTGACTACTCCTTGCCAATTGACGAGTTAAGACAATCGGAGGCATTCATGGATTTCTTGTACAAGCATTCTCCTTCGAGCCTTGGTGTAAAGGTTGATGCTGTTGTAAAGAAATGTGAGGAAACTGATTTCCAGACATGGTTGAAAGTTCCCGAAAACAATACACGATTTATTAGACATTGGTTGAGTGAGGATGAACTAAACGAGTTTGCGAAGAAAAATATATTTATTGGATACGAAGGCGATTTGTTTACAGCAGGAAGTCTCTACTATGATTTTGACACGAATTGTAATGGAATAGGATTCTTGCGTAGATTTGTACCGCATCTTTGCGAGGCATCAAGATCAAATTTTGAGGAAGATGAAAATTGGAAATCATTTGCAGACAAGTATTTCCTGTCTTTCTCTGCTGCGTCTATGATTATAGATTACATTCTATCCAATGAGGATGCTATGGTGTTGCTTAACGTTCCAAGCAATTCTGTTGCATTCTATCGTTATCTTGCAGTAAAGGAAGTTGATTTAAAGGCTAACAAGACAAAGATTCCGTACATTACCGAGGATGGTGGTGCAAGTACCGACTATACCAATTATCACTACTTCTTCAACGAAGAAGCTCATGGCTTAATACGTGAGAAATGGTTGGGCGAGAATGTTATCAACGTACTATCGCATATCTATTTTGACAGCCTGGCTGATGACGAGAAAGATAATATAACTGCAATATTTGCTAACCTTGGATTCAACGAATTTACCAAGGACTCCTTCATCACGACTGTCATAGTTGGCGATACCGATTTCCGAGCAAAAGTAAACGCTGCCATAGAAAACAATTATGCCGCCAACAAAGCATTTGTTGAATATGTGTACGGTTGTGAAGCGCAGTTGAAGGAAAACGTTTTCAAGGATTATGTCTTGCGTTGTGTTGACATCCACAAAAATGAGGTATATCTTTGCAACGATGACGTGCGATACTTCAATCAGGATGCGTATGCTCAGAACAGCACCTATGCTGACAATATCAATCATGCTTGGTTGCAGGATAGCATGATGTATGCTCTATCGAATGATTACTTTGAAGGTCGTGAGAAGGAAGAGGTAAAGAAACTGGAATCGTTCTTGCGTCAGCAGTTTGGCGTTAAGACCTTCACAGACAAGTCGTTCTTCACAGATGTTGTAATCAAGAACAAGGCGGTTATCTATGCCAGTCTTGTTGACGAGGCAACTATGCTCACATTCTTGGAATACCTGAAGCGTGACGCAGACAGACTCTTTGATGATACTATGAGTTTCAACGACATCAAGGATATGCCTTTACTTGCCTATGACGGAACCATAGTAAGAGCAAGGGAACTGAATATCCAGTATATCGAATACAACGAGGACGCAAAGATTCTGTGCGAGAAAGCATGGTGTCCGAAGATGTATGTTGTGCTCTCACAGAAATATACCGATGATTTCTCTCAGGATATGCGTCAGCTGTTCAAGATTGTGAAGTTTGACATCAATACCACAACTGACATTCTTGCTCAGAACGCAAACTTGCGTCAATCGGTTAATGTTATAAACAATAACGTTGATTTCTGGCGATGGGTAAAGGTAAACCAGAAGCAAATTGCATCTGTTGATAAGTTTAAGACTATTCCGTTGCTTGACAATAACAACGCGCTTATCAATTGTGTATCGCTTTACATTTCTGACACCTATCAGCAAGAACAAATTGAGGCGCTGGTAACTAAGTATGTAAAGGAGGCGCAGTTTGTGTCTTCGTCTTACATTGAAACCGCCAATGAGAACGAGAAGTCAGAGTGGATGAAATTGTTCAGGAAACTCGGTCTTAAGTCCGATAACAAGGATATTCTTTTCTCAGACATCTTGCCTAAGCTTTCAACTATTGAAGCAGAGTCTTTGGATTCTGTTGTAGCGATGATGACCAAGCACCTTAAAGACCTGAAGGATAAATGGGCAGAAAGGAAATACCAAATTATGCAGTTGAGAGTTCGCACTCAATATGCTGGTTATAAGACTCTTGATCAGGTAATAATCGTCAATGTGGATGAGGATTCTGTATCTGAACCATTCAAGTACATCACTCTTGCCAACGAGGTTCATCCCGATATTCTAAAGGCAAATAAGGACTTGCTTCATGCTATCTCTGAAGAGTACGGTAATCGCAATCTCATTACCACAAAGCAAATGTGGATTGACGCAAAGGTTAAGGATTATCTTGCAAAGTTTACTGCCGATGAGAATAGCGTTGCAGACATTCACATTCAGTTTGTACGTGAAGTAGCCAAGATACAGAGTGAGTATGACATAAATGACACACTTCGTAAGCAGATAAAGTATCTGGTCAAGTCGAATGAAACGACATACAAGTTTGCTCATGAGTTGACACTTGGAACAGAATATTCTCCAACGTGCGACTTTGAGGCAAATGGTGTGTCTGAATTGTCGTATCTTTCAGACACTTACATCTTCGAAGGCAACAAGGATATCATCAAACAATATTTCAAGGCGGAGAACGTGCATCAGAATATGACGCGAGAGGACTTGAAGTATCTCGCAAACCGCACATTTGCTTGTTATTTCTGGTCGAAATGTTTCTCTCGTCGCTTGGTCGAATATGAATCCTGGGTAGAAGATGGATGTTTCAATAACCGCGTGTGCATACCAACAGAGAATTCTGTTCAAAAGCCGGAGTTGTTGTATACACCTCACATAGCTGGTTATGCTGTTCGTGCCAAGGTACCTCAATGGCAAGAGAAGGTTCCTTGCAAAGCTATTGTTGACTCTATTGACAATCGTGATGCTCGTGAATTATTTGAGAAGATCAACTTCTGTAAAGCTCTCTCTTTTGAAGATTGCCTTTATTACCTTGCTCGTGTTACGCATCCAAGAGAGGAAGAAACTAATTTCCGCAGTATAGTGATTAATTGGATGCTGTCTTCGCCTATTCAAGATGAGACTTTGGTTGACAACTATCGTAAAACGCCAACTGCAGAATGGCGTAATGGTAAGGGGCAGAAGAAGCATATTACGGAACTTTATGCTATCCATCCAGATGCGACACAGGAAAGGAATATCTTCCGTGGCGATGAGTTTGTTATGCAGACAAGTGCTTTCCCTTATGATACAGATTCGTTTGTCAAGGTCTGCAACATGCTGAAGATAAAATGTCTGACAAGTTCTGATTTTGTGGCAACACCTATAGGCAAACAAGATGAAACAGCTGATATGGTTGCCATACTCAGACCTCGTCTGCTTATCTTGTCGGCTATTGAGAACCCAGATCGATTCCAAGAACTCTACGAACGCTATAATACAAAGCTGTCGCAGTATCATTTTGTTGTATGTGAAAAGATAGACCTCGGTTATGACACTATACATAATGATGTGGAGCGTATCTATAACGATGACAACCACCTTTATTATGTAAGCTCATGGAAGCATAATCGTACCTTTACAAAGTTCTGTAGTAGATTGAAGCGACTGGTAGGTTTTGACGTGTATGATAATGTATGTGAAGACGTTCTTGATGATAGCGTTTCTGTAGAAGCGTGCATCGAAAAGTATTGCTCTTCACTTGCATACGATGAAAAGTTCCGCGCTTATCTCAGATCGTTGGATTTGACCATCAACGTTGAGCCAGAGGAAGAAGAACCTATCGAAACAGAAAACGATTACTATAGCAATGCTACGAATGAACCAACAGATTCTGCTACTGAAGCAACTACAGAGACATCAACAGAAAATCAGCATATTGACGATACGAAAACTATTCGCGAGGATGACAAGCCTGGTGCACCAAATAAAGATGTAACGTTAAGAACTGTTAACGAACTTGAAGTTGGGGAAGAATCAGAGACATCACCAAAAGAACCTATTCAAACCGCATCGCAGCAGTCAACTTCTGACTCTCGTCCACAACAGCAGTCGCAACAAACTGAATCACTAGTTGGTCAAGCAACGTCATCTACAGCAGAGGAAGAGTCAGAAGATGACCTTGGTCAGTATGACACATATGAACAGGTTGATGAAGAGGATATTGAAGACTACGATGACACAGATGAAACAGACGATGTAGAAGCTGACGTTGATGAAGATGTTGACACAACGGATGATGCCAGCACAACGTCTTCTAATACTCATATGTCTAACACGTCTCACGCTTCATCAAACAAGCCTCATAAGGATTATGATCCTGACAGTAATGGGTACATGGGATCTGTTGATAAGGACAAGAATTATCAACCTGTTGGTGACAGACCTTACAAACCTCGTACACGTAAGCATCCGAAGATTTTCACCAAAAAGGAATTAGAACGCCTTCGCTCACATGGAACGCCTCTTGAACTGGAATCATTACCACCAACGAGGGAGGAAATAGACCTCTTAGCTCAATGTAACATCAAGCCAGAGCAGATTGCCGACACCAACTATCTTGCTCAGTTGCGTCTGTACCAGAACCTCAGAAATGAGATGTACGCAGAGCCTGAGGAAACAATGGAAGAGTTCGTGCGTAATGCGAGTGATGTAACTGTACACAAACTTAAAGATGGCAGATACATTCATGCTTGTAGTGCTGCTCGTGGCGTGATGTATGTTTCTCCTTCTGTATGGAATAAGATGGTTGATGACAAGTGGAAGATTTGCGTTTATCTTGATGGACAGGGCAAGAACTTCCATTACATTAACAACGCCGAGGAATTCCTGAAACTCGTAGAAAAAGACGATGTTGTTATCAAGATTACCGGCAAGGAGAAGGTTGATGTAGTAAGGGCTCTTTATACAGGCATACTTGAAGATGCCAAAGGTACTACATATACCTTGATTCGTGTGGCTGCTCGTACAAATATGGATGCCGTATTCGCTCACTATGTTGGTGCTATGGCAGAAGCGGAAGATGGTAACGATGATTACAACGATAACGACTATTGATTATGATTGACAATATCAAACTTGCAAACTATAAGTCATTCTTTGCTGACCAAGTGAAAGAGGCTATCGACGAGCAACAAAAGATCAATCGCTCGCAGATGCGGAACTTATTTAAGACAGGTGAATTATCGCTTGCTTATGTTGATTCCATTCAGCATGAGACAGGCATGATTATCCTCAAATGCCCTCGTCGTATGGCTCCACGCTTGAAAGTTCTGAAGGGCGTGTGCATAATTAAGAAAGGTGCTAAGCAAGCATTAGGTGAACACGTTACGGAGTGGATCTGCCGTTGGGATGAGTTCGTTGACAATAAGGATTTTCATTCTCCTGGTTCTGACATGACTCCAATGTACTATGTTCATACTGGTGATTCCAACTATGACTATGTTGCATGCTCTGGATTCAGTTTTAAGTTGTACGATATCTTGTCAAAGGCGTTGGTTGATGGCAAAAGTCTTTCACTTATCGTCCATAATCCATTTCCTCCTGTAGAGTATTTCCGCAACCTTGCCAGCTATATGGATGCATTCTCTTCAAACGATGAATTGAACCTTGAACCGACTATAGATTATGAGGAATGGACACCCGAGGAACTCGCATTTGATGAACAGAAGCCAACAGGCATTTCTGACACAATCATAGACACGCTCGCTAATGAACATTGTTGTATCGTACAAGGTCCTCCGGGAACTGGTAAGAGTTACACCATCGCTTCTGTGATTTCATCGTATCTTGATGCTGGCAAAACCGTCTGCGTCACCACCATGGCGAACAAGGGTCTTATCGAGTTGATAAAGCAGAAGCCTTTGCAGAAGTATGTGAAGGAAGGTCGTGTCAGCAAGACAAATCTCTCTATTGACGAACGTAAACAGGTGTCTGGTGTAAAAGCTGCCTCTGCCGACTTGCAGGTTCCTGGTGGCGAAATGCTCTGTGCGACAAACTATCAGTTGTCAAGTGTTTTTAGCGAAAAGAAGATGACTCTGTATGGTTTGCCACAATACGATTTGGTAGTCATAGAAGAAGCTTCTCAGGCTTTTCTCACGGCTATAGTTGCGTTTAAGCAGTTGGGGATTGATTGCCTAATTGTAGGTGATCCTATGCAGTTGCCACCTATCGTGAAACTTAACAATCCACAATATAATTCGTGGAATGTGGCAACACAAGTTGAAGGATTGAAGTCTATGGCGCTGGGGACATCGATAAAATCTTATCGTATAGTAACCACTTTCCGTCTCACGAGTCGATCTGCCTCCCTTACAAAATGCTTTTACGGAAATCGTTTTGTGTCTGTGAAGCAAGACTATTTAGATTTTACCAAAGCGAATAGTGTCTTATTTCCACAAGATGGCGGTGTACTTTACCATTGTACACTAGATGTCCGCAATGGAGTTTATTCAGATAAAGCAGATGCTATTATACGAGATGTGATTGAAAAGCTGGAAAAATTTTATCCTGATCGTTCTTTAGCTATCATAACACCTTTTAGAGATTCTGTAAAGGAACTGCAGAAACGTTTCTGTACGTCTGACCTTGAACTGGATATAACTATCGAAACGATAGATAGAATCCAAGGTATGACTGTTGATTATGCTATTCTATACATTCCTGGAAGGAATCCGGGTTTCGCACTAGAAGATCGACGTTTTAATGTAGCAACAAGCCGTTCGCTTAGTACGACTCTCATTATTTCAGATATGCCTCTTAACGAATTTCACACTGTATCACCTACAGTATTACAGTTTATAGATAATTGTGATAAGTTTGATGGTAAAACAAATGTATGGAGAACTAATTTGCAAGAGTCAGAATCATCAGCCCCTATAGTCCAACCTATATCTGAAGAAAAAACAGTATCAACGGTCTCCTCCACAATAGGGTTGAGAGTTGTAGGTAAAATTGACCTTTCTCAATTTGAACGGAAAAAGAAGGAATTAAGTATAACAAAGAAAAACTATTATATCATTGATACTAATGTTTTTGTGGACTATCCCGATATTATTTCTAAGATTGACAGAAAGTATCCTATCATCTTGTCTGCAAAGGTGACGGATGAGCTCGATAAGATGAAAATCAAATTAACTGAAGAACGAAGACAAAACGCGGAGAAGGCTTTACGCAATCTTAATAATGAGTCACAGCATGAGATTTTATACGAGTTCGCAGATACTTCTTTATTGCCAGATGACTTTGATAAACGTTCACCTGACAATATGATATTATCAGTCGCATTAAAGTATAAAGAACAGAATCCAATTATGCTTACATCAGACAATGGGCTACAACTTAAGTCTAAGCTATTGGGTATAACTACAATCTCGCTTAAGAAATTTCTAAAAAATAATTTACGCTAAGTATAGAAAGCGACATTGATTTCCTATTCTGTAAGCCATCTGCATCTTTCATGTGGGTGGCTTTCTGTTTCTATACATTTTTATCTTCACAACCTTATGATTCGATGATGATTCCCTTATGTCGAGAGGCATAAACGAAAAAATCTAATAATGGAATTTGTCATTATATCCACTGATAATCAGTGCATATAGCTTATGATTCTTATGACCTGCTGATGTTTCTTTATGTGATATTTGCCATCCATAAATCAGTATTGAAATTTGCCATTACTTTGCAGCAAAATCAACTGATAACGATATGGAAGACATGAACATTACATTTGAAGATTTGCCTAAGGCAATGTCATGGATGATGGACAAGCTCAATAAACTTGATTCCAAGATTGACAGTTTGAACAACATCCCACAAGTACGGCCTGCCGACCAGTGGATGAACCTGAAAGAACTGTGCGAATACCTACCCAGCCATCCGGCGGAACAAACAGTATATGGATGGACGAGTTGTCACCAAATTCCATTTCATAAAAGAGGAAAGCGCATCATGTTTCTTAAATCAGAAATAGATGCGTGGCTTCGAGATGGCAAGGTTAAGTCCGAAAAAGACTTGGAAAATGAAGCCGCCCGATTCATAAAGTCTAAAAGAAACAACCGATTCTAATGGATTCACTCGATTTATGCAATGCAATCAGAATGGAATTTGGAGGGATTCTTGAAGACAAGATTCCTTTGAATGCTTTTCCTGCTAAAATTCAGGATATGGTATTGGCATTGGCACGACAAGAGAATTATTCCATTGAATATATGATGGCTTCTCTTTTGGCGGCAGTTTCAACTGCTATCGGTAATGCTGTCAATATCCGTATTCGTGGTGGCTGGATAAGCAATCCTGTCCTCTATATGATATTGGTTGGTCGCCCCGGAATGGGAAAGACTCCACCTTTGGATTTTGCATTTCGCCCAATTCGCAAGCATGATGCCAAAGTTATCAAACAATTCAAGTCTGAAATGGAGCAGTATAATAATATAATAAGAGTAACAAAGGGAAGAAGGAAGATTGCGCTCCATTGCCAGAGAAACCTATTTTGCGAAGAACCGTAATATCCGACTTTACCCCCGAGGCTTTAATGCGTGCGCTTGATGACAACCAACGTGGTATTGTGGTGTATGTGGATGAAATCATGGGAATGTTCAATGCTGTGAACCAATACAGCAAAGGGCAACTTATTGAACAGTTATTGACTGCATTCAGCGGAAAGCCTTTAGACATTTCCAGATGCAGTATGCCCATACCTATTCACATAGAGCATCCTTTTATAAATATGGTAGGTACGATGCAGACTACCCGAATGCACGAACTTATAGACAAAGGCTATAAGGACAATGGGTTGATTGATAGAATAATTTTCGTTTATCCATCTTCACAGGAAATATCAGATTGGCAGGACGAAGGAAACACCTTTGCCACTTTTGATAAATACTCGTCTATGTGGGAAAATATCATCAACAAAGTGATGAGTTTACCTTTTATAGTAAACGAGGATGGAGAAATAGTTCCTGACATTTTGGACTTTTCTTCGGAAGCCAAAGCCTACTTTACCAATTGGCGCAATGCCGCTATTCATGCAGTCAATCAAATTCAAGATGATGGACTGGTGGATAGCAGAGTGATGAAGGCTCCGATGATTACAGCACGATTGGCTTTGATTATGCAAATTCTTCGGTGGGCTTGCGGTGAGGTTCATAAAAAAATTGTGGACATCGACTCAACCAAATCAGCTATTGCATTAAGCGATTACTTTGAAGGTTGCTATGCCGACATTCAGAAATATATGTTGGTAGAGAGTATTGAACCTCAAAAGAAAGAATTGCTTGATTGTCTTTCTGCAACATTCACAACTGCCGATGCCATTCAAGCAGGAAAAGAAGTGGGTCTCTCCGAACGTTCTGTAATGTACTCATTGGTCAGCCTTACTACGAATAAGATTATCAAGAAGATTAAGAGAGGTGAATATGAGAAACTGCAATAAACTATCCCTATTGCAGTTTGTAGTTGTTGCAGTTTACACTTTCCTAACACTATTTTCCTGCAAAACTGCAAGAACTGCAAACTGCACGGACTGTAATTATAAAAAACATCAAGCATGAATGAATACCGATTTACCCTTCAAAAATATAAGCGAGGCTCTAAAATTTCATGTCCTCAGTGCGGAAAGAAACAATGTTTTGTCCGTTACGTTGATACACAAGGTGAGATTTCGTTTCCTGACTATGTAGGCAGATGCGACCATGAGCAATCATGCAAGTACCATTATACGCCCTCTGATTATTTCAAAGATAATCCAACACTGATAGAAAACGGCTCAAATTATAGTTTTGAACATAGTAAACCACAGTCACATTCGTTGCCACCTACTTCTTTTATTGAAAAGGAACTAATGGAGCGAACACTTACCAACTACACAATGAATCCATTGTACATTTATCTGGCAGGTATATTGGGCAAGGATGAAACAAAGCGGATATTCCATTTATATCGTGTTGGCACCTCAAAAAAATGGGGCGGATCTACTGTCTATTGGCAAATTGATAGGCAAGGCAATGTGCGAACTGGAAAGATAATGTTATATGATTCAACAACAGGACATCGGACAAAAGAGCCGAGAAGTTATGTGAGTTGGGTACACACCGAATTGAATCTTGCCGATTTCAATTTAAGTCAGTGTTTGTTTGGAGAACATCTATTGTCTGGCAATCCTGCTAAACCGATTGCTATAGTAGAGAGTGAGAAGTCTGCCTTGATAGCCACTCACTATATGCCTGAATTTTTATGGCTGGCTACAGGTGGAATGCACGGCTGCTTCAAAGCAGATGCGATTAGGGTATTAAAAGGTCGGACGGTAATGTTGTGTCCGGACTTAGGAGCAAAAGAGATTTGGCAATCTAAGATGGCAAAGCTCTCCTCCGTTTGCTCAAAAGTGATAATAAGTGACACATTAGAACAATGTGCTACGGATGAGCAACGCAAGAAAGGGTTGGACATTGCGGATTTCCTCCTGATGGAAGACACACCGCAAATGATTTTATCCAAAATGATACAGCGGAATCCGGCTTTGCAGACGCTCATTGATGAATTGGGGTTGGAATTGGTGAATGCAGAACAGATATGATAATTGGAGATTGGACAGCTCGCTGTCCTTGAAAAAGGGTTTGTAAAATCCCGTAGCTTATTAGGGCATTTTCACCGCTTTCACTCTCCGAGTGGCAGCAAAAAAGCCCATAAGCGGAGGGACACCCTCTCGACACCCGATTGCCCGTGGCACAATGGATGGGATTTTGCAAACCATAGAACCAAAGTATAACAGTATAAATGAATGAGATATGAGTAATACACAATACGCAGTCTGCCACCTGCAACGTGGCAGTGGCAACGACTCCGGTGTGACCTGCCATATAGAAAGAAAGGATGCCAAGGGGAAGAAATATGTTCCTGCCAATGCCGATGCGAGCAGGACACATCTTAATCGGGAACTGGTTGCATTTCCTGCCGGAGTGAAGAACAGGACGGAAGCCATACAATTCAGAATAGACCATGCCGGACTACACCGCAAGGTTGGCAAGAATCAGACGAAAGCCATCCGAATCATTCTGACCGGAACGCATGAACAGATGATGAAGATTACCAATGATGGCAAGCTGGATAATTGGATTGATGCCAATATGAAATGGCTAAAAGATACTTTCGGAAGTGAGAATCTTGTTTCATGTGTGCTGCACATGGATGAGAAAACACCACACCTACATGCCACTATCGTACCTATTGTAATCACAGAACGATTTCGTAAGAAACGTGAGGGCGAGAAGAAGTATGAGACGAAATCAGGGACTCGCTTATCGGCAGATGATGTGATGCGGAGATCCAAATTGCATGAATATCAGAACAGCTATGCAGAATTTATGAGACCATTCGGATTGCAACGTGGCATTGTCGGCTCTACCGCCAAGCATCAGGCGAATTCGGAATACTACAAGCAGCAGATGAGCAAGTATGAAGAGGACATTGCCAAATTACAAGCTGACGTTGAACAAGCAAAAGAAGGAAGAAGTACCGTCTTGTCGTGGTTTGGCAAAGGTGATTTGGCTAAGGCTAAGAAAGAACTTGCGAGCAAAGACGAACAGATTGCCAAACTCACAAATCGGATTAAAACGCTCATGGCAGAAAAGTCCCAGTTGCAAGAAAAGCATAAAGCCGAGATTAAGCAACTACATAATGAATATCAAAAAGAAATAGACAAGGCTATCCATCAAGCGGAATCAGCAGAACGGAAATCCAAAGAAAAGGATTCTGTTATAGACAGGCAAAACCAACGCATTGACCAGCTTGATCGCAAAGCCAATCCTCACAGATACCAACTCTCATCCGGAGCAGAACTTGTGCATCATAATATTCCAAATATGAGAAATCCGTCCATCCATATTTGGACGAGAGTTGGCAATGAAGAATATGACACAAGGACTTATATAGAATATTTCAGTGAGATATGGGAACGGTTCAGCAAAAACGAAGCTACTGTTTACGAACTCATCAATGAAGTATTTGAACCGCAGGAACAGGTCAATGAGGCACAAGCTAATCTGCTCGGTGCTGTTTTTGAACTTGCAGCAGGTGGTCAGGCACAAACTCATGTCGGTACAGGTTCTGGTGGCGCATCATCCGAATTACCATGGAACGACAAGAAACACAAAGGCTTGAAACGACAATAATATCTATTCATTTATTAGGCAGTTGCTTGAATAACTTGTATATTTGTAGTGATTTGACAAAGAGGATACAATGATGAAAATTTCAAAATTACATAGTAAAGTTCTTTGGAAAGATAGTTTTTTGTACGCTGTTAGTTTCATTGCTGCCATTGAAACTATTTGTGCTATTGCAGATTTTAGCATTACGGATGTAGTCAATATTCAGAAGTGGTGGGAGAAAGGATTGATTATTTTAGGTGTATTTCTATTACTGTGGATAATAACAGCTGTAATAAAAGCACTTAGAGCAGACCATGCAATAACACTGAAGATAAAAGGAATAACTGTAAGAATAGAGGAAGGTGATATTTTCAAATCGCCTAACTGGAAATTAATCCCTTTTAATGAGTTTTTTGACACAATAGTTGATGACGTTGTTATTGCAAGGAACTCATTGAATGGGAAATTCATAGAAAGATTACAGGATATTGACGATTTGAATAAAAAGATTGATGAGGCAGAAGATATACCTAGTATGAAGAGGAAAACAAAAGCAGGTCGAACCTATTACCCACTTGGCCGAATTATTACATATCAAGATTATTTGTTGTTGGCATTTTCTCATTTTGAGAATAATCAGGCAAAACTATCTCATAACGAGTATGAAATCTGTCTTCGGGCAATGTGGAATGAAATAAGCAGAGTCTATGCACATAGACCTGTTACTATACCTCTACTCGGAGGAGGAATAACGCGCATTACTGACAAAAATGAATTTCATTTGCTCCGTTGTATCCTTTGTACACTCAAAACATCGGATGCTCAAATATATCAACCGATAACCATTGTATTAACAAGAGAATCCATAGATAAAATTAATTTGTACGATATTAAAAAAATATTTTAGCCATGTATTATAGAACAAGAACTTATATCGCCGGAGATTGGGACAATGACAAAGATGCCGTTGACGCATTGCACCGGTGGAATGACAGTTCCCGATATGGACTTTCATTTTCGGATGCTCATGAATTAAAGCAAGCAAGGGATACAAGCCTAAATTGCTCGATTAAAAGGTCATTGGCCGAGCGATTGGATGCCTCTAAAACATTTATCCTTATCGTTGGTGAACACACAAAAGAATTAAGGGCTGGTGGATGCCAATATTGTAATAGCTACAATAGTTATTGGGGGACTTGTGGTCGAGGACATACAGTGGATACTCGAAGTTATATTGATTTCGAATGCGAGAAAGCGATTCGGGATGGTCTAAAAATAATAGTCCTGTATAAATCAACAGTGGTGAATAGATCCAAATGTCCAGAAGTAGTCAGAAATCGTGGCATTCATGCGCCGATGGAAAAATGGGTTGGAAATACATTGTATTGGGATTATGACTCGGTAAGAAATGCCATTGGATAATAACTATACACTGCCCCATAATTTTTTACCAATGGGGCAGTGTTTTATTTACCAAGTTATCACTTTATCGACAATCTCTTGTTGCTCGGCACTGCTACGACGCAGATAGATACGGGTAGTTTCTATACTTTCATGCCCCATCAAATCAGCAAGCAAGGATATGTCATTGAACTTATCCAGAAAATTCTTTGCAAAGCGGTGACGGAACGAGTGAGGGTAAACCACTTTCTCATTCAAGCCATATTTTGTAGCATAATTTTTCAACTGTTGAGCAATACCTCTGGTAGTAATACGTTCACCGAAACGATTAAGGAAAAGATAACCAGTGGCACGATTGACATTGCCAAGCCATTCTATGGCTTCCTTGCGTAAAGCCTTAGGAATATAGATACGACGAATTTTGCCACCTTTGGTGTAGATGTCGAAATAGCCCATCTGCACATGCTCCACTTTCATTTGTATTAGTTCGCTAACTCTTGCACCAGTAGCAGCAAGGAAACGAACTACGAAATACCACTCTCGATTTTTCTCTTTTTTAAGTTTATTCTTTAGAAAAACATAGTCGGCATTGCTGATTACATTTTCCAAATAACTACGCTGTTGTACCTTGACGGATTTTAATCTCAGACGAGATTTTCCCATACAATCAAGATACTTGTTCATTGCCTGAATACGAAGATTTACAGTTTTAGGCTTGAATTTCTCAATGAGATAGGTTTTATAAACAAGCAGATTGCACTTGTTCAGTTCCTTGTGTCGGGAATAGTATTCTCTTACGGCATAGAGGTAAGCCGCGACCGTATTCTCCGCCATATTCCCTTGACGAAGATACATTTCAAAATTTTCAATGTCCATGTCTTATACATTATTAGTTAAACAATTCGCTATCATTAATAATGTATAGCATCCACAAATTCATTGAGTTCCTATTATGAGAAGTTTCTCGCCACCGGGGAGGTAAAGTGCATTGATGACGAGATTCCGTTTGAGATTCCGCAGGGGTGGGAATGGTGCAGATTGAAGCATATGTGTTCTATGCAGGCTGGGAAAAATATATCAGCTTCAGAAATTTATGATGAAAAGTCTGTTCTTCACCCATATAGATGTGTCGGTGGAAATGGACTACGAGGGTTTACAAACACATTCAATGCAGAAGGACATTTTGCTATTATTGGCAGACAAGGAGCATTATGTGGATGCCTTAATATAGAAAGTGGAAAATTCTATGCCACAGAACACGCTGTAGTTGTGAATGGCTTTGGTATAATTCCATCGTTGTTCATCTATTACTTTTTTACAGCATTGAACTTAAATCAATATGCAACCGCAACAGCTCAACCCGGTTTGGCAGTATCCAATATAGTTGAAGTATTTATACCTTTACCTCCGCTTCCTGAGCAACTACGCATAGTCTCAAAAATAGAAAAACTACTTTCGTTAGTCAAAACTTATGAACAAGCACAGAATGGACTTAACGAACTTAATGCCTCACTTAACGAGCAATTACGTAAATCGATTCTGCAAGAAGCAATACAAGGCAAGTTAGTTCCTCAAATTGCAGAGGAAGGAACTGCCGAAAAGTTGCTTACCGAGATTCGCGAAGAGAAAGAACGCCTCATAAAAGAAGGTAAGCTAAAGAAGTCTGCTTTGACCGATTCCATTATCTTCAAAGGTGACGATAACAAGTATTATGAGCAGATAGGCAAAAAATGCTTAGATATAACGGAACAAATACCTTTTGAAATTCCTGTAAATTGGGCTTGGGCAAGAATGGGGCAAATTGGAGATTGGGGTGCAGGTTCAACTCCCCAACGGGGTAATGCGAATTATTATAATGGCAATATTTTATGGCTTAAAACTGGAGAATTGAATAATGGAATAATCTATGATACAGAGGAAAAAATTACGCAGAAGGCTTTTCAGGATTGCTCTTTACGTATGAATAAAATTGGGGATGTCCTTATTGCAATGTATGGTGCTACTATTGGAAAATTAGCAATCGTGGGCGAGGATCTCACTACAAATCAAGCCTGTTGTGGTTGTACTCCTTATTTGATTTATAATTGGTATCTATTTTATTTCCTTATGGCAAGTCGAGATTCTTTCATAAAGAAAGGAGAAGGTGGTGCCCAACCTAATATTTCTCGTGTTAAACTGGTTGAGCACTTAATACCTTTGCCTCCACTAAAAGAACAACATCGCATTGTTGCCCAAATAGAAAAACTATTTGAGCAACTGCGATAATGCTGTTATTCGTTTTGCTATACGTTGCTGTTCGGCAAAAGGCGGAATACCAATGGGTAAGTTGTAGAATAACTCCTTATTGAGGTGTGGAATTGCCGCACCTCTTTTTGAATTTCGTAACTCCTCTTTATAGAACAGGATGAAAGCCAAGATATATGATTTCCACATCACAGAAGAAAGCCATAGTTGCTTGAATGTACTTCCCATATATCCATCTTGCGGAACTGCAAAAACTTCACCTGAATTTTCACCATCTACAAGAATGATGTTATCCCCGGCATAGACAAATTTACCTTTATTCATAACGGTGGCAGACGATTTACCACGCAAGTATTTTGCATCCAAACAGATGCCCTTTCCAGTTCTCTTTTCTCCATCGGTCAATTGGCATACATCTTTCAAACGCAATACAGCCCAGCTATTGGGATATTCAAAAGGAAACTCAATTTCAACGATTTGCCCATTTATCCTCTCATAATACTTGCTATTGCTTTAATCTGCTTTTCGATTCGGGCTTGCTCTTGCAATGGAGGTAAAGGGAAAAGTTTGTTTTCTAAATAGCCAGATATTATTCGTTGTTGGTTTGCAGTACCCTTAAAAATTGCTTCATCTATGAAATATGAACTTTCAAGAAAGAACAAGAGGTACCATCGATTTATAGTTTCACCGAATTGCCGTAGCACTTTCAATTCAGTTGTTCCTGCTCCAATTCCATTGGGTAAATTACAGAAGATTGCAGATTTTCGATTTTGGAAGCATGGAGTTATCTTAGCAAAAGCAACATCGCCATCTGCAAAATGGGTATAACCCGTTTTAATTGCTTTCCATTGTACTTCATCATAGGAAAACTCAGACCAGTAAGTCGCACATATTTTTTCCATCGGAATGAATGCTGATATACAATTATCTTCTGCAATATTTTTAGGGTTTATTTGAAATATATCTTTGATACGTACCCATTGCCATGTGACAGGTATCTCAAATGGAATTTCGTCTGTTACTTCTGTGACTGTTTTACCAATCTTCTCGAAGTACTTGTTATCGTCACCTTTGAAGATAACGGAATCAGATAACGCAGATTTCTTTAACTTGCCTTCTTTGATGAGTTTCTGCTTCTCTAATTTTATCTGTTCGAGCAATTCTTGGGCTGTACCTTCGTCTGAACATTGAGGTACAAGTTTACCTTGTATTGCTTCTTGGAGAAGAGACTTCCTAAGTTTATCATCTATATTCTCATTGAGATTGTTCAAATCCTGCTGTGCCTTAGCATATCGCTGAAACATAGGAGTAAGACTTGCTAACTTTTGTACAAGACGAGTCTGCTCTGCTTTAGGAGGAATTGGTAAAAGCATCCTTCCTAATGTTTTCCCATTGCAATTGGGTTGTGCGGTAGCTATTGTTCCAGATTTCAATTGTTCCCAATACAATTGACTTTCCATAAACGATTTAAGATATTGTGGACATAGCTCTTGTGAATATCTTGTTCTTATGAGGTAACCAGCATATATAGCTGGTTCAGGAACGAACTGAACTAAAAATGATTTGCCTACAGTTCCACCAGTTCTTGCAAAAAGAATGTCGTTCTCTTTGAGTAGGTAAGTATCAATATCATGAGCTTCTATATTGCAAAATGGGACATCTTTCCATTGAACTACATTATCATGAATATCACTAATTCTGATCATCTTTATATCACCTCGTTCAATGGCAGGGGCATTATATCCATATTGGATTGACAATGCAATATTACCCCATCTTTCCCATTCCCACCCCTGCGGAATCTCAAACGGAATCTCGTCATCAATGCACTTTACCTCCCCGGTGGCGAGAAACTTCTCATAATAGGAATTATCGTCACCACGATAAATGATTGATTCGTTTTTGTCTTTCTTGATTTTCTTTTCCTTGACCAGCTTAGCTTTTTCTGCCCTGATACGTTCAAGAAGCACAGATGCCGGTTCGTCATTAGAGTCTTGCGGTACAAGTTTGCCTTGTATCGCCCACTGGAGTATGCTATTTTTTAGTTGCTTTCCGTTCATTTTATTCTAACTGACTTAGAAGTTGTCGTTTTTTTGTTTTTCCTTCAGATAGAACTGATATAACTTTTTTCCTATCTTGTCTTTTTTGAAGGTACGTTCATGATTTATAGGTGTCATAGACAACCGAATTTTTGCCACACCTTCATTCAAGATTTCAAACTGCTGTGGAGTAATTCTGAATTGAGCAGTAGAACTTATTTCTGTGACGGGGATTACAATACTTCCACTAATAACACCAGCAGATTGACTTCCATTCCCAATCACAGTTCCTCTTAATTCAAGATATTTACCTGTGAATGTCCGAATTTTCATAGTTGGTTCAGCGAGAAAATTCATTCTGTCTGAACGCACTGTAGCTACTATCGAATAAATGGTGTCTTGCTTAGCTACGCTGTAATTCATATTGCAACCTTCGGCTGCAAGTGCTTTATAAGTATAACCTACTGTTTGTGTTTTAGCGTTGAGTCCTAAAATAATACAAAACAGTAATAATATAATCTTTATAGTTTTCATATTTAATCTTGTTCGTAATCTTCGCCTTGTATTCCTAATTCACCCTTACTCATGGCATTGGCAATATCTATTTTCAGTTCCTCGTCATAATCTTTACTTGTCAAAAAGCTATTGACGATGCGCAGCAGCAAATCTTGGTCAATATTCGATGCTGCCACATGGTAAATGATAGATTCCAATGTACGCATACAGATGCAAGCATGCCAAAAGTAATTATTTTTGTGTAAGAAGTACGTACCCAAAGTCAGTGCAATACGCTTATTCCCATCATTAAAAAAGTGCCCCGAACAGAATCTATACATCAGATAGGTTAGTTTATCAGCAAAGGTTGGATAGTATAAATCATTTTGCACAAAATCCAATGCTGCACGAATTCCCCCTTCATCACGCACTCCTTCAAAACCGCCATCACTGGCATCAATCATTTTGCCATAGATGTTTAAGGTTTCATCGTAATCTATGTAAATAATATCCTTACTCATCTTCTGCCTGCTTTAAGCGTTTAAGCACATCTTTGTTATCCGCTAAGAT
>OIWN01001117.1_pt1 | contig 22168 bp, 23 predicted proteins | sample 1587591 | NCBI WGS metagenome assembly OIWN01 (sample SAMEA3888901, study PRJEB22519) | human gut metagenome | biome: human gut; feature: human-associated habitat; material: faeces | place: Denmark | collected 2010 | reverse complement strand
CCTACTTTCTCTACGCGAGAAAGTAGGCCGGGGCGCGGGGCGGAGCGCCCGCTCAATGGGGAGCGCAGAGGGGCCACAGCCCCTCGCATCCAGAAGAAAGCCCCGCCCTGCGTTAAGGGCGAATCACATCCTTGCCGCCCATATACATCCGCAGCGGCTCCGGGATGCGGACCGAACCGTCGTCGTTGAGGTTGTTCTCCAAAAATGCAATCAGCATGCGCGGCGGCGCAACGACGGTGTTGTTGAGGGTGTGCGGCAGATAGGTCTGCTTGGTCTCCTTGTTCTTGACGCGGATACCAAGGCGCCTTGCCTGCGCGTCGCCCAGGTTGGAGCAGCTGCCCACCTCAAAGTATTTCTGCTGGCGCGGGCTCCATGCCTCGACGTCCAGGCTCTTGACTTTTAAGTCCGCCAGGTCGCCCGAGCAGCACTCCAGGGTGCGAACCGGGATGTCCAGCGAGCGGAAGAAATCGACGGTGTTCTGCCACAGCTTTTTAAACCAGTCCATGCTCTCCTCCGGCTTGCAGACGACAATCATCTCCTGCTTCTCAAACTGGTGGATGCGGTAGACGCCGCGCTCCTCGATGCCGTGCGCGCCGACCTCTTTTCTAAAGCATGGGGAATAGCTGGTCAGCGTCTGCGGCAGCTGGGACTCGTCGAGGATGGTGTCGATGAATTTGCCGATCATCGAGTGCTCACTGGTGCCGATCAGGTACAGGTCCTCGCCCTCGATCTTATACATCATGTTCTCCATCTCGGCAAAGCTCATGACGCCGTTGACGACGCTGGAGCGGATCATGAACGGCGGGATGTAGTAGGTGAATCCCCGGTCGATCATAAAATCTCTGGCGTAGGACAGGATGGCCGACTGCAGTCTGGCGATGTCGCCGCACAGGTAGTAGAAGCCGGTGCCGCTGGTCTTTCTGGCGCTGTCCAGATCGATGCCGTGCAGCCGCTCCATGATGTCGACATGGTATGGAATCTCAAACGGAGGCACAACCGGCTCGCCAAAGCGCTCGATCTCCACGTTTTCGCTGTCGTCCTTGCCGATCGGGACCGACTCGTCGATGATGTTCGGAATGACCATCATCCGCTTTTTGATCTCCTCGGTCAGCTCGCCTTCCTTGACCTCCAGCTCCTCCAGCTCCTGGGCCATGGCGGTGACCTGCGCCTTTACCCGCTCGGCCTCCTCCTTCTGGCCCTTGGCCATCAGGCCGCCGATTTGCTTGGAGAGGGTGTTGCGCTGGCCGCGCAGATAGTCGCCGCGGGATTTTGCGTCGCGGAACTGTTTGTCCAGCTCCAGCACCTCATCGACCAGGACAAGCTTTTCGTCCTGAAATTTCTTTTTGATGTTTTCCTTTACAAGGTCCGGGTTGGAGCGGACCAGTCTGATATCCAGCATGGTGATATCCTCCTTGACAAAATTGTTTTGATAGCCGTTCCACTCTGCCGGGCGGGATCAAACAAAAAAATCCTCCCGCCCAAAAACATGGGACGAAAGGAACTTTTCCGTGTTGCCACCCAAATTGCGCCCTCCCAAACAGGAAAGCGCCACTCGTTGCCGGCGCTTTATGGGGCGCCTCCCCCCGGCTTTCACCGGACGCTCTGGAAGTGGAAATCGGCTCTCTGCCTGCCGGCTCACACCTGCCGCCGGCTCTCTGCAAGGCTTATCTTGAGACGACCTTTTCCGTCATCGCGCGCTTTTTCTATTTCAAGGTTATTATATACCCTTCCCCGAGGATTTGTAAAGGGGATTTTGGGAGAAACTCTCCTCTTTTTTGTTTTCCCAAAAGCGCAAGGGGTAAAAACTTCTCCGTCACAAGTCTTTTCTTGCACATTAGATTCCTTTTTTAAGCCACAAAAAGGGAGGGGCCCCTTTGCCCCTCCCGCAAACATTATTTCACCAGAATCTGACTGTCGGCGGCAGCGCCGCTGTCGCTGCTGCGAATCCAGCCGTCCTTGACAGTAAAGGTGGTCCTGCTGACCTCCTGCTCATAGGTAAAGCCGTTCTCGTCCCGCACCCGCATGACAAAGCTGACGACGTCCCCCTCTTTGAGTCCGCCCAGCGTACCCTGCCAGGTGTTGGGGTACTCGGTGTTGTTTGAGCTGTAGACCTTGAGCACCGAACCGTCGGGCTGCACCTCTTTCTGTACGGAGGTTTCCTGCTGCTCCGACTCTGTCTGTTCACCGCTCTGGCCAAGTTGCCGTGTCTCCACCTCGTCGCCGTTGAGGTAAAGACTGATGCTGGCTCCGGTCATCTCAGGGCCGTTTGATGCGCCGCCCGCGTCATAGCTGGTCATCAGGCTGACCTTGGCATAGGCGGTGTAATCGATGGAGGATTTGTCCGCTGAACCGACCTCAAAGCTCTCAAAGCCGCCCTCCATCTGGGGGTGCAGCAGCTTTAATCCCCAGACCGCGCTCTGATCCTGCAGCTTTTCCTGGCGGATGGCGGTGCCGTCCTGCATCTCGACGGTCAGTGAGACATAGTCCACCAGCGGGATGGTCATCTGCGCCTCGTACACGCCGGACTCCACCCGCTCGGCGTCCACGCTGCGCTCCTCAAAGCCCTCGGTATCGAACACCATGTCGTAGCCCTGATCTTTGGCCGAATGGCCGGTGCAGCGCAGCCGCACCTGGGTCTGATCGTCAAACTCTTTCGGCATGATGCGTACCGTCATCTCCATCGTCTGGTTCTGCTGGCTGCACTCGCCCCAGATCACCTTGTAGTCTGAGACGATGCTGGCGCTCTTTTCTGCGGTCTGGGTGATGGTGGTGATGGCGGAATTGAGGGTGGAGTTGATGTCGCTGTCGATGCTGGTGACCGAATGCTGCACCGCGCTCAGGTTGTCCTCCAGCTTTCTCACCCGCGCTAAAGTCACCGCGGAAAAGCTGACCGAGGAGATCGCGATCAGGCAGAGGAAAACGACCGCCGCTGTCTTCCATTTTTTATTCATGCATGGTTCCTCCTTCTATCGTAAAAGGCGGCGGCGCTGCGGCCGTCGGTCCTGTCTGTTTCAAAAAGGAAATTGTCCTTCCTACCAAAAGTATACCGGATTTTGACAGCGATTGCAAGTTCCATTTGCCTGTTATAAATTTCCATAGTATAATGGTTTTGTAAACTTTTTAAGCTCGTAAAAGGAGGTCTTTCGATGAGCGACACCCGCCAGGAATTTTTGCACAACAGCGGAGCCAACATTTTTTATTCCGAATACTTCCCTGCAGACCCGCAGGCCCCCACCCTCATCCTGCTGCACGGCAACGGGGAGGACCACACCTATTTTGTCAAGCAGATCCCCGCCTTTTCCCCGCACTTCCGTCTGGTGCTGATGGACACCCGCGGACAGGGGCAGTCCACCGGCGGGGACGGAGAGCTCAACTTCTCGGTCTTTGCCGCCGACCTGCTGGCCCTGATGGACCATTTGCAGATTGCAAAGGCGCACCTGCTGGGCTTTTCGGACGGGGGCAATCTGGCGCTGACCTTCGCCCTTGCCCATCCCGAGCGGGTGCAGTCGCTGATCCTCAACGGCGCAAACCTTGAGCCCGGCGGCGTCAAGCTCTCCACCCAGCTGCCCATCGTGCTGGGATACGGCTGCTGCCGCCTGCTTTCCCCTTTCTCGCACAAGGCCCGGCAAAACGGCGCGTTGCTGGGGCTGATGGTCAACCATCCACACATCCCGCCGCAGGCGCTTGCCGCCCTGACCATGCCGGCACTGGTGATTGTCGGCGAACGGGACATGATCCGCGACCGCCACAGCCAGCTCATCGCACGCTCGCTGCCAAACGCGCAGTTTGTGCGCATCCCCGGCGGCGACCATTTCTGCGCGGCCAAGTGTCCGGAAGCGTTTAACCGCGCGGTCCTCTCCTTTTTGCAAAATCTTCCCGCATAAAAGTTCCCTCCCTTTAGGGATAGCCCGCCTCTTTTCCGCATAAGATTGCGGAGAAAGGGGGCTTTTTTATGAAAATTTTCACCCTGCGCGCCAGGGCCCTTCTCCCGCTGGCGGCTGTCGGGGGCGCGTTGCTGCTGGGGCTTGCGGCAGTTTTTCTTGTGCCGCCGGTGCAGTCCGCCTTCTCCTCCACCTCCGGGCGGCAGCTTCCCATCTATTCGGTGCAGACCGATGAGAAGAAGGCTGCGCTCGGCATCAACTGCGCCTGGGACGACGCCGACATCCTGCCCATGATCTCCACCCTGCAGGAGTACGATGTCAAAGCCACCTTCTTTCTGCTGGGGGAGTGGGCCGCCAAATACCCTGCCGCCGCCCGGACCATCGCGCTGGCCGGGCAGGAAATCGGCAGCCACGCCAACACCCACCGCGACCTGGACACCTTGAGCGAGGAGGAAATCCTGCAGGAGATCGCCTCCTCCTGCCAGAACATCGAGGCGGCCTGCGGGGTCAGGCCGGTTCTGCTGCGCCCGCCGTCCGGCAGCTACAACGACGCGGTCATCCAGTGCATCCACCGCTCCGGCTGCATTCCCATCCAGTGGAATTTGGACACACTGGACTGGCAGGGACTTTCCGCCGAGGAGATTGCCGCGCGGGTTTCCCGCCAGCTGCAGCCTGGCAGCATCCTGCTGCTGCACGCCGGCGCAGAATATTCCGCCGAGGCACTGCCGCTAATTTTGCAGACCGCCCGGCAGATGGGCTACCAGCTTGTGCCGGTCGGGGAGCTCATCGACCCGGACAGCGACACGGTCGACCACACCGGCATGCAGCTTGCCGCCCCCGCATCCTAGTATACTGATTTTGTATTTTATCAAACTAATTGCTGCAAAATTTAACTAAAAAGGCAATTCTATCCTATTTTATTCACCTGAAGGAATTTTAATATTTGTAAAACAATAAATTACGACATTATACACAGCCCATTCATCTTTCTGCTGTATGGTATAGGTACGGTGCGGGAAGGCCGTACCGTATCATACAGAAGGGAGTTTTTTCGATGAAAAATCTTTTTGCCGTATTGCTTGCATCGCTGATGCTGTTTTCTTTTGCCGCCTGTTCTTCCGAGACTGACAGCAGCTCCGATACAAACCAGAACAATGTAGAGACGGTCACCACCGATGAAGAATCCGGCGCTGACTCCACCGAGGAGACAACCGACGCGACCGATTCCGAGACCGCTGCCGACGCGACCGGCTCCGACGCAGCCGATGAAACCGGCTCCGATGCAACCGATGAAACCGGCTCTGATGCAACCGATGAGACCGGCTCCGATGCAACCGATGAGACCGACTCCGCAACCAATACCGGTGTCTATACCGGCACAGCTGATCCCGCCGAGGAGCAGACCATCACCGGCACCATCCTGGACGCGACGATGAGCACCGTGACCATCCAGACCGAGGATGGCGAGGAGCTTTCCTTCTCCATCCCAGACGACGCGGATGAGACGGAGGTGGACGGCATGACCGTCGGAGACACACTGGAGATTACTTACACCGGCACCATCGACGGCACCGACACCTCGGGCGCCACCGTTGTCAAGCTGGTCCAAACCAGCGCGCAGTAGTTTTTTCTGCAATCTTCCTTATCTTTTCGACATACACTCTTCCAGAGGGAAGGCGGGGTTTTTCCCCGCCTTCCCTCTTTTGCGCATAAAATTCCCTCTCTCTGTCCATGCTGACAGAAAAACAAAAGGGGGCCTTTTGCCGATGTTTTCTTCCATGCGCCTGCGCGCTTTTCTGATGGCGTTCACCTCCGCCTTCCTCTGCTTCATCGTCTTTTGGATGGCGGTGCTGCTGACAAACCCTACCGCCGTTTCCTCCTCCCGCCAGCAGGAGGAGGTGCCTTTGGAGCAGGGCGGCTCGCTTTATCTGCCCACCAAATCCGACTGCATGACCCTGCTGCTGTGTGAGGAGGGGGAGCATCCCTCCCTCTTTTTCCTGCTGCGCTTTGACCCGGTGGAGGGGTGCATCCCCATCTTCGCCTTCCCGCAGCAGCTGGTGCTCACCCACAAGCAGGTTGCCGAACCGGCCGAAAAAATCTTTGCCGCCCACGGCATCGAGGGCATCCGGCAGGCGCTGCAGGAGAGCTGGAAGCTCCCGGTCGACCGCTACTTGATGCTCTCCAAAGAGGCCGCGGTGGAGCTGCTGCAGCAGTTTAGCCCCACCGCCCTCACCCTGCCCGAGCAGGTCGAGCTGACCGTCGGCGGCATCGGCATCACGCTGGAAAAGGGGGTGCAGCTGCTGGACGGGCAGCGGCTGTGGGAGCTGCTGCGCAAGGAGGTTCCTGCCGACACCCTGCTGCAGTGCGAGCTGCTGCCCGAGCTGATGGCGCTGTGCATCAACCAGCACCTGGAATATCTGCAGCAGGATTACTCCTCCAGCCTTTTTTCCGCCGCCGTCAACGCCGGGACCAGCGACCTGATCTTTTCCGACTACGACACCCGCCGGCAGGCCGCTGCCTTTCTCTCCCAACTCTCCGAGGAACCGGCGCAGCCGCTGACGGCAGAGTTTGTGCGCAATCCCGACGCCACCCTCTCCCTCTCCGCCGACAGCCTGCAGGCAGTCTTGGCCGCCTTTGACGCGCAGGCCGCCCCGACACAAAGCTCTTGACAAGCGGCGCAAATTGGGTATGATGAATAGTGGAAGGTTTTTACAAAGGAGGATTTTTCCATGAGTCAACTTCACCCGATCCCCGTTTCTGAACTGCAGCAGAATGTCTTCACCGCCATCGGCAAGGAGTGGATGCTGATCACCGCCGAAACCGAAAAGGACGGCAAACCGACAGCCAACACCATGACTGCCAGCTGGGGCGGACTGGGCCGCCTGTGGAACAAGGACGTGGCCTTTGCCTTTATTCGCCCGCAGCGCTACACCAAGGAATTTGTCGACAACGCCGACAGCTTCTCCCTGTGTTTTTTTGGCGGGGAAAAGATGCAGGAGCTGGGATACCTTGGCACCGTCTCCGGACGGGACGAGGACAAGATCGCCAAATCCGGCCTGACCCTCACCCACATCGATGGTGTTCCCTGCTTTGAGGAGGCCACCACCGTGCTGCTCTGCCGCAAGATGTATGTCCAGACGCTGCGCGAGGACTGCTTTACCGACCGCGCGGTGATGGAGAACAGCTACCCGCAGCGCGACTTCCACGACGTCTATGTCGCCGAGATTATGAAGGTGCTGGTCAAGTAAAATTTCCCCATCAACACGCCAAAAAAGCCGCCGGCACCCGACCGGCGGCGACCAACAAAAATGCTGAAAAGGCGATCGCTCCCCTTTTCAGCATTTTTGCCTTCTTTCCTTTTCTCTTTTTGCGCGCTTTCTTTTGAGCAGCCAGAGCGGCAGCACCACCACCGCCACTGAAAAGGCCGCCATCAGCAGCAGCGCGCTTTGATAGTCAACCTTTGCCGCCGCCAGCTGCCAGGAGCTGCCCGCCGCCGCGCCGATGCCGATCAGCACCGTGTCCCAAACCGCCGTCCCGATGGCGGTCAGCAGCAAAAACGGCAGCATCGGCATCCGGGCGGTGCCCGCCGGGATGGAGATCAGGCTGCGCACCATCGGCACACACCGGCAGAGCAGCACCGCAATCTTTCCCCGCTTGCAAAACCACCGCTCGGCGTCCTCAATCTCCTCGGGCTGAAAGCCAAGATGGGACAGCTTTTCCACCGGCAGCGCCCGGCCCAGGCCGTACAGCACCACCGCCCCCAACAGAGAACCGAGCGTCGCCGAGAGAATGGCCTGAAAGCGGGTCAGCTCGCTGCAGGTGGTCAAAAATCCCGCGCAGGTCAGCACCACCTCCGAGGGAATGGGCGGGAAGATATTCTCCGCCGCCATCAACAGCAGGATGATCAAAAATCCCCACTGCCCCGCCGACTGCATGACCTGTACAATCCACTGTTCCATAACGACCCTCCCCGCACCTTCGCTTTCTTCTGACCTGGTATCCATTCTTCTTCACAACACCTTATGCGATAGGAGTTCCTTTTATGAATCAACATCAGTACCGGGCGCTCACCGGCTGGGCGCGGCGGACCCCCGCCCGCCAGCAGGTGATGACCGGCCTTTGCCGCCTGCTGCCCTACTCCCTGTTCTTTTTTTACGCCGCCGCTTCCCTTTGCCTCATCGCCCATTTTGCCCGCACCGGGACGATGAATCTTCTCCAGTTTTCGTTTTGGGCGGTGCCTGCCGCGGGGCTCATTCTGGTCAGCCTGATCCGCAAGGCGCTCAATCTCCCCCGCCCCAGCGAGCTGTTCGACTTCGACCCGCTGCTCTCGCACGAAAACGGCTGCTCCTGCCCCAGCCGCCACACCGCCTCCTCCTTCCTGATTGCGTGCGCGCTGTTCTGGCTGACCTATCTGGGGCTGTTCCCGCTCCCGCTGTCCATCCTGGCGCTGTGCTGCGCTGTCCTCACCGCCATCTCCCGCGTGATTGCGGGGGTCCATTTTCCGCGCGATGTGCTGGCGGGGATGCTGTTTGGCATCCTGTTCTCGGCCGTTGGGTACGGGGCGGTTTTCGGGCTTTTTTCAATGCTGCTTCCTTTGGGCTAAGGGAAAGGAGCAGGCCGGTGACAGGCCTGCTCCTGTTCTTTTTGATTCTCTCAGCACCATTTTTCACAGACTCATAAATCCCTGCACCGTACAGACAACCGCTGCCACCATCATTGTCAGGAAGGAAAGGGTAAAGATTGACGCGAACCACAGCGGGATGAGCGACAGCAGCATCTGTACCGGCGCAAATTTCCCCGGGGAGAGCATATAAACACCTGTCCTGTTGTCGCGGTAGAGGGTGTGCATTGTGCCCGGCGCATAGTGTCTGGGGTTTCGAGACTGGCGGCAGAGCCAGTACACCGTTCCTTGCAGGGTTTCGCAGCAAAAGAGCGGGTAATCGTCATGGCTCTCGCTGTCCGAATACACGATGCAGCCCATGCACTGGGCAGGGACTTCTTCCAGCCGCCCAAGCATCTTCCGCACCAGCCACCCAATCGGCTTTACCAGCGGCCGGAGCCCCATCGGCATCAAAAAGAGAACAGCCACCAGGCTAAACAGGAAAAAGAAATAGGTCACCGCCAAAAAGGTCATGGTGCTGGCGAGATTTTGTTGCTCCATGGTGAAACCGTTTAGCTGTGCCAGGAAATCCCATCCCTGCGCCGCAACCACCGCACCTACCGTGACAAACACCGCCCCCGAGAGCAGCTGCAGCGTCCACCACGGCCGCACCTCCCGGCAAAAGATCCACTCATCCGTATCCGGACGGTAGAAAATCTTCAGCCACTCACCGGTGCGGGGCGCGTCCAGCGCCTTGTCAAAGGATTTTTTCACCGTATAGCTCGTTCCCCTGCAGGCAAAGGCCATCGTAACGGCCGCGCTGCTGTTTTGGCTTTCGATATCCCCCTGCTCATCCCGGACAATCCTGTAGTCTGCCCTGCTCACCTGGGCGCGGCAGCGGCAGGCACCGATCCAGTAAAGTCTTTTCTTGATGCGGCGCGCCGCGAGGACAAAAAAAGCCACCCCCAGCGCCACCACCGCCAATCCGATCAAATGAATCAAAACCTGCGCCCCCTTTCTTTACCTTTATTCTAACACACCTTTTCCGCATTGGCTACTGCGCCATTTAAAAGGACTGGTAAAATTCTGGTAAGATCAATCCTCCTTTGGGGTCGCAGATTGATAATTTTTCGTCAAATTATAGTCTATTTGTTTGTTTTTTCACAATGAATTTGTGCAAAAACACTTGACAACTTGCCCCCGCTCGTATATAATGTGGGTGGAAAAAAGATTTGATAAAACGTTTTGCCATTCTTCATTCCAACCGAATATGATAAAAAAAGAAAGTCTGTTTCAGGGCGAGGTGAAATTCCTCACTGGCGGTGATGGGCGGTCAGCCACAGGTCCGCGACCCGGTTTTCCCCAACGGGAACCGGCAGACTGGGTGAGAATCCCAGACCAACGGTAAAGTCCGGTATAAAGAAACGGCGCGTATTCTGCACGTTCTCCTCCTGAAATTCCTTTCGGGAGGATTTTTTTATACCTTTCCCCAAAACTGACAGACCTTCTCGATCAAACTTTCCGGCTGCTGCCGGCATTGAGAAAGGGATGTATTCTATGACAAACACCAACACACTTCCACAAAACAACCAGCTCCCGCGCCTGTCCAGGACCCGGATGGTCACACTGATCGGCGTCTTTGCGGCCATCTCCACCATCCTGATGTACATCGAGCTTCCCATTCCCTTCATGCCGCCGTTTTTAAAGATTGACCTGAGCGGTGTGCCGATCCTGATTATGGGCTTCATGTACGGGCCGCTGCCCGCCATCTATGTCACCTGCATCAAGGACATCATCCACATGTTCTCCAGCCAGACCGGCTGTGTGGGCGAGCTGGCAGACATCATCATCCTCTCCTGCTTTGCGGTTGTCTCCTCGGCGCTCTACCGCCGCAACCCGACCACCAAGGGCGTTGCGCTTTCGGTTGCCGCAGGCGCTGCCACCATCACCGTTGTTGGCGCGCTGGCAAACCGCTTCATGCTGATTCCATTTTATTCGCAGATCATGCCTCTGCAGGCCATCATTGATGCCTGCCATGCGGTCAACCCGATGATCGACAGCATCAACGCCTACGTCATCTTCGGCGCGGCGCCCTTTAACCTGATCAAGGGCCTGATCCTCTCCGTCTTCACCCTTCTCCTCTACAAAAAGATGGCCGGCTTCATCCGTTCCCGCGTCGCTTAACCTACCTTTTCTTTACTAGAAAGAAAAGGTAGGACCAAAAGAAAAGTGTTTTGCTCGAATGGGAGAAGGAGTTAAAAAATAGCTTTTCTCTCCTTCCCACCTTTTCTTTGCTAAAAAGAAAAGGTGGAGCCAAAAGAAAAGAGCATGGCTCGAACGGGAGAAAGAATGAAAAATCAGCTCTTATCTCCTTCCTGGTTTTCCACCTTTTCTTTGCTAAAAAGAAAAGATCATCGCCCAAACAGCAGAAGCTGCTAAACATATTTCCTACTGGCAAGGGGCCTGTTGGAAGATTCCAACAGGCCCCTTGCTTTTTCTATGACAAATCCAACTTATCCCTTCAGCCGTTCCCATTCTGCCTCTTTAAAGCCGACGAGGACAAAATCGTCGCCGACCACCAGCGGGCGTTTGACCAGCATGCCGTTGGTGGCAAGCAGGGCCAGCTGCTCCTCCTCGCTCATATTGGGCAGCTTGTCCTTGAGCCCCTGCTCCTTATAGAGGTTGCCGCTGGTGTTAAAAAAACGCTTAAGCGGCAGGCCGCTTTTGTGGTACCACTCGGTCAGCTCCTGCTGGGTGGGGTTCTGCTCGACGATGTGGCGGTCCTCAAAAGCCACACCGTTGTCGCGCAGCCACTGCAGCGCCTTTTTGCAGGTGGAGCATCTGGGATATTCCAGTACCAGAATCATCTTCACTCATCTCCTTTTTCAAAAAGTTCTCTCAGAAAAACAAAGGGCAGGAGCCCCGGGGTTTCCGCGGTTCCCGCCCTGAATCGGTACGATTATTTGCCAAAGTATCTGTTGAGCAGGCCCTGGAAAGCACAGCCATGGCGAGCCTCATCCTTTGCCATCTCATGAACGGTGTCGTGGATAGCGTCCAGACCCAGCTGTTTTGCCTTGGTCGCGATGTCTTTCTTGCCAGCGCAGGCGCCAGCCTCAGCAGCTACGCGCAGCTCCAGATTCTTTTTGGTAGAGTTGGTGACAACCTCACCCAGCAGCTCTGCAAATTTTGCAGCATGCTCCGCTTCCTCAAAAGCAGCGGTCTTGTAGTACTCTGCAACTTCCGGATAGCCTTCTCTTGCAGCCTGACGGGACATTGCCAGGTACATGCCAACCTCGGTGCACTCGCCCTGGAAGTTCTGACGCAGACCCTCGAGGATCTCCGGATCAACACCTTCTGCTACACCGATTCTGTGCTCGTCAGCCCAAGTGACCTCTCCGCTTACCTGCTCCTCAAATTTGGAAGCTGGCGCTTTGCACTGTGGGCAGAATTCCGGTGGAGTCTCTCCTGTATAAACATAGCCACAAACTTTGCAAACCCATTTTTTCATGATACGTTTTCCTCCTTACATTTTATTGTCTCATCGGGTTCTCCCAGATGGAGCCCCAATGGATCTTCCTTCAATAGAAATTATACCACATTGGTATATCTCTTGCAAGGGTGTTTTATGAAATATTTGAGAAAAAAATTGGCAGTCTGTGTAAACCTTTTTCATTCCCTGCCCCGCATGAATATCTTTACCCGAATTTCTCATACTATGAGTGCGGAAAGCTTTTGAACAAAAAAAGCCGCAGATTTTTAGAAAACAAAGGATGGATGAACGATGGCTAAAAAGAACCAGAAAAACATGCCGAAAAACGCTCCCTCTAATACCACTGTCCAGACCGGTCGAAATGGTAAAAATGAAGCTCAGGAATGCAAGACCGAGCACCCTGGAAAACCGGACGTCAGAAATTACTAACAAACGATAAACCTCCCAAAGGCAAAGGCGGTGATGGACTTTTCCATCACCGCCTTCGCTGTTGCTGTAATTCTCTTTTTATTTATGCCTGCTGCTCCTCCAGCGCCGTCTCGATGGCCAGGAACAGCTCGTTGATGCGCTCCAGCCTGCCCTGCACATAGAGGTAGCCAAACAGGCTTTCCAGGCCGGTGGCTCGGCGGTAGTCGCGCACATTTCCGTTTTTGGGGGGCTTGACCGAGTTTAAGTTCCGGCCGCGTTTGAGCGCCGCCGCCTCCTCCTCGGTGAGCAGCGGCTCGATCACCGCATAGGCCTGACTCTGGTAGGAGGCGCGCACCTGCTCTACTGCCTGCAGGTGCAGCTCGCTGACCGGGCGGTTTGCCTTGAGCACAATCCGCTCCCGCACCAGCAGCTCATACACCGCGTCGCCCAAAAAGGCCAGCGCCTGCGGGCTGTAGAGGCGCACATCTGCCTTCTGCCCCGCCTGCTGATTGTTCTGTTCCGTGATGTCCAGCCTCCTTTAGCGCAGGTAGTCAAACTCGAAGTTGAGGATGCTAACGGTATCCCCCTCGTTGATGCCCATCTCCTCCAGCTTGTCGATGATGCCGCTCTGCCGCAGCACACGCTGGAAGTAGCCCAACGACTCCTCGTCCTCAAGGTTGACCATGCCCAGCACCTTGACAAGCCAGTCCGCCTCGACGACATAGACCCCGTCCTCGTCGACATGGATCTCGAACTTCCACTTGTCCTCGCCGCTCTCCGGCATCACCGGAACGTAGTTGACCTCAAAGCGCTTGATCGGCGGCAGCTCGTCCAGCTTTTGAGAGATGGCGTAGACAAGCGGCTCGATTCCCTTGCGGGTAGCCGCGGAAATACAGAAGAAGGGATAGCCCTGCTCCTCGATAAACTGCCGGAAATCCGCAATCTGCTCCTCGGTGGCGATGTCGCTTTTGTTGGCCACCACAATCTGGTCGCGCTTGGAAAGCTCCTCGCTGAAATTGGCCAGCTCCCGGTTGATGGTCTTGAAGTCCTCCTTCGGGTCGCGGTACTCGCTGCCGGAGACGTCCACCACATGCACGATCAGACGGCACCGCTCCACATGGCGCAAAAACTCGTGCCCGAGCCCCACGCCGTCGCTGGCGCCCTCGATCAGTCCCGGGATATCCGCCATGACAAAGGATTTCTCCTCCGCCACCTTCACCACGCCCAGCACCGGGGTCAGGGTGGTGAAGTGGTAGTTGGCGATGACCGGTTTGGCCCCGCTGACCACAGAGATCAGGGTGGATTTTCCCACATTCGGATAGCCGACCAGGCCCACATCGGCCAGGAGTTTGAGCTCCAGAATCAGTTCAAAGCTCTCGCCCGGCATGCCCGGCTTTGCATAGCGCGGGATCTGGCGGGTCGGGCTTGCAAAGTGGCTGTTGCCCCAGCCGCCCTTGCCGCCGTGCGCGATGATCACCGGCGTCTCGTCGGCGATGTCGGCCATGATCTGGCCGCTCTCGGCGTTTTTGACCACCGTTCCCACCGGCACCTTGATGATCAGGTCCGGCGCGCTCTTGCCGTAGCAGCGGTTGCCGCTGCCGTTCTGGCCGTTCTGCGCCACAAACTTGCGCTTATACTGGAAATCCACCAGCGTGTTGATGTGCTGGCAGCCCTGCAGCACGACGTTGCCGCCCCGGCCGCCGTCGCCGCCGTCCGGTCCGCCCGCCGCCACAAACTTCTCCCGGTGGAAGGACACCGCGCCGTTGCCGCCGGCGCCTGCCTGTACCCGGATGGTCGCTTTATCGATAAACATGAATCTTCGCCTCTTTTCCCCGCCGTCCATTGTCCTGCCTCCCCGCCGCGCGGCGGATCGCCGGCGTGGAAGAATCCTATTTAAAAAATCTATTTACGCTTTGTCGACAGCAGTCTGTCTGCCTGCCGCCTTCCAGAAGGCCAGTACGGTCAGCGCCAGCAGCACCGCCGTGACCAGAAACGGCGTCAGGTCGCCGAACCGCTCCAGCAGAAGGCCGCTGACCAGCGAGGAGATCGTGCTGCCCAGATTGATGCTGCAGGAATACAGGCCGCTAAGCTGCCCGACGAGCGGGCTGGAAACATCCTCCTGCTTTTCGGTGATCGAGAAGGAGAACACCGCGTCGATCGACAGGCACAAGCCCGTGACCGCCACCTGATAGCCTGCCCAGCCAAGGCCAAAAGAAACCGGTTGACGGCTGTTTGCCAAAAAGGCAAGGAAGAACAGCGCCAGCACCCCGCAGCATAAAAACGCTTTTCTCTCCCCGATGCGCTTGACCTGCGCCCCGATTTTGGGCATCAGCCAGGTCAGCAGGCAGGAAGGAAGCAGACAGGTGAGGCCGATCAGCATCATGTCCTCGCCAAAGCGCCCCATCATCACCAGCACAACCACCGCGCCCAGCATGTTGAGCGCCAGCGCCATCAGGGTGCGCACCGCAAGCAATCCGCCCACCCGGCTTGCCAGCAGGGCGCGCCAATCCATTTTGGGGGCAGAGGGCTGAACTGCTGTCCCCTGGTCTGCGGGCAGGTCCTTGTAGTTGTTTGCAGCGCCCAACAGGGTCAGCACCGCGCACAGCAGGAAGAAGGCCTTCCAGCCCTGCCCAAAGCCCAGCCAGGTGAGCAGCATGAAGTAGAGAAAAACGCCGTACAGCGCGCCCCGATTGGAGGCCGCCGATTGCCTGCCGCGGTCGATCGCCATATTTTCCCCGCTGCGGTCGGCCAGCATGGCATAGGTCGACACCGCCAGCAGCGCCGACGCCGCACCGTCCAGCACCTGCGAACTGTACAGCAGCGCCGCCCCCTGCGCGAAGGCCAGCAGCAGGTAGGCGCCGCTCATCAGCACCAGCCCCGCCAAAAAGACTACCCTGCGTCCCACGCGGTCGCACAGCCGGCCGGAGACCAGCTTGCCCAGCAGCAAAAAGAGGCTGTGCAGTGCGAACATCCGGGTCGTCTGCGCCGGAGAAAAGCCGAGCCCGGTGCAGTAGATCGGCAGTAAAAAGGAAATCATCCAGTCTGGAAAACTGGACAGGGTCAGACTTTTGTTGATTGCTTTCATTGTTCTCTCCCCTTCGCTTTTTCCTTCATTGTACTACAGTGGGAGGAAAAAAGCAAGGTTTGCCTGCGCGCAGCCTGGCAGGCGGGCGCTGTCCTTTTAAGAAAGTTCAAAAAAATCCCGAGACAGTCATCTCGGGATTTTCTTCGCATAAAACTTGTTGTTCGATTACTGAACCGGGATAACGCTTACTTTCTTGCGGTCGCGGCCCATGCGCTCGAATTTTACTTTGCCATCTTTGAGAGCGAACAGGGTATCGTCGCTGCCGATGCCTACGTTCTCTCCTGGATGAATGTGGGTTCCTCTCTGACGGTAGAGGATGTTGCCAGCCAGTACAAACTGACCGTCAGCGCGTTTTGCGCCCAGACGCTTGGACTCAGAGTCACGGCCGTTCTTTGTGGAACCAACACCTTTTTTATGAGCAAAGAATTGCATGCTAAGTTTAAGCATTGTTGTACACCTCCGAAAGATTTACCTGGATCGTCCCCTCATAGTCCTGTGCCAGCAGTCTCAGATGCAGCAGCAGCGCCTGCAAAAACGGCTGCCCTTTTTCCCTTTGCCGGCTGGGGAGGGTGACACGGATTAAGTTTTCTTCTACATCTACCTTGGCCGGCAGCTTCAGCACCTCTGTGATGCCGTTTGCAGTCAGCTGAACCGCCGAGGTCACCGAAGCGCAGACAATGTCATGACCGTAGTCGTCATACCCTGCATGTCCGCTGACCGAAAAGGAGGTCAGCAGCTCTCCGGATTTTGTAAACTCCACACGGATCATTATGCGTTGATGGCAGTGATCTCAACCTTGGTATATGGCTGTCTGTGGCCCATTTTGCGTTTGCTGTCCTTTTTGGATCTGTAGGTGAAGACAGTAACCTTTTTGCTCTTGCCGTTTTTGATGACTTTACCGGCAACCTTTGCGCCCTCTACAACTGGGGTGCCTACTACCAGGCCATCTTCCTTGCCGACAGCAAGAACTTCGAACTCTACGTTCTCCTCTTCCTGAGCGTTCATCTTCTCAACGAAAACGACGTCGCCTACCGATACGCGATACTGTTTGCCGCCGGTTTTGATAATTGCGTACATAACTGATATACCTCTTTCTGTATAAACTCGCTGTCTTTCCAGGCGGCGGCCCCTCTTGAGCGCGCGCTTAAAAAGCCCGTAACATGCGGTACAATTTATCCTATCATATCTTTTTGGCTTTGTCAAGCCGTTTTTTCCCGATTTGGCGCGATTTTTCCGCTTTGCTGCGGGGGCATTTTGTCCCGGCGGCGCGCAGGGTGCGATTTCCCCATCGGGGAAGAAAACAAAACGAGGGGAAGCGCCGATTCTTCCCCTCGCAATCTCAGCTGTGATGTCTTTGGGCTGCCAGGATGGTGTTTTCCAGCAGCTCGGTGATGGTCATCGGGCCGACGCCGCCCGGCACCGGCGTGATGAACGAGGCCTTTTCCTTGACCTCCTCGAAGTCGACGTCGCCGCACAGCTTGCCCAGCTCGTTGCGGTTCATGCCGACGTCGATGACCACCGCGCCCTCCTTGACCATGTCGGCGGTCAGGGTGTGGCGGTGTCCGGTGGCCACGATGACGATGTCCGCCTGGCGGGTCAGCTCGCCCAGATTTTGGGTCTTGGAGTGGCAGACGGTGACGGTGGCGTTGTGCCGGAGCAGCAGCGCCGCCATCGGCTTGCCGACGATGTTGCTGCGGCCGATGATGACGCAGTGCTTGCCGGCAATCTCGATGCCGTATTCTTTAAACATGGCGATGATGCCGCTCGGGGTGGCCGGGGCGTAGCAATCGTCGCCGATGCTGAGCAGGCCGACATTGACCGGGTGGAACCCGTCCACATCCTTCTCGGGCAGGATGGAGCGCAGGACGACCTTCTCGTTGATCTGACCGGGCAGCGGCAGCTGCACCAGGATGCCGTCCACCGTCCGGTCCTCGTTCAGGCCCTTGACCACATCCAGCAGCTCCTGCTGGGTGGTCTCCTCCGGCATTTTGATGACCTCAGACTCGATGCCCACTTCCCCACAGGCCTTGTGTTTGTTGCGCACATAAACCTCCGAGGCGCTGTTGTTGCCAACCAGCACCACCACCAGCTTTGGCACAATGCCCTGCTGCCGCATCTGGGCGACGCGGTCCTTCATCTGCTCCTTGAGCTTTTTGGAAAGCTCCTTTCCATCAATAATGGTCGCCATAACGTTCCTCCTTACCTCATCAATTGTCCTTTTATTTTTCAGGAGAGCTTAATTCTTTTTCTCCTGTTCTTCGCTTTGTTCAGCGCCGTTGGACTCCAGTTCTGGAGCATCCTGTTCCGGAGCAGTCTGCAACGTCTGCTCTGCTGCTTGCTCTGCGCCGTCCTGTGTTAAGGCTTCCTGGCTTGCTGCCGGTGCAGGCTCCTCGGTCTGGCCGGCGTCCGCTTTCTTTTTATAAAACTCGCCGCGGGCGATCAGCTGGCCTTGCTCGCTGTCCACAAACAGCTGGCGGCCGCCCGCCTTTTTGACCTTGCTGGTCTTGACAATCCAGATGATGGCCGCCACAACCGCCATCGCCGCCGCCAGCACCTGGGAGGCGCGCAGCGAGGTGCCGGGGATCATCAGGCTGTCGGTGCGCAGTCCCTCGATGACCGCCCTGCCCGCGCCGTACCACATCATATACAGCAGGGTCAGTTCGCCGTCAAACTTGCGGCGCCTGGTGTACCACGCGATGAAGGCAAAGCCCAGCAAACACCAGAGCGACTCGTACAGGAAGGTGGGGTGAACCGGCATGTTCGGGTCGATGTCCATGCCGATGGCTTCCAGCTCCGCCTCGTGCTGGGTGAGATAGTCGGTGATGACCGACGAGGACATGCCCCAGGGGAGGCTTGTGTTGGCGCCGAAGGCCTCAATGTTGACAAAGTTTCCCCAGCGGCCGATGCCCTGGCCGATCAAAAAGCCGCCGACCACCAGGTCCAGCGCCGGCATGAACTTCACCCTGCGGATCTTGCACATCAAAAGGCCGATCAGCACGCCGCCGATGAGGCCGCCATAGATGGCCATGCCGCCGCTGCGGGTGTTGAAGATCTGGCTGAGATTCTGTCCATAGTAGTCCCACTGCAAGATCACATAGTAGGCCCTGGCTCCCACGATGCCGCCGATGGCGCCGCCCAAAATGACGTCGAGCATCCGATCGGCGTCCACGCCAAACTCCCTGGCGCGGCGGCTGACGTACAAAATCGCCAAAATAAAGCCCAGCGCGATCAGGATGCCGTACCAGTATACCGGCAGGTCCCCAATCGAAAAGGCCACTCTGTTTACCTCAAAATCCAGCCCCAATCCGGGGAAGGAAACGGTGTTTGCTGTCTGTTCCATGAAAAATTGCTCCTTATTCTTTTTTATGCCATCACGATCGAAAGGCAGCTGTTCCCGGTGGAGAAGTCTTCCCGCAGGCGCTGCTCCAGCTGCTGCCGGGTGCAGTTTGCCACCATCTCGACCAGATCATAGACGCTGATGCCCGCAAAATGGCAGTTGGTCATCGCGCTCGCCAGCGAATCCGGGCGGCTGAACAGCCCCAGATAGCGGCCGTAGGTCGCCTTTTTGACCCGCTGGAAAATTTCCGGGGCGATGCCGTTCTGCTGCACCTGCTCAAAGGCGCTGCAGACCCGCCTGTACACCTCGTCCGGGTCGCGCGACTCGCCCGAAACCATCGAGCACAGATAGTCCCTTCCCGCCATCGTCTCGCCGTAGATGCTGCCGTTGATCAGCCCGTCGTTGTAGAGCTGGCGGTACAGCTCGGTGGTCTCCCCGGTGACGATGTCCAAAAGCATCTCGTCGAAGATGACGTTGCAGAAGTTGTTTTTCTGTCCGGCGTCCGGGCTCTTAAAACCGATATAGAACATCGGCAGCGCCACCGGCAGGTGCTGCACCACCCGCTTTCTGACGACGCTCTCCGGCTCCTGCTGCGGCCGGCGCACCGCCTCAAAGGGCGGCGCTTTTTTGAGCACCCGGTCCGCCACCTGCAGCGCCTCGTCGGGGTCAAAATTTCCCGAGACGGTCAGCACCATGTTGTGCAGGTTGTAGAAGGTGTTGTAGCAGCGGTAGAGCAGGTCGGCGTCGATCCTGGCAATCGACTCGATGGTGCCCGCGATGTCCACCTTGACGCTATTGTTGTGGTAAAGGCTGTCCAGCAGGTTAAAGGTCACCCGCCAGCTCGGGTCGTCCTCATACATGCGGATCTCCTGCCCGATGATGCCCTGCTCCTTCTCCACCGTCTCCTTGGTGAAGTAGGGGTGGGTCACGCAGTCCAGCAAAATCTCCAGCGACTCCTGAAATTTGCCCGAGCAGGTGAACAGGTAGCAGGTCTTGTCGAAGCTGGTGAAGGCGTTGGCGGCGGCTCCGGTCTTGGCGTACCGGTCAAAGGCGTCGCCGTCCTCGCTCTCAAACATCTTGTGCTCCAGGTAGTGGGCGATGCCCTCCGGCACCCGAATCTGCTCTCCCCCCTCCTTCGCCTGGAAGCAGGTGTCGACCGAGCCGTACTGGGTCGAGAACATGGCGTAGGTGGTGGAAAATCCCGGCATGGGGTAGAGCAGCATGGTCAGTCCCGACGGATGCTCCACCCGGATATACTGTTCGCCCAGGTGCTTGTCCTGAATGATCTGGCTGCTCATCTTATTCCCCCTCCTTTTCCTGTTCGTTTGGCATGAGCATATAGACGGTGTCCAGCTTGATGTTGTTTGCCACCTCGATGATCTCCTCGCGGGTCACCTGCTCGGAGAGCGCGATCTCCCCGTCAAGCGAAACCTGCGACTGCCCCAGATTCTGGGTCAGGTACCAACTGTCCATCGCGCCCAGCGAATCGGTGGTCGCCTTGAGCGCCGTACGGATATAGAGCTTGGTCTCCTCCAGCTCCTGGTCGGTAAACTGTCCCTGCTGCAGCAGTTCCAGCTGGTGCAGCACCTCGTCGCGGGCCTTTTCGGCGTTGGGCGCCTCCACGCCGCTGTCCACCATCATCATCCCGGAGATGCGGTCGTAGGCGGCGGAGCAGTAATAGCACAGGCTGAGCTTTTCGCGCACATTTTTAAACAGCAGCGAATTTGCCGTCCCGCCAAACAGCGCCACCGCGATGCGGGCGATGTTGGCCTTGCGGTAGCTGTCGATCTGCTCCACCCGGAAGCCCATCACCAGCTTGCCCTGCTTGACCTCCATCCGCTCGGTCTCTTCTTTAACCGGGCCCTGCTGATTGCGGGCGCAGTTGGGGCTGACTTCAATCGGCTCGCGGCGCATCCCTGCAAACTTCTCGCGGAAAATCTCCTTTGCCGCCGAAGGGTCGCCGCAGCCCTCGAACATGATCTCGATGCGCGCGGTGCGGATCAGCTCCTCGTAGGCGGCCGCCGCGGACTCTGGGGTAATCTTTTCGGCGTCCTCTTTGTAGCCGTACTTTTTGATGGCGCAGCCCTCGCCCTGGCACATCACATCCCTGCAGCGGATCCAGGCGTAGGTGCGCTTGTCGTTGATCTCCGCCTGGATGGTGTCGAGCAGGTTCTGTTTTTCCAACTCGGTATTTTTTTTGTCGAATTTACCATCTGTAATATTAGGCTGCAGCAAAATTTCTGCCAGCAGCCCCGCGCAGGCGCGCACCATGTCCTCACCCTGGAGGGTGAAGCGGCTGTCGACGCCGATCATCCCCAGCGCGATGATCTGATACTCGCCAAATTTATCCACGCCCGCCCCCAGCGACGCACCGTACAGGTCGCACAGGCGCTTGTTGAGCTGGGTGAAGTCCGGACAGTTTTTGCTGCCCTGGCGCAGGATGAAGGGCACCACCGCGCGGCCGGTGACCTTCTGCCGGTCCAGCTTGGCAATCAGGTTGACCGACATCCTGTTATGCTTAAATTTTTTGTCCGTGATTGCGGAAAAGTACACGCCGGGGGCGATGCACTCCCTTACAAGCGGATAGCTCATCGGTTCATCTCCTACTTTTATCATTCACCATCGATCTGTTTTGGTAAAAAGCACATTCTGCTGTCTATTATAGCATATTCTTTTTGACGTTTCTACATACAGTCTGTGAACTTCGCTTTTTCTTTGCCAGCTCTTTTACCAAAAGAAAGCAAAGACGCCTTGTTTTGTCCTCAAAAAAAAGAGACCGCTTTTGGAGCGGTCTCTTTTTTTATATCAGGTTGTTTATTATCTTACGATGGGTTCTTTTTCGGGTGATCTTGTCTTCCGTCTTGAAAATCAGATTCTTAGTACATTGGTAGTTCCCTCGTCTGCTTCATATTCTTTCAGATAACCTTCGATTAATGGCTTTTGTGGAAATGCTTTCATTTTTTATCACATTACCTTTATGGCTCAATCACGTTTTCATGTTATCTTGTCAGCTGTAGCATTGGCTTCTTTTGTTTGGAAATTACCTTGCCGCAAATCTGCTTATTTCATCGGTCTCACCTTTATCAATTCATTTGGTATCAATGTTAATTAGGTTTCTTTTCCAAAATCTATATTAACAATGAAAAGGTAATATTATTTATTTTGATTGCCCGACTCGACAAATCGGATCAATTTGAAATTTGCATTTTTTGTGGGGTTGCTTTTTCTCCTTTTGCGATATTCAGTTTTCATAATTTTTTTAAAAGGTTTTTTCCTTTTCTTTCAGCAAAGAAGTTGGCAACGTATTGTAGATTGTATTATAACAGAACTCACAGCTGCATACACCGCGGAATTCTTTCTGATATCT
>OIWN01001108.1_pt1 | contig 22358 bp, 18 predicted proteins | sample 1587591 | NCBI WGS metagenome assembly OIWN01 (sample SAMEA3888901, study PRJEB22519) | human gut metagenome | biome: human gut; feature: human-associated habitat; material: faeces | place: Denmark | collected 2010 | reverse complement strand
AGCCCGATAGTCCCTTGGATTCGGCTTCCCGTGGAAACCAGCCGCTGGTATGCGGCGTCCGAAATCTGCAATGTTATATTCATAAGTCTTTGTGTTAAGTTTACCGTAGGGGCGTATTGCATACGCCCTGAATACATCCACGTGGATTAGTTGGCGCATCCGGGCGTATGCGATACGCCCCTACGGTGTAATTAATTATTTAAATCCGTGTAATCTGTGGTGAAAATCTAAATCAGTTTTCCTCGTTCCCCAGCTTGACGAAGTTCACCAGCGTGATGTCCTGATAGGTCTGCTCGTTGTGGTCGTGAGTTTGGAAGCGCAGTTCGCCGTAGATGATGTCTTCGGGATGGATGTCCGCCTCTGCCACCGCTCCCAGCATCACCGCCACGTAGCGGTCGGGGTACCGCCCGCACCAGTCGCTCAATGTCACCACCCGTTTGCTTATCGTTCCCTGTTCCGCCTTCTCGCTGCGCACGCTGAACACCTCGCCGCAACGCTCGATTTTCAAAAATGCTTTCATGGTTCTTTCGTTTTTTATTTTTAAGTGACAAGGTGACAAGTTGACGAGGTGACAAGGTTCTGAATACTTTCGTTGGCGCCAGTCGATAGTATCTGAAAACCTAGTACCTGGTACCTGGTCAACTAGTACCTCTTGTTGATTACGGAAGCAAAGGTAAGCGTATGGATTGGGAAAAAACTGCCACGTGGCAGGCACGGCGTGGCTGGCACGGGCAGGTAGAATGCGGAAGAATTTTGCTAATCCCGCGAGGTATCTGCAATTTTAACATTTTATCCGTGTACTTTTCAGAATTTATGCGTTTATAAGAGTATATGATTAAACCATTTTTTGAACGATAAATTTATTGCCTCAATAATCTTTTTTATCGGGCAAAATTTTATATCTTTGCAAGATAGTATTCATTATGAGCAACTTTGTAAAGCAACAGGAGGAACGAAAAGAAATAAAAGAAAAGTTAAGTCGGGAAAACCTTGGAAAATTTTTCTTTGACTTGGCTAAGCTCGTATTTACGTCAATGGCTTTGGTAGGAGGAGTTTCACTTATAGTGAATGAGGCCCGGATACAACAGGGCATATTGGCAACAATAGGAGTGTCATTGACATATACGTTTGCAGCAATAGGTTATAAAATTCTAAAACGATAGATAAGTATGGATTTTTTGATCATTCTATTTTCGATATGCCTCGTTATAGGCATCGGCATATTGATTTGGTTCAGGACGCCGAAAGGCAAGAAATGGCTTGCAAATCTATAAGACGGGCAAACACAATGTGCTAATTAACAATGTGCTAATTAATAATGTGCTAATAAATAATGTGCTAATGTGCTAATTACTTCATTTCACATTGGCATATTATCACATTAACACATTGGCATATTATCACATTCGCACATTGCCACATTCGCACATTGACACATTCGCACATTGACACATTCGCACATTGACACATTCGCACATTATCACATTACCACATTGCCACATTACCACATTCGCACATTATCACATTGCCACATTGATGCTTACGCCCTCAGCAGGTCTTTCAGCAATTCTTGGAAGTCGAGCGTTTTCCGTTGGTCAAGGGCTTTTGCCGCGGCACGGCGCAGCGTTTCGGGCTTCATGTTCCACAAGGAGCCGAACGTCTGCCATTGTGCGGCGATGCCCAGCTGTCCGGAGATGTATTGCGCCACGATTCCCCTTTCGGCGTTCGAGAGCCCGAGGGGTTGCCAGTGTTCGTCAAGGATTTGCCCTTCTCTCAGTTTCCCGAGCAGGGAGCGGGCTTTGGGAGTATTCAGTATTTCGGGGATAGCATGGGGTGTGGAGGTGTTTTTTCCGTTACGGGCGGTGGAAGTTTCGTGCAGGTAGGTGACCGCGGCTTTGCGGATGGCAAGGTTTTCGGCACGCATCCGGCTGATTTCTTCGGCATGGGCAGCGTCCTTGCGCTCGCTCTCGGCGCGCATCCGGCTGATTTCCTCATCTTTCCGGTTGATTATCTCGTCTTTCCGTCTGGCGTCCGCATGTGCCTGCTTGGCTTCTTCCGCCATGTCGTCCGCCCGCTGCTTGTGGCGGTCGCTTTCCAGCAGGGCTTGCTCTTTCAGGCGGCGCTCTTCTATCAGGTGCCTGCCCAGCCCCTCGATGATGTTCCGGCTGTTTTTCAGGAGGAAGGCATCTTGTTCGTTTAATATGTCTCCGGCTTTCGGAGCTTTCTGCTCTTCTTCGGCATCCTCCTGACCTGCCGGCATGTTCTTCATTTGCTTTTTCATATATTGTCGTTTTAAAGTTAACGGTTTGTTCGTTTTACTTGTATGATAGTTACAAATATAAATCAAATATTTTGAAAAAACAAGAATTTATAATGAAAAAGTTGTTGGCAATCAACGATTTAACATGTATATTTAGGGGGACATAAGGGCAGACAGAAGAAGTCCGCGCGCGCCCGTGCGGAGGCTCATATTTGCCCGGCGCGGCGCAGCTATATCCGCCGGCATACGCATATATATGCGTTCCTCATTCATTATAAGTGCATCAGAAGCGTAGTGGGAGTTACAGAAACTTACAATTACAATCCTTACAATTACCGTTTATGAAAGTGGGGCGGAAAGAAGAAAAATAATTACATAATATACTATATATATAAATATATATATTATATATTTATATATATAACTTTTCACACGCTTTTTTTCATCGGGGAACCGTAAAAACTGATACATGTAATTGTAAGGATTGTAATTGTAACGTTTGTAATTTCAACTGCATGGTTACAATTACAATTACAATTACAATCCTTACAATTATGTTTTTACGTATTACCACTTTTTTTCGTGGCATTCAAATATTTTAACATTCATATATTTTCTTACCTCCTAAAATATTACTAATTTTACGGCGTGATAAGATTTGTTTTAAAAAAAGATACTAAAAAAGACAAAACGACCATGTGGAGGAGAAATTGTTGCATCATGCTGCTTTTCATGTCTGTACTTCCTGTATCCCAACACGTTCAGGCACAAGAGGTTCGGGATTCGGTACGGATTTATTTCCGGCAGGGACGCTCGGAGCTGGACATGTCTGTCCGCAATAACCGGGCTGCATTAGGGCGCATAGCCGACAGCCTGAGCACCAGCTATGCCGATTCGGTCTACATCTTGCGAAAGATTCTGGTGGAAGGCGGGGCATCGCCCGAAGGCAGTATCCCGCTGAACCGGAAACTATCGGAAAAACGTGCGGAAACTTTGTTCGGGTACTTGTCGCAATATGGCGAATTGCCCGACTCGCTGACTACTTTCCGCTTTATAGGAAGAGACTGGACGGGACTGCTCCGGCTGGCAGAAGCAGACGAAGACCTGCCTTACAGGGAGCAGACGCTGGATTTTCTGCGCCAGGTAGCCGAAAAAACACAATCGGGAGAACGGGCTGAAGACAATTACGTAGGTAAGCTCGCGCGCCTGGCGGGCGGCAAGCCATACCGCTACATGTACCGCCAGATTTTCCCCGACCTGCGCGCCTCGCGCCTCCACCTGTGGTACCGGAAAGTGTGGAATCCCCTGAAGACGCCTGTTCCTGCACCGTTCATCACACCCCTGCCCCTTGCCATGCCCGAACGGGCAGAAGTCCCCTATACCCCCGTGCCGCCCCAAAAACCGTTCTACATGGCTGTTAAGACCAATTTATTATACGATGCCGCGCTTATCCCCAATATAGGTGTGGAATTTTACTTGAAAGACGGCTGGAGCATCGGCGCCGGATGGATGTACGGCTGGTGGAAGAAAGACCGCATCCACTGGTATTGGCGTGCCTACGGAGGCGATGTCACGGTGCGGAAATGGCTGGGCAAGAAAGCCGAAGAAAAACCGCTTACGGGACACCACATCGGGGTATACGGGCAGGTGCTGACCTACGACTTCGAGACAGGAGGACGCGGCTATATGGGCGGGGAGCCCGGAGGAAGCCTGTTCGACCGTGCCAACTTCGTGGGAGGCATCGAATACGGATATGCGCTACCCGTGGCACGGAGGCTGAACCTCGACTTTTCGATAGGCATCGGCTATATGGGCGGAAAATATCATGAATATGTACCGATGGACGATTGTTACGTATGGCAAGCCACCAAGCAACGCCACTATTTCGGCCCCACCCGGCTGGAAGTTTCGCTGGTATGGCTGCTCGGACAAGGCAACATCAATAAAATGAAAGGAGGCAGAAGATGAAAAAGTTATTCTATCTGCTGGCGGCGTTGCTCCTGTTGGCTTCGTGCGAGCATAAAGAGCTTTGCTACCAGCACCCGCACCTGAAAACCGTCCGAGTGGAGTTCGACTGGAGAGATGCGCCCGATGCATCGCCCGCCGGCATGTGCGTCTATTTCTATCCGCTGGAAGGAGGAAACGGGCAGCGTTTCGACTTTGCGGGCACGGCGGGGGGAGAAGTGCAGCTGAGGGTGGGCAGGTACGTTGCCTTATGCTACAACAACGATACGGAAATCGTGGAATTCTACAACACCGACGATTTTGCCGCCCATGGTGTCTACACACGCGAAGGCAATCCGCTGGAACCGATATACGGCAATGCCGCCAACTATGCTCCCCGGGCGGACGGGACCGAAGAAGAACCGGTGAGGGTAAGCCCTGACATGATGTGGGGATGCACTGCTTCCGAAGTGGAGGTGACAGACGAAGGACTGAGCTGCAGCTGCCTGCCATCCGGCGGGGAAGATGCAGACGGAGAGACGCAGCGCGACGAATACGTCATCACGCTTTATCCGCACGAACTGGTGTGCACGTATACGTACGAGGTGCGCAACGTCAGCAACCTGAAACACATGGTGCAAATGTGCGGCACGATATCGGGCATGGCAGGCACACTGGCATTCGCTTCGGAAGAACTGGGGACAGAAAGCGTGACGGTGCCTTTCGAGTCGGTATCCGACGGCGTGTCGACGGTGACCGGACGCTTTTACACCTTCGGCCATCATCCGGACAACCCCGACCCGCACCGGATGGTGTTTTACGTCGTGATGGACGACGGGGCAAAGTATTGCTACAAGGATACGGAGAAGCTGGACGTGACCACACAGGTGCACGAAGCACCCGATTTCCGCCACGTGCATATCATCATCGACGGACTGGACCTGCCGCAACCCATCGAGAACGGACACGGGTTTGATGTGGACGTAGACGACTGGGAAGTGGTAGAGGAAGAAATAAAGATTTAACGAAAAGCCATGTTTAATCAATTAAATTTTTAAAAAGATGAAAAAGAGTTATTTGTTAGGAGCATTGGGGCTGTTGGCAATGGCATCGTGCTCGCAAGACGAAACCATCGGCATCAACCACGACGGCGATGAAATCACCTTCAATGTGGTGACAAACAATGCAACGAGGGCGGCGGACGTGTTCTGCAACCAGAACCTGCCCGGCGGATTCTACGTGTCGGCCATCAGCGACGGCAAGACGTACATCGACAAAGACTATGTGACCGGCTCGAACGGAAACTGGACCAACACCAGCGGCACCCGCTACTGGCCGGAAACGCCGGTAGACTTTTACGCACACGTGAATGGAGATGATGTCTATAAATGGTCGGTAAACGAAGGCAAGGCAACGGCAAAGTTTGAAAACTTCGCGGTAAACGGAACGGTAGCAGAACAGGTAGACCTGCTTTATGCCGTAAAGACGAACCAAAGCAAAACCGACGGGAAGGTGAACCTTAACTTCCGCCATGCTTTGTCGCAAATCGTGTTCCAAGCCAAAAACACCAACGAAAACCTGTACGTGGTAATAGCAGGCGTGAGCGTAGCGAATGTGGGCGGAACAAATACGTTTACATTCCCTTCGGTAAATACCGAAACCAACATTGATCATCCGGAGACGGGTCCTGGCGATGACGGCGTGTACGAGGACGATGAGTTTGGCGGCATCACCCACGATGCCAGTTGGGGAACCTGGGAGGCATTGACATCAGGAACAGAAAAGTATGCGGTAACCTTCGGGGAAACACCTGTTCGGGGCAACAACACCCTTGTATCCTTGACTACGAAAAACGAAGACGGCAAGGAATACAACAGCAACGCCATGCTGCTCCTGCCCCAAGAAACGACTGCATGGGATCCCGAAACAAAGCCTCTGCCTGGGGCAGCGGGAAATACGGGATCTTACCTCCTGGTAGACTGCGCTATCTTTAATGTGGCTGGAGATGACTATACGGACGGCGATGTCTGCCTGTGGGGCGAACTGCAAGGAAGCGCATGGACTACCAAAGAGCTTGCCATCCCGGTAGCGTTCGACTGGGAACAAGGCAAGAAATACGTCTATACGCTGGTATTCGGCGAAGGCAATGGCGGGTATGACCCCGATCCCGACCCGGATCCGGATCCGGAAGACCCGGACCCCGTACTTGTGCCTATCACGTTTGAAATCGATGTTGACGAATTTGATCCGGTTAATGGCGGAGAAATCGAATCAGGCATTCCCGGACAAGGCGCATAATCCATTCAGGAACTGAACAAATTTTATAGACTGGGTGGGGTTGAATGTCCCTGCCCAGTCACTGGACAAATATACAAATGAAGAAAAGCCGTGGTTATCCCGTGTCAACCGGAATTATCAACGGGCTATAGATTTTTACGGAGGAAACAGAATGATGAATACAAAAGACCTGTTACAGAAAACGGGGATGCTGGCGGTTCTGGCACTGGCACTGGCATCCTGCTCGGAAGACGAACTTATCAACCGCAAGGGAGCGGCGAGCAATGCCATCAGCTTCGGCATCGCCAGCCCGACCCACAGCGCAGACAGCCTGCCGAGCCGTAGCCCGCAAGCGGAAGAACCGCCCTTGCTCTTGCTGGGCGAAGGGAAACGGGATACGCTCTATCTTCATACTTCGATAACGGACAACATTGCCACTCCTCCGGACCAAGAGCCCGCGACACGGGACATACCGGTGGATGAAACCAATTTCAAGGAGGTATACGGGAGTTTCGGCATAACGGCTTATGCAGAAGGCGGCGCATTGTTTATGGACGAAGAAATAAGCCAAGAATCGGGAGGCGTATGGTCGCCCGACGAAACTCGCTACTGGCCCGCCGATAAAGACCTTACCCTCGATTTCTATGCACAGGCTCCGTACGGAAATGCCCACGTGACGGATGTATCGGCAGGGGAGGGAAAAATCAGTTTTTCTTATACCGTACCCGGCGGGACTGGCAACACCGACGCCGAAGCCCAGCCCGACATCCTGTTTGCCTATGCGGCATGCAGCAAGGCGGAATCGGAAGGCGGCACCGTATCGCTTGAGTTCGGGCACGCCCTTGCCGGAGTGAAATTTGTAGCCAGCAACGTGACCGGAAGCACGATAAAAACCATTACCCTGAAAGGATTGCAGGGCGAAGGCACATGTACATACGATGCCGGGACAGGGACGTTCGACTGGCAAACCAGCGGGGGTGAGCGCGATTTTTCCCAAACCTTCAACGTTGAGCTTTCGGGACAGCAGGCGGAGGAACGGCAGCCCATTACCGACAAACGTCCCGAAACCACCTTCATGATGATTCCGCAAACGCTGGAGGGCGTAACGGTGGAAGTCACGCTCGTAGAAACGGCAAGTGGAAAATCGTTTACGCTGACCGGTTCGTTGGCACAGACCGGGACATGGGAAGCCGGCAAGATATACACCTACGCCATCTCCACCGAGTCCATCAACTGGGAATATGAGTTCGAGGTGACTCCCTCTCCCTCCATCACGCTTCCCCCCGGTACCACTACTACCTCCATCACGCTTCCCCTCGGTACCACTACCGGGCAATATACCGTGACAAGCTACCGCCAGCGCAAGGGAGACCCCAGCACCAGGGAAGCCGTGGCATGGAAGGCGGAGAATACAAGCTTTTCGGAAACCGACCCAGAGAAGGGGGAGGTAGAAACGACATTGAAAGATATACTTTTGGACTTCACTTATCAGGATGAGAATCCTTCGGAAACCAAATCGTACCCCATTGAAGTGACGACTACCACCCTGAGAACCACCCATCCCGGAGACCAGACATTGAAAGAGAATACTCAGCGGGGAAGCGCGGACAGCCCTTACGACCTTTCCACCCACGATGAGAACGGAGGCACCATTTACCAGACCACGGCGAATTGTTATGTAGTAAGCGCGGCAGGGACGTACCAGCTGCCTTTGGTATATGGAAATGCCATAAAAAACGGAAGTGAGAACAGTGCCGCTTACCAGGGCGGGAATTTTAAAGATTACCAGAACCACGCGATAAGCAGCCCCCGCATCACCGGCGCCGACAACGCCGTACTGGTATGGAGCGACGGGTTCTTCATGTTCAAAGACATCCATCTGGACGCGGGTAAGCAAAACCTGGTGTTCACCATCGACTCCAACTATATGCAACAGGCCAACGCCGTACTGGCGGTGCGCGACGCCAACAACCGGATTATGTGGAGCTGGCACATCTGGGTGACGGAACGCCCCGTTTATACGCAGAGGCACATATTGCAGGACTTACGCAATAGCTCTAATACGTATGAACTGATGCAATGCAACCTGGGCTGGGTAGACGGAAAAAAGGTTTATTACAACTCGCGCAAACTGACTTTCAGCTTCACCCAAGCCGGTTCGGGCGAGACCGCCACGCTGGAGGTAACGCAAGAAGGAGCCGAGTTCGACTATAAGGATGTAGGATCCACTTATTACCAATGGGGGCGCAAAAACCCGCTGGTCGCTTTAAAGAATTGGGATTCGTACCGATATGAAGACTACCGGTTGCACGAAACAGGCGATCCGGATTACGTGTACCGGTATGAGACAGGGCCTACGACCATCGGGAACGCCATACAGCATCCCAATGTGTTTTACACCCGTGGAACAACCGGCGGTGCCGACTGGAACAACGAGCATATCACTACGCTGTGGAATACCAACGAAAATGGCGGTACGTTAGAGTCTACCACTTCCGTAAAAACCATATACGACCCTTCGCCAAGGGGCTTTAAAGTGCCTATGCCGCGTGCCTTTGCCGTTTGGGTAAACGGCCATGACGGAGACGAGAGTACGAAAGGTGAACTTAACGGGTATGTGTTTGGAGATGATGTACACAACAAATACCGGGTTTACCCTCAAGCCAAAGGGCTCGGAACTGTAATCCCCCTGACCGCTACCGGACAACGTGCGGACATCGGAGGAGCGTTGGAGGTTTATGAGCAAAAAGGTCCTTTAAAGGCTGAAGTAGGAGGATTATGGTCGTTGTATGGTGTGTATTACTGGACATGCGTACCCATAGACTCAAAATCCGCCAATACGCTTGTCATACGTAAAGACTATCCTTCGGGGATAGAAGTTTATTCATACGGATTTGCAGGCACGAAGACCATGGCACGCCCCGTACGCCCCATCGCCGACCGATAACGAAGACAGCACATTATATCTCTATCAAAACCGCGGGGAAGCGTCCCTGCACACATTTTACTTAAATTAGTAATCTCGAAACCGGTCCGCAGGGATGCGTGCCGGTTTCTTTTGCATCGTACAAGCCTGTTAATCGTTGATACATAAAAGGTTATGCGTAAATATGCAAAATAACCCCATTCTCGTTAACAGATTTTTACATTCACTCGTTCAGAATCCATTGTCACGTGAAAAAGAAGCCGTACCTTTGCAGCATACAGGTAACAAGTTAACTAGGTGACTAGTTGACCAGGTACTAGTTGACTAGTTTTTAGATACCATTAGTAAAACTATTCAGAACCTAGTACCTGGTCACCTAGTTAACTAGTCACCTAAAACAGTACCTTGTCACCTTAAAAACTTAAAAACTCAAAAACTTAAAAACTAAACTACTATGATTGACTATTCTGTTTACTTAACTGGAAACCCCATGGACGAAGAAGCTCCGGAAAAGGCATACGCACGTGCCCAGATGAAAGAGTCGATGACCTTCGACAAGTTTGTGAAGCACATTGCCGACCACAACGGGGTGTTCTCGCGCGGCACGGTGCAGGGCGTGGTGCTCGACATGTGCGAGTGTCTGGTGGAGATGCTGCTCAACGGCAACAAGGTGCAGCTGGGCGCGCTGGGCGACTTCTGGATTTCGCTTTCGTCGAAGGCCGCGGATTCGCTGGCGGACTTCACCGCGGCGAACATCACGGGCATCAACGTGATTTTCACGCCCGGTTCGGACTTTGCCGACCTGGTGAGCCGGGCGCAGTTCAACCCCGTAGCTAGCCGCGTGGCGCAGGCGGCTACGCTCAAGGCGGAGAAAGCCGGCGAGGCTACCGTAGACCTGGAAGCGGCGAAACGCAAACCTGCTGCTTCGGAACCGGGCGTGTAACTTTTTCACCACAGATTACACAGATTTTTCAATTTACGATTTGACAATTTACTATCTACTATTTTTGACATTAAATCGTACTTCGTAAATGGGATATTGGAACATAATTATTCATACGTGCCACTGTGTTCAATAAAATTGCCTTGCGGACGGTGAATGTTTGTTCAAATTTAATGTAGGGGCGTATTGCATACGCCCGAATGCGCCAACCTATCCACGTGGATGTTTTCGGGCGTATGCGATACGCCCCTACAGATGAACCGGAATTATTAACTATTAATTATCACTATGGGAAACAGCAAGAAAAACATCTGGGGGATTATTATCCAGACATTGATTACGATTCTGACCGCTATCGGGACGACCTTGGGCGTGACCTCTTGTATCTAAGCAATTGTCAATTATCAATTGTCAATTATTCAGAGTTTGCTCATAAACCGTTCACGGTCTACGATGTAGCGGATGTGGGTGGCTTCGCCTACCACGCCTTTCGTATCGGAAGCCGTCACCTTGAAAGCCAGTTTCCGTCCTTCCACATTCTCCAGTACCGCCGTGGCGGACACTTCCTCGCCCAGCGCCGAAGGTTTCACATGGGTGGTTTCGATAAAAGCGCCCACCGTAGTGCTGCCTTCGGGAAGCTCGGGCTGTACAGCCTTCATCGCCGCATTTTCCATCAATGCTACCAAGGCGGGCGTAGCAAACACTTCCATATCGCCCGAACCTAACGCCAGGGCGGTATTCGCCTGCGTCACTTTTACTTTACTTGTATAAACCAATCCTTTTTCCATATTTGTTGTTTTTTATTTTTTAGGAGTTAGAGGGAGTTAGAAGGAGTTATCATTTCGTTTAGGAGTTAAGGAGTTAAAAGGAGTTATCACTCCGCTTCGCTCCGTTAGGAGTTAAAGCCAATAGTTTTGTTGGTGAAAGCATTAGTGAAAGTATTGGCTTGACTCCTTAACTTCTTAACTCCTTAACTTCTTAACTTCTTAACTCCTTAACTCCTTGACTTCTTAACTCCTTAACTCCTTGACTTCTTAACTCCTTAACTCCTTAACTTCTTAACTCCCTATAACTCCCTATAACTCCTTAACTCCTTAACTCCTTATAACCTCCATGAATCCCGCCAAATCGTTTCCCGACGGATGCTGGTACACACGTAAGCCAAACCGGGGCAGCACGGCGATGAAATGATTGAAGACCTCGTTCTGAATGCCTTCATAGGCAAGCCACTCCGTTGTCTGCGTGAAACAATAGAACTCCAACGGAAGCCCCTCGGGAGTGGGCTGCATCTGGCGCACCATAATCATCATATCCTGATGAATACGGGGATGCGCATGGAGGTATTCCAGCGCATATCTCCGGAACACTTCCAGGTTCACCACCGGTTCTGCCCCTTCTTCGGGCATGCCGATCCACCCTTTTTCTGCAAAAGCCTCCATTTCATCACCGGTGCAGAAGCGGATGGTGGTCATATCGATATTGAGCGAACGCTTGATGCGCCTTCCTCCCGTCTCCCACATCCCGCGCCAGTTCTGGAACGAATCGCTCACCAAGGCATACGGGGGAATGGTGGTGATGGTCTTGTCGAAGTTCTGCACCTTCACCGTGGTGAGCGACACTTCTTTCACAAACCCGTCGGCACCGTATTTCGCCATCGTGACCCAGTCGCCCGGACGCAACATGTCGTTCGCCGAGAGCTGTACGCCAGCCACCAGCCCGAGGATGCTGTCTTTGAATATCAGCATCAGCACTGCCGCCGAAGCACCCAGTCCGGCAAGTATGGTAGCGGCATTCTGGTCGATGAGGATGCTGATTATCAGAATCAGGCCTACACAAAAAGCAAGAATGCTCACCATCTGGTAAATTCCTTTCAGCGGGCGGTAGCGCAAGGTCTCATGCTCGTTCGAAATTTCATAAAGCGACTTCAAGAATGCGTTGACCAGCATCAGCGTTGTGACCACCAGGTAAATAAGGCATGCTTTCAGCAGGATGGTAAGCACGTAGGGATAGCCATCGAAAGCGAAAGGCAGCAGCAGGTAAAAGATGATAGGCGGAATCATCCGGGAGAAACTGTGCAGCATGTCATCGTTGAACAGGTAATCGTCCCATTTCGCCTTCGTCTTTGCCGTCAGCTTGCGCACCGCCGGAATCAGCGCATGACGGAATAACTTCGTCACGATGTACGAAACCAGCAATATAGCCAATATCAATATCACACGTGTCGTCCAGTCCAGATTCGACTTGTCGATGCCCATTTCCATCAAGACACGGGCGATTTCTTCATCTATATGTTCCATATAAGTTTTTGAGTTTTTGAGTTTTTGAGTTTTTAAGTTTTTGAGTTTTTAAGTTTTTGAGTTTTTAAGTTTCTTCTTGTCACGCCGGATTACAAATCCAGCGTAACAAGCAAGAAGCTGGCGTATTCGGGCGTATGCGATACGCCCCTACATGGGCTTCTGTAAGTTTTTGCTTTTAACGAGGCAAATATACGAAGCTTTTTTCATATATTTATCCACGAAAAGACGTATAACCTGTTAAGATTCGCTTATGACACACATTTATTACTGCATTTTATGGGGAATCTGCCTCATCCTGGCCGGCTGTATCCGCGACGATGCGGCATACGGCGAGGCGGGCATTGTGGCGGGCGACACGCTGCCTGAATTTCAGGTAGAATTGGACAACGGCTCCATGCTTGCCACTTCCGACCTTCAAGGCAAGGTGTCGGTACTGGTATTCTTCCATACCGGATGCCCTGATTGCCAACAGGAGCTTCCGGTCATCCAGCAACTGTACGACTTGTACCGGGCCAACGATTCAGTCGCCATCTATTGCATCAGCCGTGAAGAGGCGGCGGAGGAAATCGAAGCTTATTGGCAAGCCCATGGCCTGACCCTCCCCTATTCGGCACAAGAAAGCCGGAGCGTGTACAACCTGTTTTCGGGGCAAGGCATCCCGCGGGTGTACGTATCCGACAAGAGCCTGCAAGTCTACAGCACGTATTCGGACGCCCCGATAGCCGGACTGGATGAGCTTACGGAAGACGTGGAGGCATTAAGGATGAAAAACAAAGAATGAACATCCGCATTTTCCCCAAACCGGTAGGGGATAATTGGAATATTCTATTAAATTAATCGTTAATAGTGAACAGTTCATGGTGAAAAAACGAATGGTTTCATTAACTTTGCCGGCAACTAATTAAATTACTAATACCAAAATAAATAATCAAAATGAGTTTGAAAATTGTAGTTTTGGCAAAACAAGTACCCGACACGCGTTGCGTAGGGAAAGATGCCATGAATGCCGACGGCACCATCAACCGTGCGGCGCTTCCGGCGATATTCAACCCGGAAGACCTGAATGCCCTTGAACAGGCACTCCGACTGAAAGACACGCATCCCGGTTCTACCGTCACCATCCTGACCATGGGCCCCGGACGTGCAGCCGAAATCATCCGTGAAGGCTTATACAGAGGAGCCGATAACGGATACTTATTGACCGACCGTGCTTTTGCCGGTGCCGACACGCTTGCCACTTCGTATGCCCTTGCCACTGCTATCCGCAAGATTGGCGAGTATGACCTTATCATCGGCGGACGCCAAGCCATCGACGGTGATACGGCACAGGTAGGTCCGCAAGTGGCAGAGAAGTTAGGATTGCCGCAGGTCACTTACGTAGAAGAAATCGAAGAGGTAAGCGGCAAGGCTATCCGTGTGAAACGCCACATCGACGGAGGCGTGGAAACCGTGGAAGCCCCGCTCCCTATCGTATTGACCGTAAACGGAAGCGCAGCGCCTTGCCGCCCGCGTAACGCCAAACTGGTGATGAAATACAAACGCGCCTTAGGCGGACAGGAGAAAGCAGCCCTGACCAAAGATGGAGCTTCCCTGCCCTATGCAGACCAATACGAGAAACATCCTTACCTGAACATCACCGAATGGAGCGTAGCCGACGTGAACGGCGACACGAAGCAATGCGGCCTGTCGGGCTCACCCACGAAGGTGAAGAAAATTGAGAACATCATTTTCCAGGCAAAGGAAAGCAAGACCCTGACGGGAAGCGACGCGGATGTAGAAAACCTGATTGTTGAACTGTTGGCTAACCATACTATCGGATAAGACTATGAACAACGTATTTGTATATTGTGAGATGGACGGCACGCATGTTGCCGACGTCAGCCTCGAACTGTTAACGAAAGGCCGTAAACTGGCGAACGAATTAGGATGCCAACTGGAAGCCATCTGTGCGGGAAGCGGACTTGACAGTGTAGAAAAGCAAGTGCTCCCCTACGGCGCAGACCGTGTGCACGTATTCGATGCACCGGGATTGTACCCTTACACTTCCCTGCCCCATACCTCTATCTTGGTGAACCTTTTCAAAGAAGAAAAGCCTCAAATCTGCCTGATGGGCGCTACGGTCATCGGACGTGACTTGGGTCCGCGCGTATCTTCTGCCCTGACCAGCGGACTGACCGCCGACTGTACCCAGCTGGAGATAGGCGACCACGAAGACAAGAAGAATGGTGTCACCTATAAGAACCTGTTGTACCAAATCCGTCCGGCATTCGGAGGAAACATCGTTGCCACCATCGTCAATCCCGAACACCGTCCACAAATGGCTACGGTGCGTGAGGGCGTGATGAAGAAAGAAATCCTCGACGAGAACTATCAGGGTGAAGTCATCCGACACGATGTAGCGAAGTTCGTCCCCGAAACCGACTATGTGGTAAAGGTTATCGACCGCCACGTGGAAAAGGCGAAACACAACCTGAAAGGCTCGCCCATCGTCGTAGCCGGAGGTTACGGTATGGGAAGCAAGGAAGGCTTCGACATGCTTTTCGAGCTGGCTAAAGAACTGCACGCCGAAGTGGGTGCCAGCCGTGCCGCCGTAGACGCAGGCTTCTGCGACCACGACCGCCAAATCGGTCAGACCGGTGTAACGGTTCACCCGAAACTCTACATTGCCTGCGGCATCTCGGGGCAAATCCAGCACATCGCCGGCATGCAGGATGCAGGCATCATCATCTCGGTGAACAGCGACCCGAACGCGCCGATCAACACAATTGCTGATTATGTGATTAACGGGACGGTGGAAGAGGTCATTCCGAAGATGATTAAGTATTATAAGAAGAACAGTAAATGATTTTCAGGAGTTAAGGAGTAAAGAAGTTAAGGAGTTAAGCCAATACTTTCAATTATGCCTATGACACAAAGCTTTAAAGATATTATTGCTTGGCAGAAAGCTCATCAATTTGTTCTTTCTGTTTATAGAATGACCAATAAGTTTCCTGCACACGAACGATTTGGATTGTGTTCACAATTCCGACGGGCGGCGGTTTCCATTTCTGCCAATATTGTTGAAGGGTATAAAAAAATAGGAAAGGCCGACAAGCTTCGCTTAATGAATATCGCACAAGGCAGTTTGGAAGAGTGCCGATACTATATTCTACTCTCTAAAGACCTGAATTATATTACAGAAAACGATTATAACCAATTAACTTGGAGCATTGAGGAGGCGAGCAAAACACTGAACGCTTATTGCAAAAGCATTGCGACACGTAAATTTGAAGATTAAGGCAAGCCAAAGTATTGGCTTAACTCCTTAACTTCTTAACTCCTTCTAACTCCTAAAAACAAAGAAAAACTATGCCAAACTATTATACCGAACATCCGGAACTCAAATTTCATTTGAACAACCCGATGATGGAGCGTATCTGTCAGTTGAAAGAACGCGATTATAGAGACAAAGACCAGTATGACTATGCGCCGCAAGACTATGCCGACGCACTCGACTCATACGACAAAGTATTGGAAATTACCGGAGAAATTACCGGTGAAGTGATTGCAGCCAATGCCGAAGGCGTAGACCTGGAAGGTCCGCACCATGCCAACGGACGTGTGGAATATGCTTCAGGAACGAAACAAAACCTTGATGCCATGGTGAAAGCCGGGCTGAACGGCATGACCATGCCACGCCGCTTCGGAGGACTGAACTTCCCGATTACCCCCTACACCATGTGCGCCGAAATCGTGGCACAAGCCGATGCGGGCTTCGGAAACATCTGGTCGTTGCAGGACTGTATCGAAACCCTGTATGAATTCGGGAACGAAGACCAGCACAGCCGTTTCATCCCGCGTATCTGCGCCGGAGAAACCATGTCGATGGACTTGACCGAACCGGATGCCGGAAGCGACCTGCAGAGCGTCATGCTGAAAGCTACTTACGATGAAGCCAACCAATGCTGGCGCCTGAACGGTGTGAAGCGTTTCATCACCAACGGAGACGCCAACCTGCACCTGGTATTGGCTCGCTCGGAAGAAGGCACACACGACGGACGCGGGCTCTCGATGTTCATCTACGACAAGAACGATGGAGGCGTAGACGTTCGCCGCATCGAAAACAAATTGGGTATCCACGGCTCGCCCACTTGCGAATTGGTCTACAAAAACGCGAAAGCCGAACTCTGCGGAGACCGCAAGTTGGGACTTATCAAATACGTAATGGCGTTGATGAACGGTGCCCGCCTGGGTATCGCCGCCCAATCGGTCGGATTGAGTCAAGCCGCTTACGATGAAGGGCTTGCCTACGCTAAAGACCGCAAACAGTTCGGCAAGGCAATCATCGAATTCCCTGCCGTATACGATATGCTTGCCACGATGAAGGCGAAACTTGATGCCGGACGTGCCTTGCTTTACCAGACTTCACGCTATGTAGACATCTACAAAGCATTGGACGACATCGCCCGCGAGCGTAAGTTGACTCCCGAAGAACGCCAGGAGCAAAAACGTTACGCCAAACTGGCAGATAGCTTCACCCCGCTGGCAAAGGGTATGAACTCGGAATACGCCAACCAGAACGCTTACGACTGTATCCAGATACACGGAGGTTCGGGCTTTATGATGGAATATGCCTGCCAGCGCATCTACCGCGACGCACGTATCACCAGCATCTACGAAGGAACGACCCAGCTCCAGACCGTAGCCGCTATCCGTTACGTGACCAACGGTTCGTATGCCGCCACGCTCCACGAGTACGAAGCCATCCCTTGCGCACCCGAATACCAAGGCTATATGGACCGCCTGAAAGCCATGACCGAAAAGCTGGAAGCCTGCACCGCCAAGGTGAAAGAAGCGCAAAACCAAGAGCTGCTCGACTTCACCTCACGCCGCCTGTATGAAATGGCAGCCCTCTGCGTGATGAGCCACCTGCTCTTGCAAGACGCTACCAAAGCTCCCGAACTCTTCGCCCAGTCGCTCGACGTATATGTAAACTATGCCGAAGCCGAAGTGGAAAAGCACTATAGCTTTATCCAGCACTTCCAGGCAGAAGAATTGGAAAACTACCGGAAAGCCTAAAAGCAGATGCATAAAACCAAGAAACACAGATTTTCGCGGATAAACGCAGATTAAACAGATAAATTACTGATAATCTGCGGAAATCCGCGGAAATCTGTGTTTTCTTAAACCGGCAGACGCAAAAGCCTGCCGCTATCTATTACTTACGCCGGCAAGGCGATTCGTTACCGAAAAGATATGCGGGTTGATAACCTCCGTAATCTACTACGATTTTTTCAAGCACAATACCCGGGTCCAACGGACGGAAGTTCAGCGTATAAGTCCCGTCTGCCGATACAGGAAGTTTCAAGCGTACCTGTTTTTCTACTACACGGCGTGCAATGGTAGGATAGTATACCGTATAAATATTTTCAGGATCTTCATTCAGCTCACGGTTGAAATTGACGGTTTCCTCTTGCCCGCCTTCAAAACCAATGCTATACTTATGTCCTTCCGGAGTATGGAAAGCCAGGGTAGACTTCACAATGACATGTACTGTAACCGAATCTGCTTTTTCAGGTATATTCAGTTTGTAAGACAATGACGCGCCGTTTGCCGGAACGGTGTAAGGCATCAGCGACATGCCACTCAGTGTGCGTCCCATATAAGGGATTACGGTCCATTTGGCCTCACCGGCATCCGTACAGGCAAAATAATGTTCGGCTTCCATTGCCACATACCCGTCTTTTCCTGTAAACAGATAACCTCCTGTAGCAGCTTCCGGATTTCCGATTCGGTGGATTTCAGGCAATTTGTCGGCTGGGAAGTTATCACTCCAGTTAGTATATCCGATATGCTTCTGAATCATCATGCCGTTCCACTTTCCTCCCGACATAACATGGTTATAGTCATCACACAGCTGCTTGTCGCGTGCAAAAGCCTTTTCCACTTTATCCGCCCATGCGTTGGCTTCAGGATTTCCTTCGGCATACAGTTTCAGATTCATAGCCTGAGCATAATACATCTCGTGCAGGTTTGCCATTGCCTGTACCGGGAACAGAATGAGTTGTTTGTAAGCATCACGGTATTCAGGCTTCAGGCTTATGTATTGACGAAGGGCTTCAGCTTCCAATTGTGCATAGTCGCCTACCACCTGACGCCATTCACCAGTTTCCAGGTTGTATACCGTATGATCCAGCATTTCGGCTGTGCTCCGTCCGTTGTATTTACAGCAGAGGTTGAGGATACGTGCCGCCTCTTCTGCCTGCGTGTCCCCGAATGCCTGTCGGCAAAAGTCATAAGTATGGTGCAGCAAAGTCCCGGCATTGTATGCCTGTGGATTCCATGCCATGTCAAGGAAAAGCGTAATGGGATACTCCATCGGTTTGAGGTCGCCCACGTTAAGCACCCAAAGCTTGTCGACACCATATTCATAAGTCAGTTGCAACTGTTCCCACATATTCTGTATGGGGGTAGCATTTATCCATTTCGAATTACGTGGCGCACCTACATAGTCTACGTGATAATACATGCCCCAGCCACCGGGATGCTTACGTTCTTCAGCATTCGGCAAGCGACGCACATTGCCCCAGTTATCGTCACACAGCAACATGATGACATCTTCGGGGACACGCAATCCGCGGTCATAATACTCCAACACCTCTTTATAGAGCGCCCATACCTGTGGCGTTTCCTCGGCTGGCCGTCCGGTGACATCTTTGATTATCCGACGTTGGTTCTTGAAAATCGTTTCCATCAATCGCTTGTTGCGTTCAAACTGCGGCACATATTCATGGTCTTTTCCTTCTTCACCTCCCATGGCTGTATCACCGTCACCCCGCATACCGATGGTTACCACATCTTCAGTATCTTTCATGCGTTCGATGCCTTCGCGGAAGAAACGGTTCAATCCCTCGGGATTGGTTTCATAATTCCAAGCTCCATATTTTTCCCGGTTACGGGCATACTCCTGATGGTTACGTGCCATCGGTTCGTGGTGCGAAGTGCCCATGATGATTCCCATCTCATCAGCCGTCTTGCTGTTTTCCGGATCATCGGCATAGAAAGCCCATCCCCACATGGCAGGCCACATAAAGTTCCCTTTCAGTCGCAGAATCAATTCGAATACGCGGGCATAGAAACGATGGTCGCCATAATTGGTACCATACGTATTTTTCACCCAGGTAGTAAGACAGGGAGCCTCATCGTTCAGGAAGATACCACGGTAAGTCACGGCAGGTTCACCATCGGTATACACACCGGCTTGGGCATAGACCTCTGTCTGACGAGTAACAGGCACATCCATCCACCAGTACCAGGGCGATACACCCATCTGTCTGGAAAGTTCGTAGATACCGTAAACGGTTCCGCGCCGGTCACTTCCGGCAATGACCAATGCCTGTTCTACCCCTTCCAGCGGCTGGTCTACAGTCTGAATGACATATTTTTCGTTTTTCCCTTCCAGGTCTTTCCTGTTCAGCTTGCCTGCTTTAAACAGTTGTTTGATAAAAGGCGATTCGATGCTTCCCACCAGGATGTACCTCCCGTCCGAAGGCGTGTTTACGGTTTCGGCTTTCTTGCCAGTCACACGCAAGAAGTCTTCCTGCAAATTTTTAACAGCAATCAGAATGGCACTGTTCTCGTTCTTGTCGACCAGTATGGTACAAGGCTGTCCATTGCCGACAACAGGAAAAGCACCTTCTGTTTTCTTGAATGTAATAAACGGTTCCGCCGCATAAGCGTAAAGAACGCCAAGCAAAAGCCCCAAAAGGGCACTTAGTTTTTTCATAAGGCTTCAAGTGTTTTATGTTTTCAATTTTAAGTAACCAAGTAAGTGTGCAAAATGAAATGATATTATCAGAAACACAGTTTCTGAGCTGACACATTATATAAACTAATTCTCAACATCTACTTATTTGCAAAGATAGCACAAACGGAGGGTTTCTCCATTAACAAACGTATCAGATTCATTTCTCCACGTACCAGCACATTCACCCAGGTGCCAAAATCGTTTACAAAAGTAACACAAACCCTCCCGGCTGCCTTTGGCTTCTTATACACTATTCAGCCAATAGCCGATTAATGCTACCCACTAAGTAAAAAGGTAAGTTTATCAGCCTGAAGTTTTTACCTCCTACAGTCTTCACCTCGTCTATCGAATAAGGTTGCGACCATACACGCACTGCCACCGTCTGTGAAGACCGTTCCATAAACGAATGCAAAGAACGCAGATGTGCATTGTGCCCTGTTTTCACTTCTATAGGATATAGCCGCGACTGCTGTACCCACACAAAATCCACTTCTGCCGACGAATCGTTTCCTCGCATCCAGAAATTTCGCTTTTGGCTCACTTTATCAGTCAGCGTAAGCAGTTCTTGCGCCACAACATGTTCGGCAATCCTTCCCCGCCACGCATCCTGCAGGTCTTTAGCATCTAAGACTTCTTTCTGCACTTGTGCCGCATAATTCACCAAACCGGTATCCAGCCATATCAACTTAGGTGTCCGCTTGGTTTCCGACAAAGCCGGCACCTCTGTCGATGTGGTAGGATAAACCAATTCCAGCAACATGGCTTTTTCCAGCAGCCGGAAAGCTTCACCCACTTCACGTGCCTGGTAAGAAGACGAGGCAAATCCTCCCAATGTAATGGGCTGTGCAGCTTTTCCCCATCCCTCTTCCAAGATAAACCGCACCACCTCTTTCAGCAACTTACCTTTGGTATATTTCTCCACATCATCGCGGTAGCCTTGCAACAATGTTTCATATACGTCACTCAGCGCCAGCAAGTCCCTCCGCTCCGCATAAAGCTGGACAGCTTCAGGCATACCACCAATCAGTGTATAGCGGTTAAACAATTGCATCAGCCTGCCGTGAAAAGGCACCGTAGCTTGCGGATGCTCCAACACCGGTAGCAAAGCCTCTTCACCTATAGCACCCAGGAACTCTCGAAACGAACAAGGACGTAAAGCCATGTATTGCACCCTGCCTACCGGAAACGAAACGTTGACCTCTACCAGATTCTCTAGCAAAGAACCTGCCGCCACTACATGCAGTTCTGGCAACTCTTCATAAAAATAACGCAGCAAGCCTATAGCTTTAGGAGAATTCTGAATCTCATCGATAAACAACAGCGTACTGCCCGGCTTACGAGATAAACCGCAATGTGCAAACAGCAACGGCATCAAATCCTTCAGCGGCATTTCCATCTCAAACAAAGCAGCAGCTTCCCGTTTCTCCAGATTAAGCGACAAATAATTATCAAAAGTTTTGCCAAACTCATTTATTACGGTCGTTTTCCCTACTTGACGTGCCCCTCTCAATACAAGCGGTTTGCGATGCGTATCGGTTTTCCACTGTTCCAAATGTTGTAATATCGTCCGTTTAAACATAACTATACTAAACAATTAATCCTAATCAGTTTATATAATCTGCCTGTTCAGAAACTGTGTTTCTAAATCTCATTCCATTTTGTATATTTACTCAAACAAATTGGTTTACAGCTACAAAGATAAAGAAATGTCGCAAAACGGAGGCAAAACTTATATGTTTTTGTTGTAAAACGGAGGCAAAATCCTCTTGTTTTTGTCGCAAAACGGAGGCAAAACAAGAAAATGAAGAATGCAAAATGATTATCCTATATCCGAAAGAGGATTATCTTATATTGAAAAAACAAATTGAATTCCGCAAACATCCCATGTAGGGGCGTATCGCATACGCCCGAATGCGTCCACTTAT